>Ga0208989_10000125_pt1 | contig 17836 bp, 19 predicted proteins | sample MedBloCAOM3_M1_FD_187852 | JGI IMG/M metagenome (GOLD analysis project Ga0208989, IMG submission 187852) | Forest soil microbial communities from El Dorado National Forest, California, USA - Mediterranean Blodgett CA OM3_M1 (SPAdes) (version 2) | ecosystem: Environmental > Terrestrial > Soil >...
CCATCCTTGCCAACCAGCAAGCGGCCGGCCGTAAGGTTGCCGTCGGCACCTTTGGTGGCACCCAGGAACACCTTGGCTCCGACCTTGGCGTCTGCCTTGTCGCCCGGCACAAAGGTGACGATCGGCGTACCCGGCTTCACCTTGATGGTCTGCGTGCCGTCCTTGTACTTGAGCGTGAGCACGTCGCCGTCCGGCGACTTGGCGACCGTGGCCACGGTGGCGTTGGTCATCATGCTCTCAGGCTGCAGATCCCATGGATAGTGGCCTTCGCCGGTGCCGCGCGCCGCCTCCGGAAAGACCAGCACCTCGAGCGCGTTCAGCGAACCGTCCGGGCCCTTCATCGAGGCGATGCCGACGAAGCTGTTTTCCTTGATGTCGGCCATGCTGACCGGGCTCACCAGCATGACGCCCCAATTGTCGGCGAGCTTCACCGGCACCTGGGTGCCCTCGCGCGTGGCGATGGTAACGGTCTTGCCGTCGTTGGCGGCAATCGATCCGCGTAGCCGGGTTGGCGGGCTCTGCGCCATGGCCGTGGCCGTGGCGATGAAAGCGACGGCAGCGGCAATGCAACTAGCGAGCAGACGAGTCTTCGTCATCGGCATCCTCCCTAGGATGCCGGACTGTGGCACGGAAGCCACCGAGCGGCTGTTTACGATTGCGTGATGGGCGCCCTGACCGGCGCCGGCGCGGTCGGCGTCGGTGCGGGCGCTTCGGCCGGGGCATCTGGCCCCGGCAATAGCGTCCGCACCTGGACGTCGACCAGGGCGTTGATCGAAATGTCGGCCGCGCCGGTGAAGGTGCCCTTGATCGGCATGGCTTGCTCGGGATCCCGGCCGACCGCGACGCGGATCAGGCGTTCCGTGCCGATGATGCCATTGGTCGGATCGAACTCGACCCAGCCGGCGCCTGGCAGATAGACCTCCATCCAGGCGTGCGGATGGGCCGGACTCGAAGCGCCGCCGGCGGCATCGTCCAGCGCGGGATCGTAGAGGTATCCGGTGATGAACCGCGCCGCGAGACCCATCGCGCGCACGCCCTCCATCATCAGCAGCGCATAATCTCGGCAGGTGCCACCGCCGCTCTCCAGCGTGACGGCGGGCGGCTGCGTCCCCGCTTCGAAGCGCATGGCGTACTTGAGCGTCTCCTGGATGCCCTTGCACATGTGCGTCAGCATCGCGAACGTATCGGTGCCGTCCTCGCCTTCCAGGAACTGCTTGGCCCAGCTGCTCACCGTGGCGTTGGGGTCGGGATAGTGGCGCTCGACATAGCGCGCCAGGTCGGGCGCCTCCTCGGCGAGATAGGCAAAGGGAAGCTTCTGCGCATACTCCTCGATCGGCGGCAGATCGGGCGGAAGGCCGAAATGTTCCAGCCGGATGGTGCTGGTCAACTCGAGCATCCGGGTTGTGCCGTCAAACTGGGCGATGGCGATCGAATTGCCGAACGCGTCGTGAATCCAGCGTACTTGGGCGGCCGGCTCGATGGTCAACCCGGTATGCAGCAGGCGCAGATCGTGGCTGTCGCGCGGGCGGAACATCAGGCGATGCTCGCCCAGCGTCACCGGGGCCGAATAGTCATAGCGCGTGCGGTGGACGATCTCGAGGGTGCGCATGAGCTCGGATAATGCACCACGCGCCGAACGGTTGCAGCACTGGTCATGCGACTGTCATCGTCATGTCAAGGATCGGCACGACACTCCGGCCATTATGGTCTAACGGGGGGACTATCCATGGCCGATACTGCTTTGCAGGCGCCGCCGATCGAGCCGGCAGCACACAGCTCACGACCGAACCTGGACAAGGGCTTCAACCCGCTCTCGCTGATCATTTTCGGCGGAATAATGGCGGCCGGGCTGCTCTACGTCGCCTATAGCGTCTATTCCGACGTCGACGCGACCGGCACCAAGATTACCGCGTTCCTGCCCTTCGTGATGTTGTTCATCGCCCTGCTGATCGCGCTGGGCTTCGAGTTCGTGAACGGCTTCCATGACACGGCCAACGCCGTCGCCACGGTCATCTATACCCATTCGCTGCCGGCCGAGATGGCCGTCGTCTGGTCGGGCGCGTTCAACTTCCTGGGCGTGCTCACCTCGACCGGCGCGGTCGCCTTCGGCATCGTCTCGCTGCTGCCGGTCGAGCTGATCCTGCAGGTCGGCAGCAGCGCGGGCTTCGCCATGGTGTTCGCGCTCCTGATCGCGGCGATCATCTGGAATCTCGGCACTTGGTGGCTCGGCCTGCCCGCCTCCAGCTCGCACACCCTGATCGGCTCGATCATCGGCGTCGGCATCGCCAATGCGCTGTCGCGCGGCCTCGACGGCACCTCGGGCGTCGACTGGAGCAAGGCCACCGAGATCGGCTATGCGCTGCTGCTGTCGCCGCTGGTCGGCTTCGTCTTCTCCGCACTCCTGCTGCTCGCCCTGAAGTTCCTGGTACGCAACCCCGCGCTCTACGATGCGCCCAAGGGCAACCAGCCGCCGCCCTGGTGGATTCGCGGCATCCTGATCCTGACCTGCACCGGTGTGAGCTTCGCGCATGGCTCGAACGACGGCCAGAAGGGTATGGGCCTGATCATGCTGATCCTGATCGGCACAGTGCCGACCGCCTATGCGCTGAACCGCACGCCGGCCCCGAGCCATGTCGAATCGTTCAGCGCGGCGTCGACCGCGGCGGCGGCGGTGATCGAGAAGCAGGCTGCCGGCTACCGCGTACTGGGCGATCCCCGGCCGGCCGTCACGCTCTATGTCTCGCAGCGCAAGCTCAACGAGGGCACCTTCGTGTCGCTCGCTGCGCTGGTGCGGGAGATCGCGGCCCAGGTCGACCAGTACGGTTCGATCGCCAAGATCCCGGCCACCTCCGTCGGCAACGTCCGCAACGACATGTACCTCGCCTCCGAAGCGCTGCGCTTCCTGATGAAGGACAAGGAGAGCACGCTCAGCAAGCAGGAGGTCGCCGTCCTCAACACCTACAAGGCCGAACTCGACAGCGCGACCCGCTTCATCCCGATCTGGGTCAAGGTCGCCGTGGCGATCGCGCTGGGCCTGGGCACGATGATCGGCTGGAAGCGCATCGTCGTCACGGTCGGCGAGAAGATCGGCAAGAGCCACCTGACCTACGCCCAGGGCGCCTCGGCCGAGCTGGTTGCCGCCGCCACCATCGCCGCGGCCGACGTCTATGGCCTGCCGGTCTCGACCACCCACGTGCTGTCCTCGGGCGTTGCCGGCACCATGGCGGCCAACGGCTCGGGCCTGCAGATGGCCACGGTGCGCAACCTGCTGATGGCCTGGGTGCTGACCTTGCCCGCCGCCATCACGCTCTCGGCCACGCTCTACATCCTCTTCCTCAACATCTTCTGAGAAGAGGCCGCGGCGCAGCGGGCTCACACTCAAGCGCCGAAGCGCGCGAACATCTCCAGCCCCCGCCGGCCGGCGGGGCTCACGGTGTAGACGCCGCGTTCGACCCGCTCGAACCAGCCATAGACGTCCTGCTGCAGGATGGTGGCGGCGCGCGGTGCATCGGCCGCCAGGCGCAAGGCCGCGAGCTTCATCGGCCCGTTGCTGGCCAAAAGCTCGGCGCAGCGTAGCGCCTCCTGCCGGTAGGCCGTCATCATCGGCACCCTGGTCGAGGAGCCGCCTCGGTTGGGGTCGCCGACGCGACGGGCATGTTCGCCCAGCAGGCGGCCTGCCTTGCGCTTGTCGAGCCGCGGCCGGTAGGGCACGGGATCGAGCACGATGTCGGCGCGCGCGGTCGCCACGACCATCAGGCCGAGCCCCAGCCGGCGGCAAAGCTTCTTGACGTTCCGCATCCGCTTGGGCCACTGGCCGATCGCGAGATAGACGCGATCGCTGAGTGCCAGCCGATCAACGCCCTGCAGGACCAGCCCCAAGCCGAAGACGCGCTTCAGCTCGACGATCACCGGCGGCTCGCCGGCGCGCACGGCCACCACATCGCAGCCGCGCACCTCGCCCTTGACGACATATCCCTGTCCCTCGAGCAGCGCCTTCACCGGCGCATAAAGGTCACTCTCCAACGGCATGACGCCGCACCGTATCATGCTAATAAGACCGCAACGGGGGATAACGAGATGACCGAGTTGCTGGATCAGGGCACGGCCGCCATCGCCGCTGCCGTGCGGACGGGCAAGACGAGCGCGCGCGACGTGGCGGAGGCCGCGATCGCACGGGTCGAAGCCCGCAACAAGGCGCTCACCGCCATCGTCGACTTCGATCCCGCCGAGCCGCGTGCCGCCGCCGATGCGGTCGACTCCCGGCGCAAGCAGGGTTTCGACGGCCCGATCCTGGGCGTGCCCTATACCGTGAAGGATACGACCTGGGTCAAAGGCCGCCGGGTCACCAACGGCTCGCTGCTGTGGAAGGATTTCAAGCCGCCGCGCGATGCCGTCGCGGTCGAGCGTCTCAGAAATGGCGGCGGCGTCTTCCTCGGCATGACCAACACGCCGGAGATGGCCGCCAAGGGCCACACGGAAAACAAGGTCTATGGTCCCTCCCGGCGTCCGATGAATTCCGCAGTGACTCCCGGCGGCTCGTCGGGTGGCGCCGCGGCGGCGCTCGGCGCGGGCTTCACGCCGATCGCGCTCGGCACCGACGGTGGCGGCTCGGGAAGACGCCCGGCCTCGCATTGCGGCGTCGTCGGCCTCAAGACATCGGCCGGCGCCATCCCCTCGCCCTTCGGCTTCGGCGGCGCCTACGGCCCGCTCTACGGCGTTGTGGCGCCGATGGGCCGCTCGGTGGCCGACGCCAAGGTGGCGTTCGAAGTGATGGCCGGCCCCGACCGCCGCGATCCCGATTCGGTGGCGACCCTCGACGTGCCGCCGCCCGCCAACCCGCGCATCGCCGTGAGCCCGCGGCTTGGCCTCAATGTCGCCGTCGATGCCGACGTCATGGCGGCCTTCGAGGCCGCTGTTGCGAAACTGCGCGCCGCCGGCTGGCGCATCGAGGAAGCCGACGTCAGCTGGCCCGAGAATACGACCGAGACCGCCTTCACCGCCATGAACGCCGCGGCAAGCGCGCTGCTCTACGGCGAGCACCACGCAAAGGACAAGGACCTGTTCGGCGACAACGTCGCCGACCGGATCGAGCGCGGCCGCGGCGTGCCCGGAACCGACGTGGTGGCGGCCTTCCGCTTCGCCGATGCCTGCGCGCGTGCCGTGGCTCAGTTCTTCACCGGGTACGACTATCTCCTGACACCGACCACGGCCTGCGTCGCCTGGCCGGTCGAGCAGGTCTATCCCAAGGTGATCGAGAACAGGGAAGTGAGCCCGCGCGGCCACGCCGTGTTCACGCCCCTGTTCAACCTGGCGCTGGTACCGGGCATCTCCGTACCGTGCGGCACAGGCCGCGATGGCTTGCCGGTCGGCCTGCAGATCGTGGCGCCGCGGCTCCACGATCGGCCGCTGCTGGCGATGGCGCAGCGCGCGGAAGCCGCACTTGGGTAGGGACGATTTTCTTTCCGCCGCCGCCGCCCGTCGAATCGCTCTCGCCGCGCAAAGCTTTGGCATCGCACGCCCGGAAGGCGCCACCAACCTCGGTCACGTCAGACGCGCCATCGATCGCCTCGGTCTGCTGCAGATCGACTCCGTCAATGTGCTGGCGCGGGCGCATTACCTGCCGCTGTTCTCTCGGCTGGGGAACTACGACAGCGCCCATCTCGATCGCCTGGCCTGGGGTCGCAAGAGCCAGCGCGGACTGTTCGAGTTCTGGGCGCACGAAGCCTCACTGCTACCGCTCAGCGCGCATCCCCTGTTTCGCTGGAGCATGCAACGCGCCCGCGAGAACGTCGGCAACGGCAAGGGCAAGCTGCACGTCTTTCGCCTCGAGAAGGCGAAGTATATCGACGGCGTGTTGCGCGAGATTGCCGACCGCGGCCCTCTCGCCGCCTCCGAGCTGTCCAACGGCGGCGAGCGCCGCGGCGCCTGGTGGGGCTGGAACGACGGCAAGCTTGCGGTCGAATGGCTGTTCTTCGCCGGACTGGTCACCACGGCGACGCGACGGGGCACCTTCGAACGGGTCTACGACCTCACCGAGCGCGTGCTGCCGGCCCATGTACAGGCGCTGCCGACACCGTCGGCCGAGGAAGCACAGCGCGAGCTGCTGCGCCTGTCGGCCCGCGCGCTGGGCGTCGCCACCGAGTTCGATCTACGCGATTATTTTCGCTTGGGCGTCGCCGATACCAAGGCGCGGCTCGCCGAGCTGGTCGAGATGGGCGATCTGCTGCCGGTCGCGGTCGAAGGCTGGAACAAGCCCGCCTACCTCGACCCCGCGGCGCGCCAGCCGCGCAAGGTCGAGGCACGGGCGCTGCTGGCGCCGTTCGATCCGCTGATCTGGGAGCGCGACCGTACCCATCGCATCTTCGACTTCTTCTACCGCATCGAGATCTACACGCCGCTGGCGAAACGCAAGCACGGCTACTATGTGCTGCCGTTTCTTTTGGGTGACCAGCTCGTGGCGCGGGTCGATCTCAAGGCCGACCGCGCCAATTCGAGGCTGCTCGTCCACGCCGCCCACCTCGAGCCTGGGCAGGACGCCAAGCGAGTGGCCGGTCCGCTACGCGAAGAACTGCGGCTGATGGCGGATTGGCTGGGCCTTGAAAACGTATCCCTGCCGCGCGCCGGAGCGCTGGCGAAAGCCATGGGCAGGGTGCGATAAAGCGCGCCATGAATGACCTGGTTCTCAAAGGCGGACGGATCGTCGATCCTTCGCAGGCGCTCGACAAGGTGACCGACATTGCCTTCGCGGGCGGCAAGGTGGCGGCGATCGGTGATGGGCTCACGGGCAAGGACGTGCGTGATGTCGAAGGCAAGATCGTCTCCCCCGGCCTCATCGACCTGCACACCCATGTCTATTGGGGCGGCACGTCGCTTGGCGTCGAAGCCGAGCTTCTGGCCCGCACCGGCGGCGTCACCACCGTCGTCGATGCCGGCAGCGCCGGCCCGGGCAACTTCCACGGCTTTCGCAAGCACGTGATCGAACCCTCGCCGGTCCGCATCCTGCCCTACCTCAACGTCGCCTTCCCCGGCATCTTCGCGTTCTCCAAGACGGTGATGGTGGGCGAGAACGCCGACATGCGCCTGATCGATGCGCGCGAGGCGGTGCGGGTGGCGCGCGAGCACAAGGACCTCGTGCTCGGCATCAAGGTCCGCGTCGGCCGCTCGGCCAGCGGCGATTCCGGCGTGAAGCCGCTCGACATCGCGCTCGACGTCGCCGAGGAGGTCGGCCTGCCGGTGATGGCCCATCTTGACGCGCCGCCGCCGTCGCGCCGCGAGGTCGTCGATCGCCTGCGGCCGGGCGATATCCTCACTCACTGCTTCCGCCCCTTCCCCAACGCGCCGGTGCGGCCCGACGGCAAGGTGCGCGAGGAGATCCTGGCGGCGCGTGCACGCGGCGTGATCTTCGACATCGGCCATGGCGGCGGCTCGTTCGGCTTCGGCACGACGCGCGGCATGCTGGCGGCCGGGTTCCTGCCCGACGTCATCTCCTCAGATGTGCACGTGATCTCGATCGAGGGGCCGGCCTTCGACCTGCTCACCACCATGTCCAAGTTCCTCTGCCTGGGCGTCGACCTGCCGACGGTCATCAAGCTCGCGACGGCCAACGCGGCCGCGGCCCTCAAGCGGCCCGACCTCGGCACCCTGAAGGTGGGCGGCATCGGCGAGGCCACGGTGATCGAGCAGGCGAGCGGCACATACGACTATGCCGATTCGATCGGCGAGCGCATGATGGGCGACAAGCGGCTGCTCTCGGCCGGCGTGGTGCTGGCGGGCTGCTGGTGGCATCCGGCGTGATCGACGAACCCCAGGACAAACCCAAGGAACCGAACTCCCCCGCCTGCCTCGCTCACGAGGCCGACGATGCGTATCTGGGCTTTGCCACTAAAGCGGAGATCGCCGCCTTCCTGAAAGCGCTGGCGGAGGTCGAAAATGCTGGCCGGCCCCATGCCGGTCTGCTGCGCAAGATGCTGCCCAGGGTGCGGGACGACGTTCTCCATCGCGAGCTCAGCGCCAAGCTTGAGGCGCAAGAGTCCCTGGAATCAAGTACTTAGCCTCTGGAAAAGATTCTTGGCAGCCGCGGGCAACTTTTTTGGACCCGGGTCGTTGAAAAGATATTGGTCGGGTATCGGTATCGCCCTGCCCCCGCTCAGCGATGCCACTCTCCCCACTCGACCTATAGCCCGCCCCCGAGAAATTGGGGGCGGGCTGCCTGCTTCAGGGGGCGGATTCCAGGTAAGTCACCGCAAACAGCCGGTCCGGATCGGTCCAGGTATGTTCAATGGAGAAGCCGCCGCTGCGGGCCAGCGTGTCGATGCCGGCATCGTCGTATTTGTAGGAATATTCGGTATGGACCCGCTCGCCTTCCGAGAAGGTGAAGCTGCGGCCGGCGACGGTCACGGTCTGGGGGCGCAGGCTCCTGAAGTAAATCTCGATGCGGCCTTCAGCGGCGTTGTAGAAGGCCTCGTGGGCAAAGCCTGCCAGGTCGAAATTGGCCTCGAGCTCGCGATTCATGCGGCGCAGCAGATTGAGGGTGAACTCGGCAGTGACGCCCGCTGAATCGTTGTAGGCGGCGTGCAGGCGGCTTGGATCCTTTTTGAGATCGACCCCCATCACCAGGCAGCCGGTCGGCCCGAGAAGCGAACGGGCACGGCGCAGGAAGGCGGTGGCCTCGGCGGGTTCGAGGTTGCCGATGGTCGACCCGGGGAAAAAGCCGAGCCGCGTCGCGCCGTTCACATCGGCCGGCAGATCGGTGAGCGCCATGTAGTCGGCGCAGACTGGCTCGACTTTCAGGCCGGGATAATCACGGCGCAGCCTGGCCGCCGTGGCATCGAGATGCTGACGAGAGATGTCGATCGGCACATAGGCCGAGAGATCGCGCAGCCCCTCGAGCAGCACGCGAGACTTCACGCTCGAGCCGCTGCCGAACTCGACCAGCGCACAACCAGGGCCGGCCAATACGGCAAGCTCGGCGACGCATTGGCGGAGAATCCCGGTCTCGGTGCGCGTCAGGTAATATTCCGGCAGCTCGCAGATCTGGTCGAACAGCGCCGAGCCGCGAGCGTCGTAGAGGAATTTGGCGGGAATGGCGCGCGGCGTGCGCGCGAGTCCCGCCAGCACCGCTTCCCTGAATTCCGCGCGATCGTCAGCCTCGGATCGCTCGAGGACAAGAGCCGGCCCGTTCATTGCAGATCCTCCGCCAGACGAAGACCGCCGAACATCCAACGTGCGTCCGGCGGAAAGAAGTTCCGATAGGTCGTGCGCGCATGGCCGGCCGGGGTCGCTGCGCAGCCGCCGCGCAGCACCATCTGGTTGGCCATGAACTTGCCGTTGTATTCGCCGATCGCGCCCGCCGGCTCGCGATAGCCGGGATAGGCGACGTAAGGAGAGGCGGTCCATTCCCAGACCTGGCCGATGCCCTCCACCGCGCCCGCGCCGGTTTCCCATTCTTGCTCGCGCGGCAGGCGCTTGCCTGCCCATTTGGCGAAGGCCGCGGCCTCATAGGCGCTGACATGGCACACCGGCCGGGCCGGATCGACCGGCTCGAGGCCGGAGAGCGTGAAGACTTGCCAGGCGTCGCCGTCCCTCTCCCAGTAAAGCGGCGCCTGCCAGTCGCGCTGGCCGACGCAGTCCCAACCCGCCGACAGCCAGAACTCCGGTCGCCGGTAGCCGCCGTCTTCCATGAAAGCGAGATATTCGCCGCAGCTCACCGGCCGCGTCGCGAGCGCGAAGGGTTCCAGCCAGACGCGGTGCCGGGGGCCTTCATTGTCGAAGGCGAAGCCTGTGCCGTCGTGGCCGATTTCCAGAAGCCCGCCTTCGAACTCGCGCCAAGCGAGCGGCCGCGCGCGGCCCTTCGGCGCAACAGCCGTTTTGTAAGCGGGCTTGAGCGGGTTCTGGGCCAGCAGGTGCTTGGCGTCCATCAACAAAAGTTCCTGGTGCTGCTGCTCATGGTGAAGTCCGAGCTCGACAAGGTGATCGATCCGGTTGTCACTTTTTGTCAGCAGTGCAGCCATCGCGTCGGAGACGTGGCGGCGATAGGCCAGGATCTCCACGACCCCCGGACGGGTGATCATGCCGCGCTGCGGCCGCGGGTGCCGGGGACCAACCGCCTCGTAGTAGGAGTTGAAGAGATATTCATAAGTAGGGTCGAACACCCGGTAGTCCCGCGCGTACGGCCGCAGCAGGAACGTCTCGAAGAACCAGGTCGTGTGCGCGAGATGCCATTTGGTCGGACTGGCATCGGGCATCGACTGGACAGTTTGGTCCTCCGCCGACAGGGGCGCGGCCAGGTGCTCGGTCACATTGCGGACAGACAGGAAGTGCTCGGCGCGGGTCGAGCCGTGCGCCGGCACGGGACGCGTTATCAGGTTTGACACGACACCTCCGCACCGGTCGCAACGGCGGGCGACAATAGGCGGTTGCAATGCTCCGGTCGCACACTCACTGTGCACAGCCTTCTCTCGTCGACCCGAGGACGCAAGTGCCGATTTGTGAGATCGACCCGTGGCGCACTCAATATTTCGAGAATGCCGCCTGCCCCGCAGACGTTTTCATTCCCACTGAGGACAGCGACGGCTGGCTCTGGAACCCCAAGCATCGCTGGATTTATGACAAGCTCGCCGTTGCCGTGAGCCAGGGCCTCAATGCTGCACCGCACGGCATCGCTCCGCAAAATTATCCCGTGTTCTCCAAACCGATCTACAACCTAAAGGGCATGGGCGTCGGCAGCCGCCCGCTGGCATCGGCCGACGACTACGCCGACGCCTACCAGCCCGGTCATATGTGGTCGACCCTGCTCGAAGGCAAGCACATCAGCAGCGATGTTGCGCTGATCGACGGAGCGCCCCAGTGGTGGCGCCATGCCGGCGGCATCGCCTCCGGGGGCGGGACCTTTGACGGCTGGGAGGTCCGCGCCGAAGCCGAGCCCGCTGTCGAGGAATGGTGCGGTGCCTGGTGCCGGCGACATCTCAAGGGCTACACCGGCATGATCAATCTCGAGACCATCGCCGGCCGCATCATCGAGGCGCACCTGCGCTTTGCCGATCAGTGGCCCGACCTCTACGGCGCGGGCTGGGTCGACGCGCTGGTCCGCCTCTATGCCCGAGGCGAGTGGCGGTTCGACGATTCGAAGCGACGCACCGGTTACAGCGTCGTGCTTTTCGTTTCGCACGGGCCGCACTATCGCCATCCACCGGCGGAGCTGCAACGTAAGGCGGCAAGCCTGCCAGGCATCTCGAGCCTGCAGATCACCTTTCACGAAAACCTGCCGCCCGGCCGGCATGCCATGCCGCCCGGTGGCTTTCGTGTCGCCATCATCAATTGCTGGGATCGCGCCGCCGGCGATACAGCACGCGAAATGCTGCGCGCGCATTTCGAGTCGTCGGCCGTCGGCACGTCCGGCTAGAGGTTTCGCCTCAGGAAGCCGGCGAACAGGCTGACGATGAACAGCACCAGCGCAACGACGAAAAGTATTTGCGCCATGCCAGTCGCCGTCGAGGCAATCCCGCCGAAGCCGAACACCGCGGCCACCAGCGCGATCACGAGGAACATCAGCGCCCAATACAACATTTCTCAACTCCTTCGAGTTTCGTCCGATCAACGCCCGTGGTGGCAGGCCGGTTCCGATAAGCGGCCGGGCAACCCCCGCCGCAATGCGGCGTTCCCCTCCCAGTCCCTGAAACAAGGCAAATGGAGGCCCCATGGAACGCGAACTCACGCCTGTCGAGGCGCGCAGCGGCGTCGTTAGCGGTCGCATCGTCACCGTCCTGGCACTGTCGTTCGTCGGCGCCGTGATTGCGCTGGCCCTGGCTTGGCTGTTCCTCTTCCCAAGATAGGCTGGCCGATCGAGTCGAACTAAAGTGTGCCCATGAAGGTTTATTTCGTCGGCTACATCACCGCTCTTGTGGCGCTGCTCATCTTCGATACCGCTGCCTATGACCTGACGAACCTGGCGACGCTGCGGGGCTGGCCTTGGCCCCTGACGGTGAGCGTCGTCGACCTCGCTTGGGGCGGCGCCGTGACGGCGACCGCGGCGGCTTTCCTGGCGACGCGCGCCGTCTGAAAGATCAGTGCTCGTCGTTGTACTCGGGATGACGCCGCACGAACGCCGCGACGAAGCTGCAGGCCGGTACGATCTTGAAGCCGCGTTGGCGCGCATCGTCGAGCGCGGCCCGCACCAGGCGAGCACCGATGCCCTTGCCTTCGTCGGCAGGCGGCACCTCGGTGTGCGTGAAGATCGCGCGATCGCCCTGCTCGCGATAGACGGCCACGGCGAGACCATGCTCGGTGTTGAGCTCGTAGCGGCTCTCGGCTGCATTGTGTCTCACTATCATGTTCGGTCGACCTCCCAGAACATCGGGTAGTCGGATTGGATCAGTCCTTTGAGGTCGCTGCGGTAGCCGGCCGGGATGGTGAACTGACCCCACATCAGGGACGGAACCAGCTCGTAGGCGATGACCTGGATCTCGGCTGCGATCTGCTTGCGCTCGTCGAGCGTGGCGGCGCGGGTGAAGGCCTTCAATAGATCGGGGATGCGGTTGTCGCACGACCAGCCGGGAAAGTCGTTGCAGGTCGCCGCGACGTAGAAATGCGTCAGCGGCGAGTACATGTCGGTGCCGTTGGAGTAGACCGGGAACATCGACCAGCCGTCCTTCTTGGCGCGCCGCGCCAGCACGGTCGGCCAGTCGCGCGGCTGCTGTTCGACGGTGAAGCCCACGTCGCGCATGTTCTGGGCCAGCACGCGCGACGCCGTCTGGCTGATCGAGCCCGCGACCTCGAGAACGATCACCGGCTCGCCCTTGTAGCCCGAAGCCTTGAGCTCCACCTTCGCCGCGGCGAGGTCGACCTTGGCGACGCTGGCGCCGGCGTCGGTGGTGAGCGGCGTGCCGCACATCCAGAACGATGGGCACGACTTGCTGCGGTACTGCTCGGGCACGCCGATCGCCGTCAGGGTCGCGTCCTGGTCGACCAGCTTCCACATCACCTTGCGCACCGCGGGATTGTCGAACGGCGGGAAGGCATGGTTCAGGCGGAAGTTGCCCTGGAACTGGTGGACGCCGCCCAGTCCTATCAGCTTGACGCCCTTGTCCTTCTCGAGCAGCGGCAGCATGTCGAACGGCAGGTACTGCATGTAATCGATCTCGCCCGCCATCAAGGCGTTGGCGCCGGTCGACTGGTCGGGCATGACGCGCAAGGTGAGCTGGTCGATCTTGACGTTCTTGCCGCCGGCCAGAAAATCGGGCGCTTCCTTGCGCGGCACGTAGGCGGGATTGCGCTCCAGCACCATGGCGCTGCCGGGCCGCCACTGGTCCTTCAGGAAGTGGAACGGGCCGGAACCGACGGGATCGCCGATGCGCTGGTCGGCCGGCGTCGCGGCCAGCCTGGCCGGCATCATCACCGGCAACGGCGCATTGGGCTTGCCCAGCACGTCGAGCAGCAGCGGGAAGGGCTGCTTCAGCACGAGCTTCAGGGTCTTGGGATCGGCGGCGTCCAGCGAGGCCGTGTCGGCCATCAGCATCTTGCCCAGCGGGTCACGCATTGCCCAGCGCCTGAGCGAGGCCACGCAATCCTCCGCGGTGACCGGATTGCCATCATGCCACTTGAGGCCATCGCGCAGCACGAACGTCCAGGTAAGCTTGTCGGGGCTGCTATCGTAGCTCTCGACCATCTGCGGCTTGATCTCGCCCCGCTCGTTCATGGCGAACAGCGTATCGAAGACATGCAGGCCGAAGGTGCGTGTGATGGTCGCCGTGATGACGTGCGGGTCGAGGATGGTGACCTCGGATTCCAGCACCACCGTCATCGTCTTCGCCGCCGCACGCGCCCTGCGCGGCCTGATCAGCGCGGCGGCTCCCAGCCCCGCGCCGCCGGCCAACATCGTCCTACGCCCCAAACTACTACGCATACTTCACCCCTCGCTCAGAGGCGGGCAGCGTAGCCGCGAACGAGCCCAAAGCGAAACGGGCCGGTCCGCCTGCTTTCGACAGGAGGACCGGCCCCGATCGCGTGGCCGGCTTTTAAGTGTCGCGGCCGTTACATGTCGCGGGAGCGCTTCTGCTCCCAAGCGCTGACCTGGGCCTCGGCCTGCTCATGCGAGATGCCGTAGCGGGTCTGGATCTTGCCGACGAGCTGATCGCGACGGCCCTCGATCTGCAGCAGGTCGTCGTCCGTGAGCTTGCCCCACTGCTCCTTCACGGTGCCCTTGGTTTGGCTCCAGCTGCCCTTGATCTTCTCCCACATCGTCTTGGTGTCGGTCTTGACGGTCTCGGTGGTGGTGGTCTGGGCATGAACGACCATCGGCACGGTACCGGCGGTCATTGCGGCGCAAGCGGCGAGAATGGCGATCGAACGCATGGGTGACTCCTATGTGTGAAAATCGGCGCTAGGTGCGCGTGCCCGGTCAACGGGATTTCGAGACTCAGGTTGCCCGCCATCGGCCCGATCGCAGCAAAATCAAGGGGCGGTCAGGACCACAACGACTTCAGGAACAGGGCGACCGGAATGACGATCAGGATCGCCATGTAGAGATCCAGCAATTCCCCATGCAGCGGCCCTTTGTCGGTGTCTCTCGACATCACTTGCGCAGGCTTGGACAGGATCGTTCGCATGGCGGTACCCCCCATCATGGCTACAGATCTGCCTCAGAAACGCCACGAAGCCGCCCCGGGTTGCACGGCCTGCGAAGAATCAGGACGGAGCCGCCATTCGGCCTGCGTGATCGAGCGCCTGCTGCAAATCGACCGCGGAATAGGGCTTTGAAATGAACTGGAGGCCCTCGCCCTGTATGCCGGACCGGCCGTAGCCGCTGGCAATGACGACCGGCAGCGTGGGGAACTGCCCGCGCACCCGCGCCGCCAGCTCCTCGCCGCTGATCCCCGGCAGGCCAAGGTCGGTCAGGAGCAGGTCGAACGACCCCCCGCGCGCCAGCAGCTCAAGGGCTTGCTCGCCGCTGCCGACGCCGGCCACGAAGCAGCCGAGCTGCTCCAGCATGTCGGTGGTCGACATGCGCAGGACGACCTCGTCCTCGACCAGGAGAACGCGCCGCGGCCGACCCGGCGGCGCCTCTTTTTCCGCGGTCTCCGGCGGCTTGGCCGGCTCGGCCGGCGGCGGCGGTCGTCGCGCGGCTAGCACGCTGCGCAGCCTGGCCATGAGCTCCTCGCCGCGATAGGGCTTGGTGATCATCGGATAGTCCGGGCGGTCCTCCATGGGAATGAGGTCACGCGCATAGCCCGACGTCAGGAGCACGGCTATTTCGGGCCGACGCCGTTGCGCCAGCGCCGCCAGCTCGATGGCCGACATCGATCCCGGCATCACGACATCGGTGAACAGCAGGTCGAAGGCCGCGTCGCGTTCCAGGATGGCTGCCGCCACGTCCGGGTTCTCCGCGGCGACGACGCGGTAACCCCAGCCGGTCAGCATGTCGACCACCGCATGCCGCACCTCGTCATTGTCCTCGACGACCAGCACGCGCTCGCGGCCGGCCGGCGCGTGGGCCGCCCCGGCCGGCGTTTCGGCGAGCGGGTCCAGGGTGCGTGGCAAATAGAGCTTCACGCTGGTGCCCTGTCCGATCGCACTGTCGATCCGGATATGGCCGTTCGACTGCCGCACGAAGCCGTACACCATGCTGAGGCCGAGGCCGGTCCCCTTGCCGTCGCGCTTGGTGGTGAAGAACGGATCGAAGGCCTGGGCCGCGACTTCCGGCGGCATGCCGGTGCCGGTATCGTCGACGGCGACCATGACGTAAGGCCCCGGCGTGACGTCGGGATGGAGTGCCGCATAGCGCCGGTCGAGCGTCGCGTTGGCGACCTCGACGGTCACCGTGCCGCCCTCCGGCATGGCATCGCGGGCGTTGATCGCAAGGTTGAGGATGGCGTTTTCGAGCTGTCCGGGATCGATCCGGGCGTTCCACGGATCGTCGGTGACCCGCAGCTGCATGGCGATGCGCTCGCCCAGCGAGTTGCGCAGCAGGTCGGCGAGATCGGTCACCAGGCGCGCGACATTGGTCGGCTGCGGCACCAGCGGCTGGCGACGCGCGAAGGCCAGCAGCTGCTGGGTCAGGCGGGCGCCGCGATCGGCCGCCGCGGCCGCGGCGTGGAGGCGCGCCAGCATCGCCGGATTGGAATTCACCGCGCCCTTCATCAGGTCGAGATTGGCCTGGATGACCTGGAGAATGTTGTTGAAGTCGTGCGCCATGCCGCCGGTGAGCTGACCGGTCGCCTCCATCTTCTGGCCCTGCCGCAACGCCATCTCGTCGCGCAGCTTCTCGGTGATATCGACGAAGCGGACGACCGCACCCCCGCCTGTCATCGCGCCGCGCGAGACTTCGTAATCGCGGCCCTCGTGGGAGGCGCGAACCGTTTGCGACCGGCCGGGCACCTCGGCGTCGAGCTTCAGCGGCGCGAGCAGCGCGCGCACCGCGGGCAAACGATCGGAGAGCAGGTGATCGCGCGTCAGCGCGGCCTGCTTGACGGGATCCCAGCCGGAGAAGCGGACGAACGGCTCGTTCCAGGCAACGACCTTGCCTTGCGGGTCGATCACGAAGATCGGGTCCTGAAGGCTTTCCAGCGTCGTCTGCAGCAGCCGCGACCGCTCGCCCAGCTCACGCTGCGTGTCTTCCAGGCGGCTGGCACTGCGGACGACGATATACATGCCGACGATGAGGCACAGGAACGCCCCGGCCATGACCAGCAGGCCCGCAATGTCGGACTGATCCTGCTCCGAGCGGAGCATGGTCAGCCGGCGCGCCAGCAGGAGTCTCTGCCCCTCGATGAAGGAATTGGCGATCTGTCGCAGCTGATCGCTGGTCTTGCGGCCCGCTCCGGTGCGTTCGAACGACAGGGCGGCGTCGCGGCCGTAGAGCTGATAAGTCGTGACCGTGCTGTTGAGCTGCTCGAGTTTCTCATTGGCGGCGGCGCGGAATTCCCTGACCTGCTGCATCGTGTCGGGATCGCTGGCGGCCGCCGCCTCGAGCTGGCGCAGTTCGGTCTCGATGCGCAGGCGCGAGCGCTCGTAAGGCTGCAGATCGGCGACCTCGCCGCTCAGCAGGTAGGCGCGCTGGCCGATCTCGGTGTCCTGCAGCGCGATGATCGCCTGGCGCATCAAGGCCAGCGTCTCGTAGCTGCCGACCACCAGGCGCTGCTGGCGGGCCGCCGAGTTCGAATGGGTGATGGCCAGCATGGCGCCCGTGCCGATCAGCACCGCGATGGTCAGCCCGACGATGACGCCGGTCGAGCGCGCCGTAACACGCATGCTACGCATCGGTCTCCGGCTCCTCGGGCTTCGCGAAGGTCACGCTGACCCTCGTGCCCCCACCTTCGCGCGACGATACGTCGGCCTCGCCGCCGAGCTGCATGGCAAGCCCGCGGATCAGCGTCAGGCCAAAGCCGCTGCGGACATCGGGCCTGATCGCGCCGCGCGGCCCGGCCCCGTTGTCCTCGATGATGAGCTCGAGGGGCCGGCCGAGCACGCCGCCCTTGGCATTGACGCGGTCGAGAGCGATCTTGGCGCCATTGGTGATGTACGACCCGGCCGCCGCGATGGGCCCGGAGAGCGGCTGGATCATGCCGACCTTGACGGGCTCCTTCGACTGGGCTGAGGCCAGGCCGGGCCCGACGGCGAGGAAACCGGCGAAGGCCGCCAGCACTGCCCACGCGGTGATCTTGGTCTTTCTCATGGAATGCCAACCTCCTTGAAGCGCTGTGGAAAATGCCGTGGCCTCAGATACCGAGAGGCCTTAGTTATAGCCGACCGGGTATTGCATAGCAAGAGCCTTGCCCCTCCTGTGGTAAGTGATTCCACGAGCTTGCGATGCACCCGCGGCGCGCTTTGCTCAGCAAATGCA
>Ga0208989_10000127_pt1 | contig 17762 bp, 15 predicted proteins | sample MedBloCAOM3_M1_FD_187852 | JGI IMG/M metagenome (GOLD analysis project Ga0208989, IMG submission 187852) | Forest soil microbial communities from El Dorado National Forest, California, USA - Mediterranean Blodgett CA OM3_M1 (SPAdes) (version 2) | ecosystem: Environmental > Terrestrial > Soil >...
TATCTCGCCGCGGCGCATGGCGCGCTGAACTGCCTGCCGACGCACGAGACGATCGTGCTCGAGCGCTTCTTCGACGAGGTCGGCGGCATGCAACTCGTTATCCATTCGCCCTATGGCAGCCGCATCAACCGCGCCTGGGGCCTGGCGCTGCGCAAGCGGTTTTGCCGCAAGTTCAATTTCGAGCTGCAGGCGGCGGCGACCGAGGACAATATCATCCTCTCGCTCATCACTGCGCACAGTTTCGAGCTCACCGAAGTCTCCCGCTACCTGCATTCCGCCACCGTCAGGCCGTTGCTGATCCAGGCGATGCTCGATGCGCCGATGTTCGTCACGCGCTGGCGCTGGGTGATCGGCGTCGCGCTGGCGCTGCCGCGCTTCCGCGGCGGCCGGAAGGTGCCTCCGCAACTCGCGCGCATGGGAGCGGAAGATCTGATTGGATCGGTGTTCCCCGATCAGATCGCGTGTGCCGAGAACCTCGCGGGCGAGCGCGAGGTCCCGGATCATCCCCTGGTGCGCCAGGCCATCGGCGACTGCCTCAACGAGGCGATGGACCTTGCCGGTCTCGAACGCGTGCTCACGCGCATCGAGTCCGGAGACATCAAGATCGTGGCCCGCGATCTGACCGAGCCCTCGCCGCTTGCGCTCGAGGTGCTCTCGGCGCGTCCCTATGCCTATCTTGACGATGCGCCGCTGGAGGAGCGCCGGACCCAGGCGGTGATGAGCCGGCGCTGGCTCTCGCCGGAGGCTGCGTCTGACATCGGCCGGCTCGATCCCGAGGCGATCGCGCGCGTGCGATCCGAAGCGTGGCCCGAGGCCACCAATGCCGACGAGCTGCACGATGCGCTGGTCTGGCTCGGGTTCCTCAGCGCGGACGAAGCGGAGGCCGGACCGGGCTGGAGCGACTGGCTGGCCGATCTGGCTCGCGACAAGCGGGTGGCGCGGCTCGATGCGGCGCCCGCGCCGATGTGGATCACGGCGGAACGCCTGCCGCAGTTCCTGGCGCTGTGGCCGGCGGCAAGACTTGAACCCGCGATCGCTGCACCGGCAGCTTATGCCGAGCGCAACTGGTCGCGGGATGAAGCGCTGGTGGAAGTCTTGCGCGGCCGGCTCGAGGGACTAGGCCCGGTCACATCGGAGGCGCTGGTCGGCCCGCTTGGACTTGCACCCAACGAGATCGCCACCGCGCTCGCGGCGCTCGAAGCCGAAGGCTTCGCCATGCGCGGGCGCTTCACGCCGGCGGCGGCCGAGGAATGGTGCGAGCGCCGGCTGCTGGCGCGCATTCACGGCTACACCGTCAAGCGGCTGCGGGCCGAGATCGAGCCGGTCGCCGCGCGCGACTTCCTGCGTTTCCTGCTGGGTTGGCAGCGCGTCGCGGCCGACGCCCGGATGGAAGGACCGCATGCGGTCGATACCGTGGTCGGCCAGCTCGAGGGCTTCGAGGCGCCTGCCGGCGCCTGGGAGAGCGAGATCCTGCCGGCGCGTCTCGCCGGCTACGAGCCGACCTGGCTCGACGATCGTTGTCTCGCCGGGCACGTCGCCTGGACGCGGTTGCGGCCGCGCGCGGGACGAACAGGCAACGGACGCATGAACGGCGGCGAGAGCCGAGCGACGACGCCCGTGCGCACCACACCGATCACGCTGATCGCGCGCCGTCACGCCGCGCTGTGGGCATCGCTGTCGACTCAGGAGGAGGATGGCGTCCATGCCAGCCACCGCGCGCAGCTGGTTCTCGATCACATTCGTGCGCATGGCGCCTCGTTCTTCGACGAACTCGTAGACGGCACCGGCCTGCTGCGGTCTCAGGTCGAGGAGGCGCTGGGTGAATTGGTGGCGCTCGGCCTCGTGAGCTCGGACAGTTTCGGCGGATTGCGCGCGCTGCTGGTGCCGTCCGGCGAGCGCAGGCCGATCGCCGGCGCCCATCGCCGCCGTCGCACCGCGAAGTTCGGGATGGAGGAAGCGGGTCGCTGGGCGCTGGTTCGCCGTCCGCGGCCGGCAAAGTCCGGCGCGGGCGCGGAAGCGGGCGCCGCGCAACAGGCTATCGCCCAACAGGCCATCGACCAACAGGCTGTCGAGCATGTGGCGCGCACCTTGCTGCTGCGCTACGGCGTCGTGTTCTGGCGTCTCATCGAACGCGAGGCCGCCTGGCTGCCGCCATGGCGCGAGTTGCTGCGCGTCTACCGCCGGCTCGAAAGCCGCGGCGATATTCGCGGCGGCCGCTTCGTCGCCGGTTTCTCCGGCGAGCAATTTGCGCTGCCCGATGCGGTCGCAAGTTTGCGCGAGGTTCGCCGCCAGCCCGCCTCCGGCGCGCTGGTGTCGCTGTCAGGCGCCGATCCGCTCAACCTTGCGGGCATCCTCACGCCCGGGCCGCGGCTTGCCGCGCTCACCGGCAACCGCTTGCTCTACCGCGACGGCGTGCCGATTGCGTTGCTCGTGGCCGGCGAAGTGCAGTTTCTCGAAACGCTTGATGCCGCCAGCGAATGGGCCGCGCACAAGGCGTTGCTGCGCAGCGCCGATCACGGCCCCCCTCGTGTCCCGGACGCGGTGCAGCGCGCAGCGCACGCGGACAAGTCTACGCAATCCGCGCAAGAGAGCGCGTAGCGGTGCACCGCTGATCCGGGATCGCCCGAAGCTCGGTGTGTGTAACGGCGCATTTGAGCGCCGATCTCGAGATCGGTGCCTGCAGCGCATCACTTCGCTTCGCTCGTGCTGCGCCCGGGACACGAGATCGTTCACACATCGTCAATCCCCATCTCAGCGAGGACAAGGCTTGCGCAGACTGCGTAAACTCTTGCGTGTTGCTCCCGGAACACGGGGACTGACATGAACAAGCGGTTCTTCGTTTACATTCTTTCAAATCGACGACGCGGTGTTCTCTACGTCGGGGTGACCAACGATCTCATCCGACGGCTCTCCGAGCACAAGGCCAAGCTCGTCCCGGGTTTCACGAAAACCTACGGCGTGGTCATGCTTGTCTATTACGAAGAATATTCATCCATTCTGGAAGCTCGTGCGCGCGAAGCGATGCTCAAGCGCTGGCGGCGCGCGTGGAAAATTGAGTTGATTGATAAATTCAATCCGGATTGGCGTGACTTGGCCGACGAGCTTGCGTTGTAACACCAATCTTCGTGTCCCGGATGCGGTGCAGCGCGTAGCTCTTGCGTAGCGGTGCGCCGCTGATCCGGGACCGTTCGAAGCTCGGTGCGCGTAACGGTCCCGGGTCTGCAGCGCATCATTCCGCGCGCATTTCGAGCTTGCGCAGATCGCGAAAGCCCGGCCGGGCGCGCTCCATGCTGCGCTGCGCCCGGGACACGAGCGCCGCCACCGCCTCACCACGCATATCGCACGGTGCCGGTGCCGGCATAGGTCGATGAGTGGCCGGCGAACTCGCCGTCGAACTTGCCGATGAGCGAGACGCCGTTGGCAAGGCGAAGCTCGGTGCCGGCGGAGGCCAGCGCGGAGTCTTTGGCCGGGGTCGCGCCGTTGACGACGAAGCTCGCGCCGGGAAGGGTCTGGAACACCGCCGCGAGTGTCGGGTCGCTCACCCAGTCATGCGCCCAGGCAAGCCGCGCGCGCAGCGTGAGCACGGCGTTGGGATTGACCGCCAGCAGGCGGTCGAAGCGGGCACGCTTCCGTGAACCCCAAGACCGCGAAGAACGCCTTCGTGCGGTCGGTATCCCGCACGACGATGGTCAGATGGTCGAAATGCTTCACCATTTGCGTTCATTCCTGCGCGGCGGAAGCGAGACTACAGCTTCTGCCCGTTGACCCAGTCGGCCAGGATTTTCCAGTTCGGGTCGTCCTTGGACGCGAACTGCCGACCGCCGGAATGGAAGACGTTGCCACCGACCTCGGGCGCGAGCGGCTGCTGCAGCAGCCGGCTGGTGGCGGGATCGCCCGGGTTCACCAGGATCGCGGCCATCTCGAAATTCTTGCGCGACTGCTCCTCGGTCCACACGCTCGCGCCGGGCGCAAGCCGCTCCAGCCGGAACGCGTTGTTGCTCTCGGCGTGGCAGACGTAGCAACGGGTATGGCCGTCGCGCTTCTGCAGGAAGACCGGCTGCACGCGCGTCTTGAAGAATTCGTAATCGAGCGACGGCGCCGCGCGCGTCGCCATCGGCAACGGGGAAGCGGCGGCCAACAAAGCAGCCGTCATGATGAATCTTGTTCGCCAAGCTGCCATGCGAATCCTCCCGTAGCTTTTTTGCATTTTCGGAGCAGCGGAATGCTAGTCCGACACGGAAACGTTGCCAATGCCGGATTACCAAGTGGTCGTTAGCATCGATCTCTCCGTGTCCGCGTCCCGGATGCGGTGCAGCGCGAAGCTCTTGCCTAGCGGTGCACTGCTGATCCGGGACCGCCACAGATCGAAACGGTCCCGGGTCTGCGGCGCATCACTTCGCTTCGCTCGTGCTGCGCCGCGCCCGGGACACGTCTTTTATTTTCGCGCCTGTGGGGTCAAGCCCGGGCATGACAAGTCGAGGACGACGACCGCTGGTATCACGGGTTGGTCAACCGGATCCCGCCACGGCGGCCCAAGCCCGTGCAGTCCTCGTCGGTTTTGAGACCGATCGCGCGCACGCCGTAAGCGGCGAGCTCTTCGTCGCGATCCTCGGTATCGCCCGTCACTCCGACCGCGCCGATGACCTCGCCGTCGGCGTCGCGGATCTGCACGCCGCCACCTTCGGGGAAAATCTGGTCGCCGGTGGCGCTGAGCAGGTAGCGCATGAAGATCGGCTTTTCCTCGGCGCGCACCTTCACGAGCTTGGAGGAGCGGCCCATGGCGAGCGCGGCGTAGGTCTTGCCGTATGCCATCTCGAACCGGATCATGGAGCTGCCGTCCTCCTTCTTGAACGCCTTCACCTTGCAGCCGGGCTCGACCACGATCACGGAGAGCGGCCGGCAATCGAGCTCGGCGCCGCGCTTGAGAATGGCGTCGATGAGACGGTCGGCCTGATCGAGGGTGATGGCGGTCATGGGTCCTCCGGGTGCGATGGTTCGATGCAGCGCTTCAGCATAAACCGTCGAATGTAGCAGCGGAACGTCACGCGCGCCGTTCCGGCTTTGGTTGACTCGATATCGACAGCTGTGACACGCGTTGGTCGTGTCGGACGGCGGGGACTTGATCCGAGGAGGGAATGAACAATGTCCGAATTCTCACGGCGCGACATGCTGAGCGCAGCGGTGGCCGGGGGCATGATCGCCGCCGCAACAAGCACCGATGGATTGGCAGAAGGACAACCGCCGTTCGGGCCGACCCCGCCGGTGCTGGCCGGCGCCCAATTGCCATCGTTCCGCTTCCAGCTGGGTGCGGTTGCGCCCAAGACGTGGGACGGCGGCTGGGCCAAGGAGGCAACGGTCGCGGAATTCCCGGTCTCGGAAAAGCTCGCCGGCGTGTTGATGTCGCTCGTCCCGGGCGGGCTGCGCGAGCTGCACTGGCACGCCAATGCAGCCGAATGGGCCTATGTGATCAAGGGCCAATGCCGCGTCACCACCATCAACCCGCAGGGTCAATCGCAGATTGCCGACTTTGCCGCCGGCGATGTGTGGTACTTCCCGCGCGGGTTCGGCCACTCGATCCAGGGCATCGGTTCCGAGAACTGTCTGTTCGTGCTGGTGTTCGACAACGGTTATTTCTCCGAGTTCGGCACCTTCAGCATCAGCGATTGGGTTGGGCACACGCCGCCCGAGGTCTTGGCGAAGAACTTCGGCGTGCCGGCGTCGACCTTCGCGAATTTCCCGAAGCGCGAGGTCTACATCGCCAAGGGGCCGGTGCCGCCGCCGCTTCCCGCCGATCCCGCGCCGGGAACGATCAATCCCGGAACGCTTACCCACCGGTATCGTCTGCTGGCGCAACGCCCCGAGACTTATTCTGGCGGCACGAATCGGCTGGTGTCGCAGCACGAGTTTCCGATCTCCACCACCATCACCGGCGCGCTCATGCGCATCAAGCCGGGCGGCCTGCGCGAGCTGCACTGGCATCCCAATGCCGACGAATGGCAGTACTATATCGGCGGCCGGGCCCGCATGAGCGTGTTCGGATCCCACGGTCGCGTGCGCACCGAGGAATTCAACGCCGGCGACGTCGGCTACGTGCCGCAGGGCTACGGGCATTACATCGAGAACGCCGGCAACGAGGATCTCGAGCTGCTGATCGTGCTCAACAACGGCACCTACGAATCGATCTCGCTCGCCAACTGGATCGGCGCCAATCCGCACCTCTTGCTGGCGACCAATTTCGAGGTGCCGGAAAGCACGTTCAAGGATTTCCTCACGCGCGACCGTTTCATGCCGGGGTGACGCGTGCTTCCAACGTGGCGTTGTTTGACACCTGAATTCGTTTGACTGACTGAACCGGGCGTCCGAACCGAGACACTACGGGTGCAATGCAGGAGCTCAACCCCCATATGACCTTCATGAATCAGCAGAACCAAGCACCCGCCGCCCAAGCCGCCAACGCCAACCCGCTGTTCGAGGACTGGTCCGAGCCCTTCGGCGTTCCGCCCTTCGGCCGGATCGGGCCGCAACACTTCCTGCCGGCCTTCGCGCGTGCCTTCGCCGCCCACGAGGCCGAGGTCGCGGCCATTGCCGCCGATGCGGCCGAGCCGACCTTCGCCAACACCATCGACGCGCTCGAAACGGCCGGCGACGCGCTCACGCGCGCCTCCAGCGTCTTCTATCTCCTTGCCGGTGCGCACACGAACGACGCGATCCAGGAGGTCGAACGCGAACTTGCGCCGCTCGCGGCCAAGCACTGGAACCGGATTCTCATGGACGAGGGCCTGTTCCGCCGGATCGACGCGCTTCATCGCCGACGCGAGCAACTCGGCCTCACGGCGGAGCAAGCGCGTGTGCTTGATCGCTATCACGCGATGTACAAGCGCGCTGGTGCGGCGCTCGACGTCGCCGCGAAAGCGCTGCTCGGCGATATCAACGAACGCCTCGCCACCCTGGGCACGACCTTCAGCCAGAACGTGCTGGCGGATGAGCAGGGCTATACGCTGGTGCTTGACGGCGAGGACGACCTCGCCGGTCTTCCCGATTTCGTGCGCGCGGCGGCGCAGGCGGCGGCCCAGGAGCGTGGCCTTGCCGGCAAGCACCTCGTCACCATCTCGCGCTCGAGCGTCGAACCCTTCCTGCAATTCTCCGCGCGCCGAGATTTGCGCGAGAAGATCTTTCGCGCCTGGATCGCGCGCGGGGACGGCGGCGGCGCGACCGACAACAAAGCGATCATTGCCGAGATGGTGGCGCTGCGCGCCGAGCGCGCGCGCCTGCTAGGCTACCCGACTTTCGCGCATTACCGGCTGGACGACGCCATGGCCAAGACCCCGGAGGCCGTGCGTTCGCTGCTCGAGCGCGTGTGGCTGCCGGCGCGCAGCCACGCCATGGAAGATGCTGTCGCGCTCCAAGGCCTGGTGCAGGCGGAAGGAAAGAATTTCGCACTCGGCCCTTGGGACTGGCGCTATTACGCGGAGAAGCTGCGCAAGGTGCGTTGTGACATCGACGAAACGGCCATCAAGCCGTACTTCCAGCTCGACCGCATCATCGAGGCTGCGTTCTACACCGCGAACCGGCTGTTCGGACTGACCTTCGAACGCCGCGACGGCATCCCGGTCTGGCATGACGACGTGCGAGTGTGGGAGGTGCGCGATGCCGCCGGGCGTCATCGCGGCATTTTCTTCGGCGACTATTTCGCGCGCAGCTCAAAGCACAGCGGCGCCTGGATGACCACGCTACGCGACCAGGAAAGGCTCCGGGGCGAGATCCGGCCGTTGGTCGTCAATGTCATGAATTTTTCCAAGGCCAGCGAAGGCGAGCCGACGCTGCTTTCGTTCGATGATGCCAAGACGCTGTTTCACGAATTCGGTCACGCCTTGCACGCGCTCCTCTCCGACGTCACTTATCCGATGGTGTCGGGGACCAGCGTGTTGACGGACTGGGTGGAGCTGCCATCGCAGCTCTATGAACATTGGCTGGAGCGGCCTGAAATCCTGAGCCGCTTCGCCGTCCACTTTCGCACCGGCGAGCCGATCCCGCAGGATCTGCTGCGCCGCCTCATTGCCGCACGCACGTTCAACCAGGGCTGTGCGACGGTGGAATACGTCTCTTCCGCGCTGCTCGATCTCGACATCCATCTGCAGGCGGCGGCCCAGGGTGACGCCAAACCTTTCGACATCAACGCTTTCGAGCGCGACGCGCTCGCGCGCATCGGCATGCCGGCTGAAATTGTCATGCGCCACCGCCCCACCCACTTCCAGCACGTGTTCGCCGGCAGCGGCTACGCCGCGGCTTATTACAGCTATATGTGGTCGGAGGTGCTGGACGCCGACGCCTTTGCCGCGTTCGAGGAAGCCGGCGACATCTTCGACGCCGGCACCGCGAAGAACCTGCGGGATCACGTCTATGCCGCCGGCGGCTCGCGCGATCCGGTCGAACTCTACACCGCCTTCCGCGGCCGGTTGCCGACGCCCGATGGGCTGCTGCGACGACGGGGGTTGTCGGACGAAGACGTGATCGTGCCGGCTGTCATTCCGGGGCGCGGGCTTTAGCTCGCGAGCCCGGAATCGATATCCGCAGGCGGTGCGCATTCCCCTTGGATTGTGGTTATGGGTTCCGACCCGCGCGCAGGCGCGCTCGCCGGAATGACAAGGAACATCGATGGACCTCCACACCACCGGACACCGCCAGGGCGTCGTCGCCGCCCCGCACCATTCCGCCGTAGAGGCGGGACGCGCCACTTTGGCCGCCGGCGGCAACGCCCTCGAGGCCATGGTGGCGATGGCCGCAACCATCGCCGCGGTCTACCCGCACATGACCCAGATCGGTGGCGACGGGTTCTGGCTCGTGCACGAGCCATCGGGACGCGTGCGCGCGCTGATGGCGCCAGGCCGCGCAGGCGCCAATGCGCGGCCCGAGCTTTACCGCGAATATGAGACGATCCCGTCGCGCGGTCCGCTCGCGGCGCTCACGGTGCCCGGCGCGATCTCCGGCTGGATGCTGGCGCTGGAAGCCGCGCGCGCGCATGGCGCGCGTCTGCCGCTGCCCGACCTGCTCGGACCTGCAATCCGCCACGCCAAGGACGGTTACACCGTCACCCGCAGCCAAGCCCGGCTCACGGCGGAGAAGCTCGGCGAATTGAAGGACGTGCCCGGCTTCGCGCAGACATTCCTGGTCGATGGTCGCCCGCCCGATGCCGGCACGACCCTCAAGCAGCCGGCGCTCGCTGCGACGCTCGATCATCTCGCCCATGCCGGGCTCGACGATTACTACCGCGGCGATGTGGCGCGCGAGATCGCCGGCGATCTCGACCGCGTCGGCAGTCCGGTCACGCGCGGGGACCTCGATCGCTGCCGGGCGAGCCTCGCCGAGCCCCTGTCGGTTGCGCTCGAGGCCGGCACTTTGTTCAACACGCCGCCGCCGACGCAAGGTCTGGCGTCGTTGATCATTCTCGCGCTGTTCGAGCGCTTGCGGGTGTCGGACGGCGAGGGCTTTGATCACGTTCACGGGCTGATCGAGGCGACCAAGCGCGCCTTCGCCGTGCGCGACCGCGTCGTGACCGATCCCGATCGCAGCAAGCAGCCGGTCGACCGCTATCTCGACACCAGATTTCTCGATGGCGAAGCGCTCAAGATCGATCGCCGCAAGGCCGCGCACTGGCCGTCCCCCTATGGTGAAGGGGACACGGTGTGGATGGGTGCCGCCGACGCCTCCGGGCTCGTCGTTTCCTACATCCAGTCGCTCTACTGGGAATTCGGCTCGGGCGTCGTACTGCCCGCGACCGGCGTGCTAATGCAAAATCGCGGTGCGAGCTTTTCGCTCGACCCGAGCGCGTTGAACGCGCTCGCGCCCGGCCGGCTGCCGTTCCACACGCTCAATCCGGCACTCGCGGTGCTCGCTGATGGCCGCATCCTTGCCTACGGCGCCATGGGCGGCGATGGCCAGCCGCAAACGCAAGCCGCGCTGTTCACCCGGCACGTGCGCTATCGCGCGCCGCTCGAGCGCGCGATCGACGCCCCACGCTGGCTCCTGGGCCAGACCTGGGGCTCGACCCGTACCAATCTGCGCATGGAATCGCGCTTCGGCGACGCCCTTGTCGAGCGCCTGCTATCGGCGGGCCACGATGTCGAGGTGTTGCCGGACGCTTATTCGGATGTCATGGGGCATGCCGGGGCGGTGGTGCTCCACCCGGATGGAACGCTCGAAGGCGGGCACGATCCGCGCGCCGACGGGGGCGCAGCAGGGGTCTAGTGATCGGCAGCGGCGTCATGTCGGGAACTGTCATTTCCGCGCCTCCATTCCGCCGCAGTCCGTGATATCGTGCCCTGCCGGGCGCGCGGCGAGATTGGCGAGCACATCCCATGATTCATCGTTTCTTTTTCTCCATCCTGGCCGCGTTGGTCGGTGTGGCCATCACCGGCGAAGCGGCATCCGCGCATCCTCACGTGTGGGTCACCGTCAAGAGCGAACTGGTCTACGCACCGGACGGCTCGGTCACCGGCGTGCGGCACGCCTGGACCTTCGACGACATGTTCTCGGTGTTCGCACTCCAAGGTCTCGATTCGAAGAAGAAGGGCGAGTTCACGCGCGAGGAACTGGCGCCGCTGGCCGAGGTCAACGTCAGCTCGCTCAAGGAATACGACTTCTTCACCTATGCGAAGGCGAATGGCAGCAAGGTGGAGTTCAACGAGCCGCAGGCGGGCTACTATCTTGACTACAACACCAAGGACACGGTGCTGACGCTGTTCTTCACGCTGCCGCTCAAGGCGCCGGTGAAGGCGAAGGACCTGACGCTCGAAGTCTACGACCGGGAATATTTCGTCGACTTCAGTTTTGCCGAGAAGGATCCGGTCAAGCTCGTCGGCGCGCCCGCGCAGTGCAAGCTCTCGGTTGGGCGCCCGCAGGAAATGAATGCCGCACTGTCGCAACAACTCAGCCAGCTCGGCCCCGACCAGCGAGATTCCTCGCTGACCATCGGCGCCGAGTATGCAAACAAGATCCTGGTGAAATGTCCGTGAAAACCGTCGTCGGGGGGCGACTGGTCGTTCATATTGCTGTGTTGGTCGCCGTCCTCGCCGGCTTGATGTTCCTGGCCGGCGCGCTCGACGCGGCGTTCGCGCAGGCCGGTCCGTTCGGCGCGCCGCGCGCGCAGGCGCCGGCGCCTCCGATGGGCGGCGTGCTCGGCTGGATCTTTGCCAAGCAGGCGGAATTCTATCGGCAGTTCTCGAGCCTGATCCGTGCCGCCAAGGCCGACGGCACTGCGGCCTGGAGCCTGTTTGGACTGTCGTTCCTGTACGGCATTTTTCACGCCGCCGGCCCCGGCCACGGCAAGGCGGTGATCTCGTCCTACATGGTCGCGAATGAAGAGACCTGGGTGCGAGGCGTGGTGCTGTCGTTCGCCTCCGCGCTGTTGCAGGCGCTGGTCGCGGTGGTGGTCGTGGGCGTGGCCGCCGCGCTCTTGAACGCGACTGCGGCGACCATGAAACGCGCGGTCGACCTGATCGAGATCCTGAGCTATTCGCTCATCATTCTCATCGGCGTCCGATTGCTGTGGGTGAAAGGACGGGTGTTCCTCACGACGCTGCAGACACTCCATCGCCCCGCTGCCGTCGGCGCCGCTGTCACGGCGGCGCATCACGAGCATGCTCATCACGGTCGTGCTCATCACGATCACGATCATGCCCACGATCACGATCATGCCCACGATGACGATCATGGTCACGCTCACTATCATGCGCATGATCACGATCATGGCCATCACTGCGCCGGCCACGCGCACCATCATGATCACGACGACCATGCCTCGGCCTGGGGCCACGCGCATGCGCCTGAGCCCGAGGAACTCGCCGGCCCCGGCGGATGGAAGCGGGGGCTCTCCGCCATCGTCGCCGTGGGCTTGCGGCCGTGCTCGGGTGCCATCCTGGTGCTGGTCTTCGCACTGGCGCAGGGGCTGTTCTGGACCGGCGTGGTTGCGACCTTCATCATGGGGCTCGGCACCGCCATTACCGTCGCCGCGATCGCCACCATCGCCGTCTTCGCCAAAGCCTGGGCCAAGCGTTTCGCCGATACGCAGTCCGGCTATGGGATGCTGGCGATGCGCGGCATCGAGGCCGGCGCGGCGGTGGTGATCATCGCATTCGGCGTCCTCCTGCTGACCGGCTACATGGTGAGCGAGCGGATGGTCGGAATTTAGCGCGGGGGCAAAGCCCGCGCGGCGCGCGTATCCGCAATTTCACATTTATCCTGATCGGGAAGGAGCGCTCGAATGGCAGCCGAACAAATTTCGACCCGTTGCTGCATCGTCGGCGGCGGGCCGTGCGGGCTCATGCTCGGCTTCCTGCTGGCGCGTGCCGGAGTCGACGTCGTCGTGCTTGAGAAGCACGCCGATTTCCTGCGCGACTTTCGCGGCGACACCATTCATCCCTCGACCCTGGACATCATGGGCGAGCTCGGCCTGCTCGACGACTTCCTCAAGCTCCCGCACCAGAAGGCCGCTACTCTGAGCGCATACTTCGGCAGTCACCAATACGCCTTCGCGGATTTCACGCAGCTGCCGACCCGCTGCAAGTTCATCGCACTCATGCCGCAGTGGGACTTCCTCAATTTCCTCGCCGACCGCGGCAAGCGCTATCCGTCGTTCCACTTGCGCATGCGTGCGGAGGCGGTCGAGCTGATCGAGGCCAATGGCCGGGTGACCGGTGTGCGGGCCAACACGCCGGATGGCCCGCTCGATGTGCGTGCCGACCTCGTTGTCGCTTGCGACGGACGGCATTCGATCATGCGGGAGCGTGCCGGGCTACGCGTCGACGACATCGGGGCGCCGATGGACGTGCTCTGGTTTCGCCTGCCGAAGAAGCCCGCGGATCCCGATGAATCCATGGGCCGGTTCGAACCCGGGCGCATGATCGTTTTGATCGATCGCGGCGAATATTGGCAATGCGCGTTCTTGATTCCGAAGGGATCGATCGAGGAAACCAAACTCGCCGGGCTGCCGGCTTTCCGTCAGACCGTCGCGCAGGTCATGCCCGAATTCGCGGACCGGGTCGGCGATCTCAAGGACTGGGATCAGATCAAGCTCTTGACCGTGGCGGTCGACCGGCTCGATCGCTGGCATCGCCCAGGACTGCTTTGCATCGGCGACGCCGCGCATGCGATGTCCCCCATCGGCGGCGTCGGCGTCAATCTGGCGGTGCAGGATGCGGTGGCGGCAGCGAATGTCCTGTGGCAGCCGCTGAAGGCCGGAACAGTGACCGAGGACGACCTCGACCGCGTACAGAAGCGGCGTGGATTTCCCACCCGTGTCATCCAGCGCATCCAGGTCTTCATGCAGGATCACGTCGTCGATCGTGCACTTGGCACGGACAAGGCAATCGACGCGCCGCTCGCGCTGCGGCTAATGGCGCGCTTTGCGCCGCTGCGCCGCATCCCGGCGCGCATCGTTGGCATGGGCGTGCGGCCGGAGCACGTGCACACGCCAGATAGTCGCGCTGGCGCGGCCGGCGGGTAACGCAGAAGTCTCCGTCTAATCCGTGAAATCTTCCGGCCGGAGCTCGATCGGCGTGCCGTGCGGGGTGCGATCCGCGGCGTGATGCCAGGCGTGGCGATAGCGGGCGAGCATCTGCACATCGGCCAGCCCTTTGGCGGCAACGATGCGTTCGAGCGCGTTGAGCCAATGGCGATAATAGGTCTCACCGGTATCGGGATCCCCGGCAGCCTGTGCGCGCTTGATCTCGTCGCCGAGCGTCGCGGCCCATTCGGGCCAGGTGAATAGGCCGCGATCGTGCAAGGCGAGCGTTATGGCGAAGGCCTGCGCTTCCCAGGGTTCGTGGAACACCGGCCCTTGCGCATCGCGCGGAATGTTCGGCACCGCATCGGTCGCGCGCCGGGCCGCCGCGGCGTCGATCGCAGCGACGTCATTGCGGCCGACCGAGCGTCGCGAGCGAGAGCCGGAATCCATCACGCCGGATCGAGATAGGGCTCGAACGCGTCGATCGACACCTTGAGCGTCGGGTCGGTATCCGAGCCCCACAGCTCCGCGCCCTCGAACACCACGGTATAGAGCCATTGCGGATTGTCGCCCTTGTCGATCGCTACAGTGTCGGGGAAGGCGTGGCAGCCGTGCACGAGCTGGACGACGCCGACCCGACCGCGCGCGTAGCGCGGCAGCCTGGTGTGCGTCGGCGGATGGATGTTCTTCGTCCGCACCCGATCGCCCGGCTTGAAACGCGCGGGCGCCTGCGCCTGACGGTAGAACGACCCGCGCGTCAATCCCTGCTGGACGACATCGGTCGTGAGCTTGCGCTTGAGCGGCTTGCCCGGGCGCAGCGCGTGACCGGCGGCGAGTTCCTCGGCGTCAGCGTAACCGCGCTCGACGACGTTGCGCTCCATGGCCAGCGCCCAACGCTGGTAATACGACGCGGTGACGTAGACTTGCGGCGGCAACCGTTCCTGCGCGAAGCGGGACATGTCGATGTGCCATGCGCCCGCATAGCCCATGGCGCGTTGCATCGCGAGCACGCGCCCTTCCCACGAGGCATGGAAGGGAGGTTCGTTGGGCTCGGGTTCGACCTTCCCGAAGCCGTCCATACCGCCCATGTCATGGATGCCGTCCATCACGCGGCCTCCTCGGGGCGTTTGGCGACGCCGGTGCCGATCATCGAATCCCGCGTCACCAGCTGAGCGAGGCGCGCCTCGCTCCAGCCCTCGGTGCCGGGCGGGCGCATCGGCAGCACCAGGAAGCGGGTCTCCGCGGTTGAATCCCACACGCGGATCTCGGTGTCCTTCGGCAGGCTGACGCCGAAATCGGCGAGCACGCCACGCGGGTCCTTCACCGCCCGCGAGCGGTAGGGCGCGGATTTGTACCAGACCGGCGGCAGCCCGAGCACCTCCCAGGGATAACAGGAGCACAAGGTACACACGATCATATTGTGCAGCGTAGGGGTGTTCTCGACCGCGACCAGATGGTCGCCGACCCGGCTTTCGTGGCCGAGTGCGCTCACAGCCTTGGAGGCGTCCGCGAGCAGATCGCGCTTGAAGGCGGGATCGCTCCAGGCCTTGGCGACGACGCGCGCGCCGTTGTGGGGCCCGACCTTGGTCTCATAGGCCTCGATGATGGCGTCGAGCGCGGCCGGATCGATGTAGCCCTTCTCGGTTAGCACCGTCTCCAGCGCGCGCACGCGCAGCTGCGTCTCGGACAGCTCCGAGCCGTGCTGATGATCGTGGTCGTGGTCGTGCTCGGCCATGGGGGGCACCTTCAGCGCAATGGCTCGTCATACCTGCAAGTGATGATCTAGTATCCTCCGGGCCGGAATTGAAGTCGAGGGCAGGACTTGCGCGTTGCGGGCTTGATCGGCGGGCGATGACATCGGAATGCTGGGCGCACCATGACGACCGCGGCGGAACTGTTCGACCTCAAGGGACGCGTCGCGCTGGTCACCGGCGCGTCGACCGGTCTCGGCGTGCATTTCGCCGAGGTGCTGGCGCGCGCCGGCGCGGCGGTCGCGCTGGTCGCCCGGCGCAAGGAGAAGCTCGCCGCGGTACAGGCGCGCATCGAACAGGGGGGCGGCCGTGCCGTCGCCATCGCGGCCGACGTGCTCGATCGCGACGCGATGATGCGCGCGTTCGATAAGGCCGAGAAGGCCTTCGGCACCGTCACCATCCTGGTCAACAATGCCGGCGTGGCGCATGCGAACCGCGCCGTCGATCTGCCGGCGGAAGAGTGGCGGCGCGTGCTGGGCACCAATCTGGACGCAGTGTTCTTCTGGGCACAGGAAGCGGCCCGCCGCATGCTGGCGGCGAAAACGGGCGGGGCCATCGTCAACATCGCCTCGGTGCTCGGCTTCGGCGTTGCCAAAGGCACGGCGGCCTATGCGGTGGCGAAGGCCGGCGTCGTCCAACTCACCAAGGCGCTCGGGCTCGAGCTTGCCTTCAGGGGCATCAGGGTCAACGCTATCGCGCCGGGTTGGATCGTGACCGATCTCAACCGCGAATATCTATTGAGTGAGCAGGGCACTGCGATCAAACGCGAGATCCCCGTGGGCCGCTTCGGCGAGGAGCGCGATCTCGACGGCGCACTGCTGCTGCTGGTCTCCGACGCCGGCCGTTACATCGCGGGTACGACCATCGTGGTCGACGGCGGCCAGATGGTGGCGCTCCGGGGGTAGGTCCCGTGTCCGGACGAGCGACGGCGCGCGCCGCCGCGAAGATCCGCGATCAGGGGCGACGCGCCGGAATCGGAACGCAGCAGATGTTTAACTAGGTTCGTCGGTTGATGTGACAGGATAAGAACATGGACTTCACGCTGTCGCCCGAGATCGAAGACATCCGCCTGCGCACGCGCCGCTTCGTCGAGGAGCATGTGCTGCCGCTCGAAGCCGAGCGGCAAAATTACGACGAGCACGAGAACATCCGCCTCGACGTGCTGCGCGACGTGCAGGCCAAGGCCAGGGCCGAGGGGTTGTGGGCGCCGCAGGCGCCGAAAGCGTACGGCGGCATGGCGCTGCCGATCGTCGGCTGGGCCGCGATGTACGAGGAAGCGAATCGTTCGATCTTCGGGCCGTTGGCGTTCAATTGCGCCGCGCCCGACGACGGCAACATGAACGTGCTCGCGCTGGTGGGAACGGCGGCACAGAAGGACAAATGGCTGCGGCCCATCGTCGACGGCAAGGTGCGTTCCTCCTTCGCCATGACCGAACCGGCGCCCGGCGGCGGCTCCGACCCCGATATGATCCGCACCCGCGCGGAGAAGAAGGGCGACACCTGGGTGATCCACGGCCACAAGTGGTTCATCACCGGGGCGGGCGTCGCCGAGCATTTCATCGTCTTGGCGCGCACGTCGAACGATGCGCGGCGCGGGCTTACGGCCTTCCTCTATCACCGCGGCCAGCCCGGCTGGCGCATCCTTCGCCGCATCCCGATCATGGGGCCGGAGGAACATGGCGGTCACTGCGAGCTCCTGTTCGAGGGGCTCGAAGTGCCGGACGAGAACGTGCTGATGAAGGTCGGCGACGGATTGCGCGTCACCCAGATCAGGCTCGGGCCGGCGCGGCTCACCCATTGCATGCGCTGGCTCGGGCTGGCCAAGCGCTGCATGGAAATCGCGCAGGGCTACGTGGCGGATCGCGAAGGCTTCGGCATCCGATTGGCCGACCGCGAGAGCGTGCAGATCAAGCTCGGCGAGGTCGCGCACCAGATCCAGATCGGTCGGCTCCTGGTCATGCACGCGGCCTGGAAGCTCGATCAGGGCGAGCGCGGGCGCAAGGAAGTCTCCATGGCCAAGGTGCACGTGGCCGACACTTTGCATCAGGCGGCTGACGTTGCGATCCAGCTCAACGGCGCGCGCGGCTATTCCAAGGACACGATCCTGGAATGGATCTACCGCTATGCCCGCCAGGCGCGCCTCGTTGACGGCGCCTCCGAGGTCCACAACATGGTGCTGGCACGCTTCATGAAGGACGAAGGCCGCGACTTCTGGGGTTGGGGCGGCGGTAACAGGGTATGAGGGGTGCTGCCGCTTGCTTGGGCAAGCTCTTGTGGGGTGCATGCCGCTTGGGCGAGTTTGGACCAATAAATAGTCAAACAGAGGTTAGCCAGACGAATTCATCCTAAGTCGGCGCCACTCAGGTTCATAATTAGCCGCTCAAAGTAGTCGCGAAGTCGTGTTGCAATGCACCGCCAAAAGTTACTGGTGCTGATCCCGATATTCCTGTATCGCAGCCGGCCTTGGACGGGACAACGTTGCCCGCGTTGATGGTTTGCGTCGACTTCCC
>Ga0208989_10000128_pt1 | contig 17676 bp, 11 predicted proteins | sample MedBloCAOM3_M1_FD_187852 | JGI IMG/M metagenome (GOLD analysis project Ga0208989, IMG submission 187852) | Forest soil microbial communities from El Dorado National Forest, California, USA - Mediterranean Blodgett CA OM3_M1 (SPAdes) (version 2) | ecosystem: Environmental > Terrestrial > Soil >...
GCGGACGTGCCGCAGAAAGTAACTCCGTCATCCGTCCCGACTCGATTCGCCAGGATGAGGTAGCTCTGATTTTCAATCGCGCGCGCCAGCGCCAGGATGCGTAAATGTTCTACCCGCGGAAAGGGCCAGGCGGAAGAGTTGATGAAAACGTTCGCTCCATGCTCCAGCGCAAGCGTCCGGCAGAACTCGGGAAATCGCAGATCGTAGCAAATGCTCAGGGCGAGATTGAGCTTGCCGATCTTGCAACTAACAAACGCGTCACCGGCCGTGAAGTACGGGCGTTCGTCGAGCGGAGCAGCTGTAACCAGATGAGTTTTTCGATATTTCGAGAAAATCTTGCCATTCGCGTCGACAAATACCTGGGAATTGTAAATGCGCGCTCCGTCGCGATCAGAAACGCCGGCCACGATCGAGATAGTAAGATCCTTTGCCATTTTCTGTAACTTTGGCACTGCGCCCTCGTTCCAGGAAGTCGCGTGCTGTTGAATGACCGCCATCGAGTAGCCGGTATCGACCATCTCGGGGAAAACGATCAGCTCGGCGCCGGATTCTTTCGCGCGCGAAGCAAAGTCACGAATCTTGCGCACGTTCGCATCGAGATCACCCGGCGCGCATGAAATTTGGGCAGCGGCGATTTTCATAAGGTGATTCTGTAGGGCGTTTCTGTGAAACGCCAAATCTAAACGGCGTCCGCCCCGGCGGACGCCCTACAATTTTTAACGAAGCGTTTTGTCGAGCGCGCCTATCTTGCGGATTTCCGGCCACTTCCAGGCCGCGCCAAGCACAGCCAAAATTGTTCCGATTCCTCCGCCGACCACGGAAACGACCGGACCGAAGAGGGCCGCGGTCAATCCGGACTCGAGCGCACCGAACTCGTTCGATGTGCCGATGAAAATGTTGTTCACGGCGGAAACACGGCCGCGCATTTCGTCAGGCGTAACGAGCTGCACAATGGAGCCGCGGATAATCACGCTCACGCTGTCGAACCCACCGGCGAGAAACAGCATCAACAATGACAACCAAAATGCTTTGGACAGACCGAAGATAATCGTGGCAATTCCGAAGCCGGCCACGCACCAGAGCAATGCCTTACCGGCCTGCCGCATTGGCGGGAAGTAAGCAATCCCAAGGGCGGTAGCAAACGCGCCCACCGCCGGAGCAGCGCGCATCCACCCGAGCCCGATCGGTCCGCAGTGCAGGATTTGATCGGCAAAGATGGGCAACAACGCGGTCGCGCCGCCAAGCAACACGGCAAACAAATCGAGCGTGATCGTGGCCAGGATTACATTCTTACTGAAGACAAAGCGCATTCCGGCAATGAGACTGCGCCACGGATTTTTCTCCGCTCTTTCACCCACGCGTTTGGCCCGCGGAATTGGAAGGACAAGGAGGAAAAACGCGAAGGCAAATATTGCATCAATGATGTAAACGACAGGAAATCCGACGCCCGCCACCAGTACGCCGCTAATCGCGGGGCCGACGACCGATCCGATTTGGAAAACGCTGTTGTTCCAGGTGACGGCGTTGGCAAAAGCATCGCGCGGGACAAGGGTCGGAAAAAAAGAGCTGCGCGCGGCCCAAGCGAAGGTGCGCGCCGTTCCGTAGATAAAGAGCAGGGCGTAGATCAGCGGAATGGAGGGATCGTCGAAGTGATAGCCCGCGTGATGGCGCTCAAAAACTCCGGCAATTGCACGCAAAACTCCGTTGCCCCGTTGCAAGATCGCCACGTATGGAATAGCCAGATGTTTCCAGGAAACCAGCGCCAGGGCCGCGGATGCGACCGCGCTGAAAACTTGCGCGACGAGAATGATTTGCTTGCGACTGAAGCGATCCGCCAAATGCCCAGCGGGTAATGAGAGCGCGACCACCGGAATTGCAATGACAAGTCCAACGAGCCCGAGCGCGGTGGCGGAATGTGTGCGCGCGTAAATCTCCCATTCGACTGCTACGGCCAGCATTTGCCGGCCGATAATCGAGAGTAAGTTGCCGGCGGTAAAGAAAGTGAAGCCGCGCGAACGAAACGCTGCGTAAGGATCGTGTCGGGGAATGGTCGCGCCTGTTATTTCCGGACGTTGTCCGGTCGGCGAATCGTATTCCGGCGGTATAGGATCGGTGGGCACGCTCGAGCGCGAAAGTGGCACAGCCGTTCAGGCTGTGATTTTCTATACACAGGCAGGATGCCTGTGCCACGAACACGCACGCGAGATTGTAAGTTTCTCAGTGACCGTCGCAACCGTTACCGTAAATTCCAGCGCGCCTTTTCCGTCTGTCATCCTGAATCCGCCTCAGGCGGATGAAGGACCTCACATTGGCTGCTTGATCACACCGTTCGACCTAGCGTGCCCTCTCAAGCTTCGGCGGTGAGGTCCCTCGCTCCGCTCGGGATGACAGCAGGCGTCCGGCAACTACGCGAACGCGTGACGATGTTGATCTTGCCGGACGTCGATCTTACAAGCCCGGGTCGCGCGGGAATTTTGCGTAAGGTAGACGCGTGCCGCGGAAGAAGAACTGATCGGCGCGAATCGCCTCGGACGCGAGAAAATCGTGCGTACCGGATGCGCCGACGATGTCGTCCTGGTCGACGCCGTCGCCGCTCACACCGATTGCGCCGATCATCTGGCCATTTCGAAAAAGCGGAAACCCACCGGGGAAAATCGTGATGCCATTGGGAAAATTCGGATTCGGCGGCGGTATGGAAAGCATTTCCTGCAAACCATTGTAAGGACCGGGAGGGTTGCCATCGATACCCGGCGGATAATTGCTCTGCGCGAGAAATCCGACCGTACGCGTCGACATCGCCACGGTGTTACCGTTGTTCGAAAAACCAACCGCCGTGCGGGCCTTCTGCACCGCGACGTCCCAGCTAAAATTGGTGGCCTCTCCAGTGCGAAATGCGCCGAGCACGGCAGGTGGTGTGCCCGGCATGTTCGGGAAGTTTACGACCGTGATGTAAACCTGCATCTGGATGCCGATGGGAAGCCGGATACCCGCGCGCGTGATCGCGACACGTTGCGCGGCGAAATCGATGATGCTCGTGACTTCGGCCGCGGTCAGGCGCGGCTGACCGTTAATCGGTCCAAGGAGTGGATCGCTGGTGATCGGTTGACGAATTTGTCCGCTCACGCCGCCGAACGTCGCGACCGGATAAGGGAACGGCGCAGGCGAACTTTGAATTGGAAATTGCACCGACGCGTTCCCCGAAACAGTGACCGCATTGATCGTGACGGGTGGACTCGCGACGTAAGCGAGACTGATCCCGTTGATGAAAACATTGTCGGCCGTAATACTCGACGACGGTCGATAGCCTTGCTGGCCGGAGAGCGCGATATCTTCGTCTTTGTCGTAGTCGGCAATGAACGGAAACGAGTTGTCGCTGCCGTCTCCAGTCACACCGACGCCGCCGACTAGAATCCCATTCTTGTAAAGCGGCACACCGCCGGGCGAACCGTCGAGCGATGTTCCGGGAATCGGAAATCCCATCACGCCGGGTGACGTTCCGCCAATCGGTGGCGGAGGCACACCGAAAAATTGTTTGAAGCGGTTGATATCGGAAAATGGAAGATTGGAAAAACCAACGCCAACCAGCGGCCCCGGCGCGGTGTTGAACACGCCCGGCGGGAAATGTTGCTGAATGATGAACCCGGCGGTGCGCGAAGTGAATGCGTTCTGGTTACTGCTCAAGAATGCCGCCGTCCCCGCTTTCGAAACGGAGTTGGCAATTTCGGCAGCCGTTGGCTCACCGCCGCGAATTGTCCAAACGCCAAGCACGAAGCCTTCACGATCGACCACCGCGATCACGCTGTTTGGTGAAATCTGAAGCGCGCGTGTCACCGCGCGATTGATGACGGTTTGCACATCAACGGCCGTGAGCTGCTGAGCGAACGCGGACGAAACCAGAGAAATTGTCGTCGTCACAATGGCGCAGACCCGCAATCTCATGATTTGCTGGTACCAAAACGACTTGTGCTTGTCGATCTTGCGCTGGATTCAAGGCCATACCCCTTAAGCTTGCAAATACGAGGCATTTTCCGGCATCCTCGCGCTCTCATGCGCTGGTCAATTCAGTGTGGCGCCGGCGCGATTTTGCGCCCGGAAGTCGCGACCCTCACCGCGCTGTTTTGCATCGGCCTTACGACCGGGCGCACACAGACGGTCGAAACGAGCGCTGGTTCTCCGATTGTCGAGCTGGGCCCAGTCTCTCCAATTGTTGAAGGGCCACACAACCTGACCATCGCGAACCTCAATCTGCTCGCGCAGAACGATTCGTCCGACGATTCGCCGCAATCGCCTTCACAATTCAATCCCGACCCAGGAACGCATAAGCAAATCGAACCGGAAGCGCCGCCGGATCTTTTCCCGCCGGTTCTTCCGCAGCTCCCCGAGTACGGCGAAGAAGCATTGCCACGTTCGCTCGAGCTTCCGCGCAAGGGTGTGCGCCAAGTTGTGCCGCGGCGGCGCAAGCTCGAATACGAGACCTATCCGGAGTCGGCGCATGGAATTGGTTTGCTGCCCTCATCCGAGCCAGTGCCGAACCGCTGGTTCATCGGCTTCGGACGTTGGAAGCGCTATGCCGATCCTTCTACCGAAACTCCCTACCAATCCGGCGCGCTGAAATATTGGCACCCATATTTGCAGAGCTTGCTCAAAGGCGACGCACCGATTTACGGCCAGGACGTTTTTCTCAACCTCACGGTCAGCGATTTTCTCCAGATGGAGTTCCGACGATTGCCGACGCCGAGCGGAGTGAGCACCGAACGGCCGAATAGTTCCGAGTTCTTCGGACGCAGTGAACAGTTTTTCGTTTCGAACGATCTTTCGATCGGGGTCGATCTTTTCCAAGGCGAGACCGCGTTCAAGCCGGTGGAATGGGCGGTGCGGCTGCTCGGCGTTTACAATCACAACTACATCGATGTGCAGGAGCGGAACGTGGTGAATCCGAATCCGCAGGAAGGCAACACGCGCGAAAAGGATTTTTGGTCGCTTCAGGAAATCTTCGGGGAACTGCACATTCGCGATTTATCGAACAACTATGATTTTATTTCGTCGCGCGCGGGGGTGCAACCTTTCGTGAGCGATTTTCGCGGCTTCATTTTCAACGACACGAATCTGGGAGTGCGCATTTTCGGCAACTCCGACAACAATCGCTGGCAATGGAACGTCGCTGCCTTCGACATGCTGGAGAAGGATACGTATTCCGATCTGAACGCGATCAATGAGCGGCGCGAACAGCAGATCCTGGCCGCCAACGTTTATCGGCAGGACCTGATTTGGAAAGGTTACACCGGCCAGCTCAATTTCATTGCCAACTTCGACAATCCCAGCCGGCATTACGACAAAAATGGTTTCATCACGCGACCGGCGCCGATTGGCAATGTGCGCGATCATTATGTGCAGGCCTATTACCTGGGTTGGACGGGCGACGGACACATCGGCTGGTTGAATATCGATCACGCTTTCTATCAAGTGCTCGGCGAAGACAGCTTCAACGGCATTGCCGGTCGACGCGTGGACATCAACGCCCAGATGGCGGCGCTCGAGTTATCGGTCGATCGAAATTGGCTTCGCCACAAATTGTCGATCTTTTACGCGAGCGGCGATCATGATCCGCGCGACTCACACGCCACCGGCTTCGACACGATTTTCGACCGCCCGTTTTTCTTCGGCGGTCCGTTCAGCTTTTATGTGCACCAAGGCTTCAATCTTGCCGGCACGGCCGTGAACTTTAAGCAGCGCGACAGTCTCGTGCCCGATTTCCGCACCAGTAAATCGGAAGGCCAATCCAACTTCGTCAATCCCGGCGCGGCCATCATTGGATACGGACTCGACGCCGACGTGACGCCAAAGCTCAAAGGCTTCATGAATGTGAATTACGTTTGGACCGTCGACACCGCCGTTACCAAACAAGTGCTCTTCACCAATCACGCGAGCAACGACCTCGGCCTCGATTGCAGCCTCGGCTTTCAATGGCGCCCGCTGCTCATCGAAAACATCATCCTCAGCGCCGGTGTCGGATTTTTCGTCCCCGGCCAGGGCTACAAGGAGATCTACCGCGCCAATACGGCGCCGGTCCCCGGTTACCCGAGTCCACCCGCCGGGCATGTGGATGATTTTCTCTACAGCGGAATCGTGACACTGACGCTGACTTATTGATGACGTGAATCGTTACATCGTTACATCGTTACATCGAACATCGAATCTCGAATCTCGAATCTCGATTCTCGCAAGGGTCGTAATCTTGCTCGTGCTTTTGCTCGATCGAAACGCATTTGCCCAAGAACTCGCTACCACGACCGGCTACGGCCCGCCCACGTCCGTTCCCTCGGCAAGATCGACCATCACTCGCGCCGGCTTGCCGCCGCGCAATTGGATCGATCAAACCCAAGCGGAAGCGAACGCGAAAAGCATTGGTTGTCTACAATGTCATCAGGGCGTCGAGCCGATGCACAAATCTGAAACCGTCGTGCTCGGTTGCACCGATTGTCATGGTGGCAATCCGGCGCGCGGCTTGAAAAAAGAGCAGGCGCACATTCTGCCTAAGAACAAAGAGTTTTGGAAAACTTCCGCCAATCCGCCGCGGTCTGATGTTTGGCTCAACCACGAGTCACCGGAATTCATCCGTTTCATGAATCCAGGCGACCTGCGCGTCGCCCAGCAATCATGCGGACTTTGTCACAGCGACATCATTCGCAACGTCGATCACAGCATGATGAACCATGGCGCCATGCTCTGGGGCGCCGCTCTATATAATAACAGCGGCTTCTATCTGAAGAATTATCGGTTCGGCCAGGCTTATGGCGCGGATGGCGCGCCATTGAAGTTGGTCAACTACACGCCGGTCACGGCCGAAGACACCCAGGCGCACGGAATCCTTCCGTTCCTCGAGCCGTTGCCGCGTTTTAACTTGAGCAATCCCGGAAATATTCTGCGCATTTTCGAGAAAGGCGGCCGCAAACAACTCTCACTCGGTCTTCCCACGTCCGATGAACCGCCCGGTAAACCCGAGCGCCGTTTGTCCGAGCGCGGACTTGGAACCCTGAATCGCACCGATCCGGTTTTTCTTGGTCTGCAAAAAACGCGATTGCACGATCCGCTTCTCGGATTTCTCGGATCGAACGATCATCCCGGCGATTATCGATCAAGCGGTTGCTCAGCGTGTCACGTCATTTATGCGAACGATCGTTCGCCCACGAATTCCGGTTGGTGGAGCAAGTACGGACACCAGGGCTTGAGTTTCACGGCCGATGAGACCATTCCGAAAACGGAACGCGGACATCCGGTCACGCATCAGTTCACGCGCTCGATTCCATCGAGCCAATGCATGAACTGCCACATGCATCAGGGAAATCTCTTCGTAAATCCGTATCTCGGCTACACCTGGTGGGACCAGGAGACCGATGGCGAGTTCATGTATCCGAAGGAGCAACATGATCCGACTGATGCCGAGCTCGTAAGATCGACCATGGAAAATCCGGAAGCGGCCGCGGCGCGCGGTTTGTGGGGCGACAAGGATTTTCTCGATCGCGTCGCGGAACTCAATCCGCAGCTCAAGCACACGCAGTTCGCCGATTATCACGGACATGGCTGGGTCTTCCGTGCGATTTTCAAACACGATCGCAAGGGCAACCTGCTCGATCTCGAGGACAGCAAGATCGACCACAACGATCGGAATAAATTCGCGAAGGCGGTCCATTTGAAAGATGTGCATCTCGCCAAAGGGATGCAGTGCGCCGACTGCCATTTCGATCTCGATGTGCACGGCAACGGGATGCTTTACGGCGAGCCGCGCAACGCGACCACGATCAATTGCATCGATTGCCACGGGACAATCGACAAACGCCCGACGTTGATCACGAGCGGGAACGCCGGCCAAATCGATTTGCTCAACAACAGCAACACGCCGTTCGGTCCGCGTTTTTCGTGGGAAGGAAACCAGCTTTGGCAGCAGTCCAGCATGTCGCCCGACGTGCGCTGGGAAGTTCCACAGACGATCGACACAATCGATCCGCTCTCACCGCACTACAATCCAAAGTCCGCTTATGCGAAGACACTCCGGCGCGATGGAAAAACCTGGGGCGGGACAATCCCGGATCCCAATGCGCCTGAAAACTCGACTGTTTTAAGCAGTCGAGTTAACGAACGCCGCCTACGGCTGGCCCATGATAATTCGGCGATGGATTGCCAGATCTGCCACACCTCGTGGGCGACGAGCTGTTTCGGTTGTCACCTGCCGATGAAAGCGAACCAGCGCGTGCCGCAAAATAAATTCGAGGGCGTGACCGATCGAAACTTCACGACCTACAATCCGGAGGTCGTGCGCGACGACGTTTTCATGCTCGGCATCGATGGGACCGTGAAGAAAAACCGCATGGCCGTCATTCGTTCATCCAGCGCCGTGGTGGTGAGTTCACAGAACGCGAATCGTGAGTGGGTCTATTCGCAGCAGCAAACTTTTTCGGCGGAAGGTTACAGCGGTCAGGCGTTCAATCCTCACTTCCCCCACACGACGAGCAGCGTCGGCACGACCAAGAATTGTACCGACTGCCATTTGTCGAAGGAGAACGACAACAATGCCTGGATGACGCAACTGCTCGGTTTCGGCACGGGCACGGTGAATTTCTTTGGACGTTACGCGTATGTCGGAGAAGGCCGCGAGGGATTGCACGCTGTTATTTGGACGGAGGCAGATGAGCCGCAGGCGGCCATCGGAAGTCATCTGCACAGCATCGCCTACCCGGCCAACTACAAGAAGCATGTCGATCTTGGGTCCGAGTTACAGGAAGCGTACGAACATTCGGGCAAAGACATTCAAGACCTGGTGCTGCGCGGCGAATATCTTTATACCGCGAACGGCCCGGGCGGTTTCGAGGCGTTCGACGTCGCGAACATTGACCAGAAAGGATTTTCCGAGCGCATTGTCACGTCGCCCGTCTCGCCATTAGGCCAGCGCACATACGTGCACACGCCTTACGCAACTTCGGTGGCCTTGCCGAGCACACTCGCACTCGATCCGGCAAGAACTCACATTCCCGAGAATGAAGAACAACCGATCGATCTGTTCTACGCGTTTGTTTACGTCTCCGATCGTGAAGAGGGTCTGGTCGTCATCAACGTCGCCACACTGGTCGACGGCAATCCCGACAATAACTTCCTGAAGAAGGACGTCGTCTTTAATCCGGACGGCGTTTTGAGCGGCGCGACTTTTGTCGCCGCAGCCGGTCATCGCCTTTACATGACAACGCCGCGCGGACTTTTCGTTATCGATGTGAGCGACCCGATGCATCCGCGCATCGCGGGACAGTTGACCAATGGATTTCTGCGTAACCCTCGCTGCATCGCCGTACAATTTCGTTACGGATTCATTACCGATGACGACGGCTTGAAGATTGTCGATCTTACTGAGCCGACGCGGCCGAGTCCAATCCCGCGCGCAACCGTGCGGCTCAATCACGCGGGTCGTTTATATGTCGCGCGCACTTACGCCTATGTCGCGAATGGCCCGCAAGGACTCGCCATTGTTGATGTTGAAAACCCGGAGTCGCCGCATCTTGATCAAATGTTTAACGCGAATGGCGCGCTCAACGATACGCGCGCCGTACAGATCGGGAGCGTGAACGCTTCGCAATTCGCGCTCGTGGCTGACGGGAAGAACGGATTACGCGTCGTGCAGTTGATTTCACCAGACACGGTGGCGGGAGCGCAAGGATTCAGCCCGCGCCCCAATCCGAAGTTAATTGCAACGCATCACACCAAAGGTGAAGCGATCTGCGTTTCGCGCGGCCTGGAACGCGATCGCGTCGTGGATGAAACCGGCGGACAAACCGTTGTCTTTGGTCGACGCGGCTCGCGTCCGTTTCATCTCGATGAAATGGAGCGCTTTTATCGGCACGCGGAGACCGTCGATGCAAAAGATGTCGATCTTCGAGGCAAAGGGGAATTGTATCGGGTGGAAGACGTGACACTTTCCGGCGGAGTGTTAACGACAAAGAATGGCGCGTTTCTTACGCCGTTGCCGATTCCGACCCCTTCACCATCGCCGCTGGCTTCGCCAGCCGAACCGGAAGTCGAACCGAGCGCCATTCCGGCCGCGACGCCGAAGAAATGACGAGGAGCGCGATACGCACGCGCTACCCCAGAAAGACGTTGCCGCACGCAGACGAACTTAGTAAGAATCAAGATCTATGGCGGACAAAGCTAGCAAACAGCCCCAGAACGCCCCCGGACCGTGGTATGTCGATACGACCTGCACGCCTTGTCGCGTGTGTCTCGATGAAGCGCCGGCTCTTTTAAAATACAACGAAGACGAGACGGCGGTTTATTTTCATAAACAGGCGGAGACCGATGAAGAAAAGGCCGCGGCCCAGCGCGCCATGGAAGTTTGCCCGACCCTCGCGATCGGCAACGACGGCTAAGATTTTCTGTAGCGGCGGTCTACGACCGTCGCATTTGTAACCGATGAAGAAGAGAATTTTGCGACGCTCATCCGCCTTCGCCAAGCTACGGCCAGACGAGTAGAGCGCACTACAGCGATGGCAGGACCGTACACGCGAGCAAACCCATTTCCAGCAAAGCTGGCCGTGAATCGTAGTCTTTGCGGCGGAGATTCCGAGAAGGACACGCGCCATTTTGAGCTCGATCTCAAAGGCTGGGGTTTGAACTATGAAGTTGGCGACTCAATGACCGTGTGGCCGACAAATGATCCCTCGCTCGTCGATGAACTCGTCGGAATGATTGGCGCCAAAGGCGACGAGCCGGTCAAGGGACCGAATGGCGACACGCCTTTGCGCGAAGCTTTGTTTCGCGATTGCCGGATCACGCAAACAACACCGAGATTTTTGAAAGCGATCGCGGAACGCGCCTCGGCCGCGCCGTTAATAAACGAGCTTCTCCGGCCGGAACGGAAGCAGGACCTCGACACTTACCTCTGGGGCATGGAGGTGATCGATTTTCTGATCGAGCATCCGTCGATCAAATGGGCGCCGCAGGAATTTGTCGACACGCTGGCGAAATTGCAGCCGCGTTTGTATTCGATCTCCTCGAGTCTGAAGGCGCATCCCGAGCAAGTGCATTTTACGATCGACGTCGTGCATTACGAAAGTCGAGGCCGCGTGCGCAAAGGTGTTTGCTCAACGTTCTTGGCCGAGCGCGCGGAGAAAGCTCCAGTTCCCGTGTTTCCAAATACATCGCGGTTTCGCCTGCCGGAGGACGGCAACACGCCGATCGTCATGGTGGGGCCAGGCACCGGGATTGCGCCTTTTCGCGCCTATTTGCAGGAGCGAAAAGCCATCGGAGCCAAAGGAAAGAACTGGCTCTTCTTCGGGTCGCAGCACGAGCACTGCAATTATTTCTACAAAGAAGAGATGGCCGAGCTTAAGCGCGACGGCATTCTTACCCGGCTCGATTGCGCCTGGTCGCGCGATCAAGCCGACAAGTCGTATGTGCAACACAAGATGTTGAGTTGCGCGGCTGAGATTTGGCAGTGGATGGATGGAGAGGGCGCGCACTTCTTCGTGTGTGGTGACGCGCGGCGCATGGCCAAGGATGTCGACGCCGCGCTGCGCAAAATCATCCAGGAAAAGGGCGGCAAAAGCGAGAGCGAGACGAACGAGTACGTCGAGAAGCTAAAGAGCGACAAACGCTACAAGCGCGACGTGTATTAATGTAGTATTGGAGTGATGGAGTAATGAATCGATAAGTTGCGCTCCCAACACTCCGCTACTCCATTACTCCGTTTCTCCATCAAATCTGACATGTCGAAAGCTACAAACAAAGTTCTGCCGCCAGTGACGGCGGCAGCTACAGCACCGAAACCAATTGCATCCCCTTCGCCCTACACGCGGAGCAATCCGTTTCCCGGCAAACTCACGGTCAATCGCCGGTTGAGCGGGCCGGAATCGAAAAAGGACACGCGCCATTTCGAAATTGATCTTACCGGCTGGGGTCTAAGCTTCGAGGTGGGCGACTCGTTGGCAGTTTATCCGACGAACGATCCGGCATTGGTCGAGGAAATCATTCGCGCCATCGGCGCAAAAGGTGATGAGATTATTCTCGCCGCGAAGACGCAAAAACCGTTGCGCGAAGCGCTGCTGCGCGATTTCTCGATCACGCAACCAACGCCAAAGTTCTTGAAGGCGATTGTAGGACGCGCCTCGGCCGCGCCGATGCTCAAGGAATTGCTCCATCCGGACCGCAAACTGGATCTCGAAGATTTTGTTTGGGGCATGGAAGTGATCGATTTCTTGGTTGAGCATCCGTCAGTCAAGTTCGCGCCCGAAGAATTTGTTGGGCTGCTCACTAAATTGCAGCCGCGGCTTTACTCCGTGGCCTCGAGCCTGCGCGCATTCCCGGACCAGGTGCATTTCATTGTCGATGTCGTGAAATATGAAAGTAATGGGCGGGTGCGGAAAGGCGTTTGCTCAACATTCATGGCCGAGCGCGCGGACGATGTTCCGGTACCGGTCTATCCCAGTTCGGCCAAACATTTTCATCTCCCCGAAGATGGCAATACACCGCTCATCATGATCGGCCCCGGCACGGGGATCGCGCCGTTCCGGGCCTTTCTGCAAGATCGACAAGTGACCGGCGCGAAAGGCAAGAACTGGCTCTTCTTCGGCGCGCAACGCGAAGGCTGCGATTACGCCTACAAGGAAGATTTCGCTCGGTTCAAAAGCGACGGCCTTCTCACGCGACTTGATTGTGCGTGGTCGCGCGATCAAGCCCACAAGGTTTACGTCCAGCACCGGCTGCTCGAGAACGGGGCGGAAATTTGGAAGTGGATCGATGGCGAGGGCGCGCAGTTTTTTGTTTGCGGTGATGCCCGCCGCATGGCCAAGGATGTCGATGCCGCTTTGCGTAAAATCGTGCAAGAACAGGGCGGCAAATCTGTCGAACAAGCCAACGAGTACGTCGAAAAGCTGAAAAGCGACAAGCGCTACAAACGCGACGTGTATTAGGAAATGACGAAATCCTAATGACGAATGACGAAGGAACGGTTCTTCGCCCACTCCAAACCGTTGAAGACAACCAGCCCAGCGTTAAAACGCTGGGTTATTCTCAGAAGCCTGCCGCGCCTTGCCGCGCAAGGCGACGCAAACGCCAAAGAAAAAAAACACCGCGCACAAGATCGATAATCCCCCGCCGTACACTAGCCAGGCTGGACGGTAGCTAAGAACAATTCGGCCGCTCGATCCGGCAGGTACTTGCACAACCGGAAACAAGCCGCGATGAAAATCGACGAGCAGTTTCTTTCCGTCTAAGTGCGCCTCGTAACCGCGAAAATACGGCCGCGAAAAGCTTAATAACGCAGGGGGACCGCCACTCGGGACAGCGACATCCGCCTCTACGCGATTTCGTGAATCCTCGATTCGCGATATCGCGGCCGAAACAAATTCTTCGTTCGGACGCGAGCGAATCGACGTAATTGAGCGCACAATCGGAAAGGCCGTCCCCTTTCGATAAAAGACGCGTCCTTCCCCGGTTACAACGGCCAGATCCCATTCGGATGGCGGTTGCGGATCGACGTCTATTTCTTGCGCGATCGTGATTGCGTCCACGCCAAGTTTTGCCAGGTTGCCCTCCCGACCGGCTTGGTGTTCGAGCAGGTCTCGTCCGACGTCCGGATCGATTTCACCGTGAATTGCGACCTTGAATGCACGCGCGACGCCGGCAGGACGAATTGGACTGTAGCCATTGATGAAGCGCAATCCGGCCCACATTGAAGTGCTGCCGGGGCGCACGATTCTACCGACCGGCCCCGGTTTTTTTTCCATGCGATAGGTGTATTCGACCGGCGGATAGATACTCAGATAGAGACGTTGCGGATCAAGCGGCGCCGATTTGAGGAGTTCTTGCGAGAGATTGTATTTGGGGACCCCGCAATTGGGCGGAATGCAAAGATACGTCGCGAGAAATGCGGCAAACGTTAGGCAAGCTGGCGTCCAAGTTCTTATCGATTGATTGCTCACAAAAAATTCCGACAGCGCCCAAAGTGCAGCGATCGCAAGAAAAATCCACGTGAGCGGAAATGCGTATTCGCCGTTCGTACGCAAAATCGACATTGTGATTGCGATCAACGCGACGAGGCCAAAACCAAAAAGACTCGGGTTTTTTAGCACAGAATATCTTTTCGGAATCTCCGCGCCTTCCGCAGTGAAATTTTTCAATGCTTCGGCGGCACAAAGCGCGAGGATCAAATGGAAAAACGGAAGCCAGCGAAAACTCCAGCGAAACACACCCGCCGTTGGCAGCATGGAAAGCAAGAGCACGAGCAAGAGTAAGAGAAGCTCCCAGCGGATTTGCCGGATCAAAACACGACCGCGACCAATGAGCCCGGCGATCAGCGCAACCGGTGCGGCAAAACCGCAGGCCAACTCGGTCGCGGTGTGCGGCATCAGGCGCGTAGAAAAATCCGCCCACTTCACCGTCCAGGATGGCAGAATCAATCCCGGCAGCGCCGACACCGGAACAATCCACTGCCAATGCGCAGATGCGGCCTCAACGCCGCGAGCGGAACCGTGGACATAATCAAGAATGGCGAGCCAGGCCGGCGCGGCCAGGCCGAAACCAAGCGCGGCTCCGAACAACATCGGCAAGATCGACAATGTGGGAGGGACCTTTGTCTCCCGAGTCCGAGCCGGATCGGCGGAATCGCGGCGCTGAGGCCGCTCCCACATTTGCACCAGCGATCTGATCGACAGCCACGCGATCAAAATGACGAGCATCAAGACGGTGTAGGGAAATCCACCTGTCACGAGGAGATAGACGAACGGCGCCGGCCACAAAAAACGCCAGCGGCCTCGTTCTCGATCCAGCGCACGTTCGAGTCCCCACCATGCCCAGGGCAACCAGGCGAATGCACCAAGCGCGCCGAACCAGTCGGTCGCGCCCCAGCAAATAATCCAGCCATTGAGCGCCCCGACGAGCGCGACAAAGATCGACAACGAAAAAGAGGAATCGCTTAGTTCCCTCACCAGGCGACTTCGTCGCCCGCCTCTCCCCGTGGGAGAGAATTGAGGCGAGGGCGCTTCTATAATTTCGTGGAGGCGCAGCCGATCACGCGCGAGAAGAAACGCGCCGGCCGCGAGAACGAACAAATGTGTGATGGAAAGCGCGGCGGCTTGCTGCGCAAACGTCAGCGGAATTTTCCAAATCAAAACGACCGCTGCATTTACGAAAATCGAGAAAGTGCCGTATTGAAATTCGCCGGCGAGATTGCTGCAAACCCACGAGTACGGACTGAGCAGCGGCAAATGACCTTCGCTCCAGCTCCGTGCCACGTCGGCGAACACGGGCAAGATCGACAATTCGTAATCGTCGTTCCAGAAGAGAAGCGGATCGTGCCAGAGCAAGATCAGGCAGAATGCGGTGACGATTAATCCTGCCGCTATCGCGCCGAGAACATCCGAACGCCTGGAGCGCGCTTCGGGCATTTAGGAAAGCAAACGCTCAACGTTGAGCGTTTGCTGCCTCATACAACGACCGGCTTTCCTTCGGTCATAACGAGCATTTTGTCTTGGATGCCATGCTCGCGCGCGGCGCTCTCCAATCGCTCCAACGGCTCATGCAGCGGCTCGAAGCTGAGGCGGAAACTTCCGTAATGCATCGGCACGAGAGTCTTCGCTTTCAGTTCAATGAACGCTTTGACCGCTTCTTCCGGATTCATGTGAACTTCGCGGCCGCTAATCGGCTCGTACGCGCCGATGGGTAGAAGCGCGATGTCGATCTTGTAATGTTCGCCGATTTCCCTGAAGCCGGGGAAGAAAGCACTGTCGCCGCAGTGAAAAATTGTTCGGCCATCGACGGTGACGGCAAACCCGCCAAAACCGCGATGCAAATCGGCCAGGAAACGCGCGCCCCAATGATAACAGGGCGTCAACGAAACTTCGATCGGACCGAGTTTGATCGTTTGCCAGTAATCGAGCTCGTGCACAATATGAAATCCGAGATCGTGCACGAGATTTCCCACGCCGATGGGCACGACGATGGGTTGATCGGCCGCGACTTTGCGCAAGGTGCGCCGGTCGAGATGATCGAAGTGCGCATGCGTGACGAGAACGAAGTCGATCTCGGGCAAGTGATGAATTTCAAATCCGGGTTTCTTCAGACGCTTGATCACGCTAAGCCACTTCGACCAATTGGGATCGATGAGAATGTTGACCTCAGAGGTCTGGATCAAGAATGACGCGTGCCCGATCCAGGTGATGCCGATCTCGCCCTTGCGAATTTCTGGGAATACAGGAGGCGTATAATCGCCGGAGCGCTTGACGAAAAGGGACGGGATCAGCACTTCGGCGAGGAAGCTGCGTCGAGGCCGATCGACCCGTGGTCGCAGCTTCGCGCGCGTTGATCTCTTGATTTTGGCGCCGTTCTCCGACGCCTGACGAACAACGTTTCTCCGGCTTTTCTTCGAAAAAGGAATCGGCACGGTCGCGGAAGCATATAAGCTGGGGCGAGTGAAGCAAAAGATTTCCATCTCGAACCTGCCCAATCCGCTGGTTGGAGGAATCGACACTTTCCAACGAGCAGTTAAGCTGATGAAGTTCGATCCAACGATTTTTCGGATATGAATCAGAGCCCAACGCCGAAAGCGGCACTGCGGGAGGAAATGCGGCACCGCCTGCGCGAGCTGACTGCGGAAGATCGACAATCGTTTTCCGAGGAAATTTGCGAACGCGTCCTCGGCTTGTCGCAATGGCTTGAAGCGCAGAACGTTGTTCTCTTCTCGCCCCTGCCGAGCGAGCCGATCATCACTCCGCTCAAATTGGACTGCGACGCGCGCAAAGTTTCCGCGTTTATCATCCCGCAAACCGCGCGCACCGACACCGAGATGCACCTGCCCGAAACGATCGATTTTATCCTGGTGCCCGGGCTCGCTTTCTCGAAAGATCGACATCGTCTCGGACGCGGCGGCGGTTTTTTCGATCGCCTATTGGCCGGACGCGCTAAGGATGCCTTCAAGCTTGGCGTTGGCTTTTCATTTCAACTGCTCGACACAGTCCCAACCGAAGCGCACGACATTCTGATGGATGCGATCGTGACGGATTAGTTCATCTGCTGCCGGAGACGGCGGCGGCCACAACAGCAAACAAGGAGCAGCGGCTTCCCGGCCGCTGAATTCACCAATATGGCGACTTGGAAGTCGCCGCTCCTTGATCTCATCAAGAATCCGCATTCTGTTGTGCGCGATATGCGTGGATTGAAGATCGCTGTTTTCGTTCTGTTTGGCTCTTGTGCGATGGCGATCGCATCCGAATCGCGGTTGCCGTTTAACACCATGTTCAAGGGCCGGGACAATTTCGAGCGCCTCGTGGCGAAGGCGAAAAGCGAGAATTGGCCGGCGTTGCCGATCGGTGAGCGCACCGCGGCAGTCGGACAGGCGCTGGTCGGGACGCGCTACAAACATTTCACGCTCGAGATCGACAACCGGATCGAAGCGCCCTCGGTGAATTTCAAAGGAGTGGATTGCTGGACGTTTTTTGAAATCTCACTGGCGTTCGCGCGCATGTTGGAGGAGCCGGAAGGGAATTGGACGCCGGAAACTTTGCTGCGTTACATCGAGACCGATCGTTATCGCGGTGGCCAATGCACGGGCGAATATCTCTCGCGTCTGCATTATTTGGAAGATTGGCTGGCGGACAACGATCGGCGCGGGTTGGTGAACGATCTCACGCCTGAGCTAGG
>Ga0208989_10000130_pt1 | contig 17628 bp, 16 predicted proteins | sample MedBloCAOM3_M1_FD_187852 | JGI IMG/M metagenome (GOLD analysis project Ga0208989, IMG submission 187852) | Forest soil microbial communities from El Dorado National Forest, California, USA - Mediterranean Blodgett CA OM3_M1 (SPAdes) (version 2) | ecosystem: Environmental > Terrestrial > Soil >...
GGCCTGATGCCAGACGATTTCGATATCCTGACGGGCGGCGTGGAAAACCTTCAGCACCTTCTCGTCTGCCATCAGAGCGAAGAACGGCTTGAGGTCGATGCCCTCGGCCAGCGTATCGATCACGACCGCTTCCTCCGCGCTCGCCATCTGCACCACGCAGAGCAGCGGGTAATAGGTGGTCTCCCGCAGGAATTCCGTATCGACGGTGATGACCGGGTGCCTGGCGAGGCGGGCGCAAACAGCGGCGAGTTCCGAAGTGGTGGTAATCAGATCCATGAACAGTCCATGACGCTTCTTAACAGGGCGTTCTGCCGAAAGCGCTGATATGTCAAGGGTGTTGGGGCGAATTCGAGCCTTGCATTTCCGCCAGACGGGGGCTTTTCGCTGGGACTCAAGCGGCCGGCCGCACCTGATGGCGGCCTAGCCCGTCCAGTACACTCGGTTGGAAATGGGGATCCGTCAGTGGTCGCTGATGTGCCGGGCAGGTGGTCGCCGTGAGGGAACGGCAAGCACGACGACGCAGAGCGCGAGCATCGCAAGTCCCATGAATTCAAACACCAGCGCGTCCACGGCAATCCCCTCAACGAAACCGATAGATTGTCGCGAAGGAATTGCCCGTTTCTTAATTCCTGGCGGGGGGCGCCAGCCGCTCCGCTGAATGTTGGACGGAAGGTTAACGATTCACGTCCCGCAAAACGTCTGAAGCACGCGCTGGTGCGGTTCGGGCGCCTCCGCATAGCTGGCGAACGCCGGCTGGTCTTCGTACGGCTTTGACACAACGGTCAGAAGCTCTTCGAATGGCGCAAAGTCGTCCCGGGTCACGGCGGCTTCGATGACCGCTTCTATTAGATGATTCCGGGGAATGAAGGCGGGATTGACCGCCCGCATCGCGATCTGCCGAGCGGCGGGATCTTGCGGCTCGCCGCTGGTTCTTTGCCGCCAGCGGATTGCCCATTGGTCATAGACGCTGGGGTCGGCGAACAATTGACGGACATCAGCATCACCCGAGGCATCGAGCGCGGCGTCGCTCAGCCGCCTGAACGTGAGCGTGAAGTCGGCCTGGTTCTTGGCCATCGCGTCCAGCAGGTCTTGCGCGAGCGCCGGATCGCCGTCGCGCTCCGTGAGCAGACCGAGCTTGCTTCGCAGGCCTGCCTGATAGGCGGTGTTGAACCTCTCCGCGAAGCCGCCGAGCGCCGACTGCGCCTCTTCTATGGCCTTGTCCTGCTCGTCCGAAAGCAGCGGCAACAGGCATTCCGCAAGGCGCGTCAGGTTCCAGAGCGCGATCCGCGGCTGATTGGCGTAGGCGTAGCGGCCTTGCTCGTCGATCGAGCTGAACACCATCGCCGGGTCATAATGGTCCATGAAAGCGCACGGACCATAGTCGATGGTCTCGCCCGAAATCGAGGTGTTGTCGGTGTTCATGACGCCGTGGATGAAACCGACCATCAGCCAGCGCGCGACCAAGTCGGCCTGCCGTGCGATCACGCCTTGCAGAAGCGCGTGATAGGGGCGGTCGGCATCTGCCGCTTGCGGATAATGCCGGGCAATGACGTGATCCGCCAGCCGCCGCACGCCGTCGGTATCGCTCCGCGCGGCAAAATACTGGAACGTTCCGACGCGAATGTGGCTGGACGCGACGCGGGTGAGGACAGCCCCAGGCAACGGCATCTCGCGCAACACGCTCTCGCCGGTCATGACAGCGGCGAGCGATCGTGTGGTCGGAATGCCGAGCGAGGCCATTGCCTCGCTGACGATGTATTCGCGCAGCACCGGACCGAGCGCCGCGCGGCCATCGCCGCGCCGCGAAAATGGTGTTGGGCCCGACCCCTTGAGTTGAATGTCACGGCGGACCCCATCCGCGTCGATCACCTCGCCAAGCAGGATGGCGCGGCCATCGCCGAGCTGGGGGACGAAATGGCCGAACTGGTGGCCGGCATAGGCCATCGCAATCGGGTCTGCACCGTCGGGAACACGCTTTCCGGCGAGGATCTCGGCCCCCTCCGGGCTGGAAAGCCGGTCCGGATCGAGGCCGAGTTGCATCGCAAGCGGCCGGTTCAGCTTGATCAGCCTCGGCGAAACGACGGGCGTCGGTGCGACCCGCGCGAAAAAGTTCGCCGGCAGCGCCGCATAGGTATTTTCGAAGGGAAAATGCACCGTCATGGCCTCAAGATAGGCAGGCTCCGGAATTAGACAATCGGTTTGCGGGCGCGCGGTCTAAAGGCCCATTGTTTTTCCGTCATTTTTTTGACTGTCGCCATTTTCTGAGGGCCCATTGGGGGCGCATTCGGTTGCCGCGCCGGTTTGCGTCGGGTAAACCCTGACCTCTCTTTGCGGGCCAGCCCCTGGTTCCCGATTCGATCCTCCGACATCTGTTTTTGGAACATCCATGCATCGTTACCGGTCCCACACCTGCGGCGCGCTCCGCGACAGCCATATCGGAGAGACGGTTCGGTTGTCGGGCTGGTGCCATCGCATTCGCGATCATGGCGGCGTGCTGTTCATCGATCTGCGCGACCATTACGGCCTGACGCAATGCGTCGCCGACCCGGATTCGCCGGCGTTCAAGGATGCCGAAAAGCTTCGCTCGGAGTGGGTGGTGCGGATCGACGGCAAGGTCCGCCGCCGCCCGGAAGGCACCGAAAATCCGGAATTGCCGACCGGCGCGGTCGAGCTTTACGTCAGCGAGATCGAGGTGCTGGGCCCGGCCGGCGAGCTGCCGCTGCCGGTGTTCGGTGAACAGGAATACCCTGAAGATATAAGGCTCAAGTACCGTTTCCTCGACCTTCGCCGCGAGAAGCTGCACCAGAACATCATGACCCGGGGCGCGATCGTCGATTCCATGCGCAAACGTATGAAGGATCAGGGTTTCTTCGAATTCCAAACCCCGATCCTGACGGCGTCGTCGCCGGAGGGCGCGCGCGACTTCCTGGTGCCGTCAAGGATCCATCCGGGTAAGTTCTACGCGCTGCCGCAGGCGCCGCAGCAATACAAGCAGCTCTTGATGATGTCCGGCTTCGACCGCTACTTCCAGATCGCGCCTTGCTTTCGTGACGAAGACCCGCGCGCCGACCGGTTGCCTGGCGAATTCTATCAGCTCGACGTCGAGATGAGTTTTGTGACGCAGGACGACGTGTTTGCCGCGATGGAGCCGGTTATCACGGGCGTGTTCGAGGATTTCGCCAAGGGTAAGCCCGTCACCAAATCATGGCCGCGGATTCCGTTCGCGGAAGCCTTGCGCAAATACGGCACTGACAAGCCGGATTTGCGGAACCCCATCATCATGCAAGACGTCTCCGAGCATTTCCGCGGCTCCGGCTTTAAAGTGTTCGCGCGCATGCTTGAGGATTCAAAGAACGAGGTTTGGGCGATCCCTGCACCCGGCGGCGGGTCACGCGCGTTCTGCGACCGAATGAATTCCTGGGCGCAAGGCGAGGGCCAGCCCGGCCTCGGTTACATCATGTGGCGCGAGGGCGGCGAGGGCGCAGGTCCCCTTGCCAACAACATCGGCCCGGAGCGGACGGCAGCGATTCGCGATGCGTTGGGATTGAAGGAGGGCGACGCGGCGTTCTTTGTCGCCGGCGATCCCGAAAAGTTCTGGAAATTTGCCGGCCTCGCGCGCATCAAGCTCGGCGAAGAGTTGAACCTGATCGACAAGGATCGGTTCGAACTCGCCTGGATCGTCGACTTTCCGATGTACGAATACAACGAGGACGAAAAGAAGATCGACTTCTCGCACAATCCGTTTTCGATGCCGCAGGGCGGTCTCGACGCGCTCAATGGGCAGGACCCGCTGACCATCAAGGCGTTTCAGTACGACATCACCTGCAACGGCCACGAGATCGCTTCCGGCGGTATTCGCAATCATCGGCCCGAGGCGATGGTGAAGGCGTTCGAAATCGCAGGCTATGGCGAGAAAGACGTCGTCGAGCGCTTCGGCGGCATGTACCGCGCGTTCCAGTATGGCGCCCCGCCGCATGGCGGCATGGCTGCCGGGGTCGATCGCATTGTCATGCTCCTCTGCGGCACGACGAACTTACGCGAAATCTCGTTGTTTCCGATGAACCAGCGGGCCGAAGACCTGCTGATGGGTGCGCCTTCGGAGGTTACCCCGAAGCAGTTGCGCGAGCTTCACATCCGGCTCAATTTGCCGCAAAACTGAGGCCAGCCGCCGAGGCCTGAATTCGGGGTCGAGGGAGCCCGCGGGGGAAATGTATGGCGTCCAATTCTGAAGATCTTCATTCCGCCGCGCTCGCCTATCACCGGCTGCCACGGCCGGGTAAGCTTGAGATTCAGGCGATCAAGCCGCTCGCCAACCAGCGCGACCTCGCGCTCGCCTATTCGCCCGGTGTGGCGGCCGCCTGCACGGCGATTGCCGCCGATCCGGCGCAGGCGGCATCGCTGACGATCCGCGCCAATCTTGTTGCGGTCGTCTCCAACGGCACCGCGGTGCTCGGCCTTGGCAATATCGGCCCACTGGCATCGAAGCCTGTGATGGAAGGCAAGGCGGTTCTGTTCAAGAAGTTCGCCGGCATCGACGTATTCGACATTGAAATCGCCGCTGACACCATCGAGCGCGTGGTCGAGACGGTGGCCGCGCTGGAGCCGACATTCGGCGGCATCAACCTTGAGGATATCAAGGGACCGGAGTGTTTCGAGATCGAGGCGCAGCTTAAAGCGCGCATGAAGATCCCCGTGTTCCACGACGATCAGCATGGCACGGCCATCATCGTCGGCGCCGCGATTACCAATGCGCTGCTGCTGAACGGCAAGAATCTGGCAGACGTCAAGATCGTCGCCTCGGGCGCCGGCGCCGCGGCGATAGCCTGTCTCAATCTTCTGGTTTCGCTGGGCGCGCAACGCAAGAATATCTGGGTTTGCGATATCGACGGCGTGGTGCACGAGGGCCGCAACACGCTGATGGACCGCTGGAAGTCCGTCTATGCGCAGAAGACCGACAAGCGCGTGCTGGCGGACGTGATCGGTGGCGCCGACATTTTTCTCGGCCTCTCCGCTCCCAATGTCCTGACGCCCGACATGGTCAAGGCGATGGCAGACAAGCCATTGGTGATGGCGCTGGCCAATCCGACGCCGGAAATCATGCCGGATGAGGCCCGAAAGGCGCGGCCCGACGCGATGATCTGCACCGGGCGCTCCGACTTCCCCAATCAGGTCAACAACGTTCTGTGCTTTCCGTTCATCTTTCGCGGCGCGCTCGATGTCGGCGCCACTGCCATCAACGAGGATATGAAGAAGGCTGCGGTCGATGCGATCGCGCAGCTTGCGCGCGATCCGCCGTCGGATGCGGTGGCCCCCGGCTTCGATAGTGGCGAGGCGCAAGGGTTCGGCCCGGGCTCACTGATTCCGAGCCCGTTCGATCCGCGGCTGATCCTGCGCATTGCGCCGGCGGTGGCGAAGGCGGCAATGGAGTCGGGCGTCGCCACACGTCCGATTGCGAACTTCGAGGACTATAACGCTCAACTGGTGCGCTTCGCGTTCCGTTCCGGCCTTGTCATGAAACCGGTGTTTGCCAAGGCCAAGACGCAGCCGGTCCGCGTGATCTATGCGGAAGGCGAGGACGAACGCGTCCTGCATGCGACGCAGGTTGTCCTCGAGGAGAAGCTGGCGCGGCCTATACTGGTCGGACGTCCTTCGGTGGTCGAAGCGCGGATCAAGAGGTTCGGCCTCGCTATCAAGGCCGGCCAGGATTTCGATCTCATCAATCCCGAGGACGACCCGCGCTATCGATCCTACGTTCAATCCTATATCGATGTCGCTGGACGACATGGTGTCACCCCCGATGCCGCACGCACGGTGGTGCGCACCAACGCAACCGTGATCGCAGCGCTCGCGGTGATCCGCGGCGAAGCCGACGCCATGATCTGCGGCGTCGAAGGCCGCTACATGAGCCATCTGCGCCATGTACGCGAGATCGTCGGCTTTCTCCCGGGCGTGAGCGACTTCGCAGCGCTGGCGCTGATGATCACAAGAAAGGGGGCTTATTTTATCGCGGATACCCAGGTGAGGCCGAACCCGAGCGCCGAGGAGCTTGCGGAAGTGGCGGCGCTGGCGGCGATCCATGTCCAGCGGTTCAACCTCAAGCCCAAAATCGCGTTCGTGTCGCATTCCGATTTTGGAAGTTATGATACCGACTCCTCGCGGAAAATGCGCCGCGCCACCGCGCTTCTGAAGCAGAACCATCCGGAAATCGAAGCGGATGGTGAAATGCAGGGTGATACCGCGCTGTCGGAAGCGGCGAGGAAGCTGATTTTGCCGCACTCAAAGCTGGAAGGCGAAGCCAATATCCTGATCATGCCAAACCTCGATACAGCCAACGTCGCCTATCAGATGATCAAGGCGCTGGCCGATGCGCTTCCGGTTGGGCCGATCCTGATTGGCCCCGCGCGGCCGGCGCATATTCTCACACCGTCAGTGACTGCACGCGGCGTTCTCAACATGACCGCGGTCGCCGCGGTCGAAGCCCAGGAGCGAGCTAGTCGCCAGCAACCCACCTTGTTCGGCTGAGTGTTGCGACCGGCGGCGCGTCAGAATCGATTTGACCGTTTGAAAAGATGAACCGGAGCGCCCATAATCGCTCCGCTCTGCCGTATAGCGACCCCACATTTGCAGCATCCAGTGAGGACGACCATGCCAGCGTTCATTACTTTCGGGCGAGTGTTGTTCGCCGTGCTCTTTATCTACTCGGGGGCAACCAAGCTTTTCGCTATTCAGACCACATCGGAGTTTATCTCAGCCAAGGTTGTCATTCCCGCTTTGCTTACTCCCTATATGTCGCAGCTGGAAACGATGACGGGAATGTCGACCCCGCAAATGCTCGTGATTGCCGTTGGAGCCTTTGAGGTCATCAGCGGATTGATGATCGCGCTGAATTTCGGCGCGCGGTTCTTTGCAATTCTTTTGGTTTTCTTCGTGGCCGCGGCAACCTTCTATTTCCATGATTTCTGGAATCAGTCGCCGCCCGAGAACGCCAGGACGCTTGTGGAGGCGCTCAAGAATCTGTCGATCATCGGTGCGCTGTTCATGATCGCAGGATATAGCCGAGTGCCGCGGACGGCAGAACCCGCCTATGGCGATGTGTGAGCTTCGCGCCGCCAGGGCGTGACGCTGACCTCATCGGCAGGGTCGAGGATTTGGGCATCGCCGGCTTTGAGGCCGTGCGCGGCGAGAATTTCCTCCGGCCCGTGCGCAAGTACGCCGGGGAAGCACCGCTCGCCGTCCGGTAGCCGCACCTTGGGTGCCTGCGAGAGCCAGAACGTGTCGTAGCGGTCCAAGAACATTCCAAACACTTCCGGGCCGCCGATAATAGCGACAGTGCCTGAGCGCACGCCGGCGAAATCGCAGGCGGCCTCGAACGCAGCTCCTGCTGGATTCCACAGTGTTGCTTTGGGATTGGACGGATCGGACGCGATCGCGCCGATCTTCCGGGTCAAGACGATCCGCTTTCGTAAAGGTGAGTTCGGCTGGTCCTCATAGGAATGTCGGCCATGCACGATCAGGTCGGCGCGATCGAGCGCGGCTGTGAAGAACTGTTTGTCGCCGTCGAATTTCAGCTCAATCGGCATTACGTGATCGGCATTCGCCAGCATGCCGTCTGCGGACACGATGACATAGCCTTCAATGTGCAGTCCCGGCATCGCGCGCGAGCGGATCTATTCCGAAATCGTCTGTACCACGCTAGACACAGGCCGAGAACTCACGGTCGGCAGCTTGGCGTCCTTGACAATTTCGTCGTCATACTGCGCGATGGTTTGCACCGGGTTTTTGGCCCTCATTTGAACGACCTTGTAGCCGCCGGCCTTCAGCTTGTGCAGCAGCTCGGGCAGGGCTTCCGCCGTGTGCTTCTGAAAATCGTGCATCAGGATGATGCCCTTGCCCAGCTTGTCCACCTTCTTCATCACGCTGTCGATGATCGTCTGGGGCTTGCTGGCCTTGAAGTCGAAGGAATCGAGATCGCACGAGAAAATTCCGACGTCGCGGGTGCCGAGATAAGTCACCATTTCAGGCGGATGTTGCAGCGCCGGGAAGCGGAAGAACGGGGCGAACGAAGCGCCACCCAAGGCCCATTTCACCGCGCTGAAACCTTTTTCGATCTCTTCCTTGCGTTGATCCTCGGTCAGCTTCTTGTTGTTCAGGTTGGCGTGCGACCAGGTATGCGAGCCGATGGTATGGCCGGCCGCGGCAACCTGCTTGAGGATTTCAGGAAAATAGGTCGCGTGCTTGCCGATCGGGAAGAAAATACCGGTCGTGCATTCCTCCGCCAGCGTCTTCAAGACGGAGGGAGTATTGACTGGCCACGGGCCATCGTCGAACGTCAGCACCACTTCATGGTCGCGCAGGAAATCGAGCTGCTTGAAGTGCTCGAAACCAAACCCCGGTCCGCCCGTGGTGTCGATTTCAACGATGCGGGCAATCCCAAGCGCATTGGGATTTGCGCACGGGGCTTTTGCGGGGGCGGGGGCCGCGGCGGGAGCAGGTGCTGCCTGCGGAGTTGCCGCGCTCTTGGTGGCCGCAGTCTGCGACCATGCTGCGCCTGATGCGCACAGAGAAATCGCGCCTGCAAAGATCAATCCTGCCGCAATACGCATCCTATTCCCCTTACGGTGATCCCGCTCGGCGTTGGTCTTTGCCTTCGCCCGAGCCATTCCTGCCCCTGATCATATTATCCTAGTTGGAGCTGCGCCGCCACGGCAATGGCTCCCATCACCGGTGGACGATTTGTCGGCCGGTCAGGTTAATTCCCGCAAGGCTCTGCGCGTCAGGAGTCCGCGAGTGCCCGCGCAATGGCGGTTTTGATACGCGTATCTGATGGTTCGACGGTCTCGGAAAATACCTCGGCGATGTAGCCGTCGCGGCCGATCAGATACTTGTGAAAGTTCCACCGCGGAACATCCTTCGGTCGCGTCGGCGGCCCATTTGTAGAATGGATGCGCCTTCGCGCCCTTTACACCGGCTTTTGCCGCGATCGGAAAGGTAACCCCATAATGGTGCTGCGCGGTCTCCGCGATCTCGGTGGCGCCGCCCGGCTCCTGTCCGCCGAAATCGTTTGAGGGAACCCCGATAATCATCAAGCCTCGATCGTGAAACTGGGTCCACAACTCCTGCAATCCGGCATATTGCGGCGTGAAACCGCATAGGGACGCGGTGTTGACCACCAGCAGCGGACGGCCGGCATAATCGGCGAGCCTGATATCGCCTCCCGCCAACGCCGGAAACGAAAAGGCATAAGCGGTGATCCGGCTCATCGCGGCCTGTGCGAGAGCCGTCTGGGTCGAGGCCGGACTTGCGATCGCGGCCAGCGCCGCCGTGATAATCGCCCTGCGGCCGATCATAGGAACTCTCAAGTGTGGTTCAGGTGGAAGAAGGGTAGCCCAACAGCCGAGCGACCGCTCCTCAACAAGCCGTTATGGCTGGACCGGAGGAAACTTGCACCAGGGCAACGGCAGCAGCGGAAGATAAGACCGGTTCCATTCGCATATCGATTCCGGACCCCTGCGCATGAAGGCGTATTTTATCGGCTCGGCCTGCCCGACGGCGACATGCAGCGCGAACAGGACATTGGCGACGGGATAGGTCCATGTGTGAAAGCGCAAATCGCTTAGAGAATCGAGCAGCACCGCAGCCGCGAGGATAATCAGGGGGTCGGTGAAGATGAAATATTCGGATTTCAGACCGCGCCGCACGCCGAGTGCGTCGATCCCGATCGCGGCCAGCAAAAGTACGAGGGCCTGGATCGCGGCGCGCCTTTCGCCGCGTCGCCACGCGAAGATGATGCCGGGCACGATCAGCCAGGTGAGAAACACCGTTGGGCGGGGTGAGGAGTGCAGCACGAAGGTGTAGCGCGCAACAACCGATGCGACCCCATCGAGCAGGAGTAAAAGGATTCCCGGCAGGTCCAGCCCGTTCGCGACTGTGGTTGTATTGGCATCCGCAAAGCTCAGCATTTTTTCCAGCGGATTGACCACCGCGATCACATTGCTGGTGTTGTATTCGAGATCGAGCGCCAGCAGCGCAATCGATGCGCCGGCAGCCATCGCGAACATCGACGTCAGCGTCTCGGTAGCGCTGACGCGCCAGATCGCCGCATAGCCGATCATGCATCCGCCAATCAGGACCAGCAGCGCCGCCTGATAGATGCCGAAGCGTCCCAGCAACAACGGGTGGAAGTGCGCGGCGTCCAGCAAACTGCGGTCAAAACCGGCGGCAATGAGCGGCCACGCAGCCCATGCCGCTGCTATCGCAGCGACGGCCGCGACGCCCGTTGCCAGCCAGCCCGATCGGGTATTGCTCCAGAACGCAACGCTTGCGCTTCCCGCGCTTCCGAACGGCATCACCAGCAGCGGCAGCGCAGCGATCAGCAATATGGCCTGCACCTTGTTCTCGAGACCGAGCACGCACAATCCCGCCGCGACCGCCATCCAAAGCGGACGCGCGACCCTGGCGCGGCGTCCGACCACGATCAGGATCATGAGCGCAAAGATGACAAGACAGGCCGCGACGAGCTCGCTGCGCAAAATCCGCGAATGCACGGCGATGCCGCCGGAGAATGCGAGTGCAAAAGTTGCCATCAGCGCGACGCGCCAGTCGCGCACGATGAAGCGAACAAGAGCGGCAAAAATCAGCACGCAACCGGTTGCGATCAGCCAAGCGAGAACACGTCCGGCGCGCGCGGCGCTGGTCATGGCGGCATCGAATGCCGCGGTATCGGATGCCGGCGGAATGCTGGACAGCGAATAGCCGTCGAGCAGGCCGAGAGCGTGCAGCAGCTGAAACCAGAGCTTCAGCGAAAGGATGGTTATGTACGCCGTGTGATCGAAGAACAGCTGCGGCTTGCCGTCGTTGAGGACGAGGGCGTTGTAGATCACCATGAAATCCATGTCGGCGTTGCGCCAGTAAATCAGGGCGTAGCCGAACAGAAGGAACGATGCCGCCGTGCCGGCCACGATCGCCGCTAGTCCCCATCGCCAGCCGAGGAGAGTCAGTCGGTCGAAGGCGTCGTTCGCTGCGTCGGTATGCGGCTCGGCCGTTGCGGCCGTGGCGAGAAACTGGGTCATGGCGCGGTCTTTTAGCCCAGCCGCCGGGCCAAAGCGACGGCCGGCCGAAGGCTAATGTCTCTTAAAACCATCTAGCGCAGCGAAACGATGAAGTCCGTTCCTTCGCCGGTTTCGCCGGCGGTGATGCCTTGATCGGAAACGATGATCGAGCCGCCGGTCGAGAGCGCCTCGGTAATTCGCGCCATCGCATCTGCAGGGATAGTGAGGCGATCCAGGGCCTCAGTGGGGCTGTCCGGCACGGGCACGGCCTTCATCTCAACCGCGCCCGTCATCTTCCGCCGCCGTGAGGTGCGCTCGTCCTCGTCGCGCCGCTCGGCATACCTGACGGGCACGGGAAGCGAGACCACCGACCAATGCAGGACATTGGCGTCGTTCTTGTCGACCTGCGCCGTAAACACGTGTGTTCCCAGCGGCCGGTCGCTCGCCGCAATCGCTATCGGCACCTCGAACAGCGGCGCGAAGTTCTGCCGCACATAGACCTTTGAATCCTTGCGGCTGACGAACACCGCGATCTGACCGGTACGCTTTGGCGCCGGTACCGTTGCCGGGGCGGCTTTCGAGGCGTCCTTCGCGAGGTCAGGCACGCGGGCCTGCTCTTCTTTCACGGCAACGCTTGGGCTGATATTCGTTACCGCCTTGACGCTTTCGCCGGGCTTTTCGCCTGATTTGAGCGCATCAGGTTTCGCCGCCTCTGCCCTGACGTCATCCGTCTTGGCTCCAATCTTGGTTTCCTCGGGCTTTAGGCTTCCGGTTGCCTCGACCTTTGCAGCATCGACGCTTGCCTGTACGGGCGTCTGTGCCTCGTCCGCTTTTTTGTCGTCCTTGTCAGATGCGTCGGTCTCAGCAGATTTGGCATCTTCTGATTTCACTTCCGTGTCCGCTCGGCCGCTGCCGGGAACGGCGGCCGCAATGATCGACGGCGCGCTGTGGGTTGCGGCGGAAGCCTCCTCGCGCGGCGATGCGTTGCCAACGGATGAGGCTGTATCGGGAGTCGTGACCGAGGGTTTGGTCGGCGGCAAAGCGCCGCTGGCATCCGCGGTATGGGTCCGATCGCGCAACGGCGCGGGGGCGACCGGTTCGGCGATGTCAGGCTCTCCACCGTCGCCATGGCCGACGGTCGATCTCGGCTCAAGGCTCGCCTCTGAAATTACAGGCGTGACCGGAATGTCAGTTGCCTTATCGGACTTCGGGGCGGAAGGCGCATCCACCTGCGGCGCGGCTATCGGCTGCGGTACGAGCTTCCGCGCGGCCAGCAGGGGATGGGAGAAATTGGCAGGCGTCATTTCGCCGGGGGTGACGACCACCCGCGCGCCCATCCTGGTCCATTTCCACATCTTGATGGCGAAAGCCATGGGCATGCGGATGCAGCCATGGGAAGCCGGATAACCGGGCAGCACGCCGGCATGCATAGCGACGCCGGACCAGGTGATGCGCTGCATGTAGGGCATCGGCGCGCCGCTGTAGATGTTGGAATGATGAAATTTGTGTTTTTGAATGACGCTGAAAACGCCCATCGGCGTCGGATGACCGCGCATCCCCGTGGAAATCGGAGTTTCCGCATAGAATCCGTTGGCGTCGTAAATCCTGAGGTTTTGCCTTTCAATCGAGATCGCGATGATCAGCGGCCCCTGCGGTTTCGCCGATCCCCTCTCCGGCGCCTCGATCTTTTTTGCCTGATGATGGCGGGCCTTTTGCCGCCGCGGCGGAACTGTCGGTCCGGGCCGATAATATCCGGGATCGGAATCCGGCCAGTAATAAAGGGCGGCTTCTGCATGGGAGGCACTGGCGATCGCGCCGGCTGCTGTCAAAACGGCCATTCGCCAAACCCGCCCGGTCGCAATCGAAATCCTGTACCCTCCCACGCGTATCATTCTCGAATCCTAGCCCTTTTTATTTAGTGTTGCAGACGGGAAACGCGTTCACCAACGTAAGGCTTCTAATCCCTTCTGGCCCCAAGCTTAGCAAAAAAGACTCACATTGAGTTAAGCGGCGGAGGGGACCGGGGGAACCTTCCGGCTGGGCTTCCCCGCACCTACATGGCTGGAAGCCTCGCCGACGGAGACATCTATGACATCCAAAACCTCAAGCCTGTATGACAGGAGGTGGAGACTCTGGGCTTTGCTGGCCCTTGCGTTGGTGCTGAGGCCGGGTTCGCTCGCTCTCGCCGCAGACGAGCCCGACCTGATTTTCCGCCGCTCGACCGTGTTCAAATGGATCAGCCCGAACGACAAGCTTGCGACCTATGGCGTCGACGACCCCGAGGTCGAGGGCGTGGCCTGTCATTTCACGGTGCCCGAGAAGGGCGGCTTCAAGGGCTGGGTCGGGCTTGCCGAGCAAGTCTCGGATATTTCGCTGGCATGCCGCCAGATCGGTGCGATCCATTTCAAGGGCAAGATGGAGCAGGGCGACGATATGTTCCGGCAGCGGCGTTCGCTGTTCTTCAAGAAGATGCAGATCGTCCGCGGCTGCGACGCCAAGCGGAACGTATTGGTTTACATGGTCTATTCGGACAAGCTGATTGAAGGATCGCCGAAGAATTCGACGTCCTCGGTACCGATCATGCCTTGGGGAGCCGGCGATACCGCAGTTCAGAAATGCGGCGAGTTCATTCAGTGACCGGAATCCGAATGAAGCATCCCTGGACCTACCGCTTCACCGGGGCAGGGCGCGGGCGGACCCATGGTTCAGGCCGGGCTTTGGGGTCGCGGCAGCCCACCAGTTGCACGAATTTTTGCGGAGCCGATTGGTTGCCGTTGTCGCCGCACTGCTGCGACATCGCGCCACAAATTTTTGGCAGCTCCGCCTTCAGGGGATTTGATTTGTCGATCCGCGGCTCGGAAGAGCCTTCAATCTCGGCCGAACGTTCAACGATCGGCTGGCCGGGTTTGCGGGTCGGGGTTTTGTTGCCAACATCGATGTTGCCATTGCCCACGACCGCTATCCTTTGTTGAGGTTGGGTCACAACTCTAACCGCGGAGAAAAGTTGCACGTCGCTCGAAAAAGTCGGCCGGTCAGATGCTTCGGTTCACCGTCGTCGATCTAGCGCCGGCGCTGCAATGCATGTTTGAGCCGTTGAATTAGGCTCACGCCTTTAAGCTTTGAGCACCATGTCTGCGCGCCGCTTGGCAGCGACGCTTATCGGCGCTTGCTTGTGCCTGTCTGCCTGCTAGCGGGCCGACGACATTGCCGTTATCGTTCGGCATCGATCAACTCATTCGAACAAACCCCACGGACATCATGACTGCAATTCGCAGAGACGACCGTCTCAAGGGCAAGGTGGCCATTGTCACCGGCGCGGGTTCGCGTGCCGAGGGTATCGGCAACGGCCGCGCTACATCGGTCATTCTGGCGCGGCACGGCGCGCAGGTGATGCTGGTCGACACCACCGCGCAATGGGCGGAAGAGACCAAGCGCCTGATCGACGCAGAAGGCGGTGTGGCGCAAATCATCGTGGGTGACGTCAGCGTTGCCACATCGTGTCAGGCGATTGTCGCGCGCACAACGCAGGCCTGGGGCAGGCTCGACATCCTCGTCAACAATGTCGGCATCACCGGGCCGCGCGGCAATGCCGTCGAGGTCGACATAGAGGCATGGGACAGTGCGATGCGCGTCAATGTCGCCTCGGTCATGCTGATGGCGAAATACGCGATTCCCGAAATGATCAGGAGCGGCGGCGGCTCGATCATCAATCTCAGTTCGATCGCAGGCCTGTCGGGCGGCCATCCGAGTCTGCTATATCCGACATCGAAGGGCGCTATCGTGAGTTTGACCCGCGCGATGGCGGCGCATCACGGCCGCGACGGCATCCGTGTCAACTGCATCGCGCCGGGCACGGTCTACACCCCAATGGTGGCATCGCGTGGCATGACGCCGGAGATGCGGAAAGCCCGCAGCGAAGGCACGTTGCTCGGCACCGAGGGCACCGGCTGGGATATCGGCTATGGCGCACTGTTTCTCGCCAGCGACGAGTCGCGCTGGATTACCGGCATCACGCTGCCGATCGATGGCGGTGCGACTGCGGGTCACAGGGGATCGCCGGTACCGCCCAGCGAACCGGCGAAGAGCTAGAGGCGGCTGGTGCCCCGGATGCTGCTAGCGACGTGATGGTCCCGGCTCTGCGGAGCCGCGTGAAGAATGCTGCACCGCGCCTGTGACACGAGGCAGCGTTCAGAACGACGTGTCTATCTTTTCTGGGGTCCCACACGCGGCACGCAGTTTCGCACAGCGACGATTCCCGCTGCGGTCATCCTGGTGCCGGAGACTTCCTTGATCTGGCCGGCGGGGCACGATCCGTCGTCGACTTGAATGCGCTGACCGAGCCGCAAATCGACAATGTCCTGCTCGCGCGACACCTGATCTGCCATCGCTGACGTTGCGAGCGCGAACAGCGCGAGACCGCCGAGCGACAGAATCGAAAAAGCTTTGATGTGTGGGAGCGTCATGATCAGCGGAGCGGCCTGTCTCACTTGTTCTGTATCTTCAGTCCGTTCGGGCCGACATTGATCTGCAGGCCCTCCGGTTGTTTCTTGGTCTGGTAAAGATTGTAGCCGAGCACGCCCACCGCGACGATCAGCGCGCCGATGATGAGATACAGGATATTGCGATTGCCGGGCATCTCATGTCTCCGCGGATCGCGAACTTTCACCGTGGAGTGTATTGGCGTGCTCGCGATTCGGAAAGCGGCAACAGGAAACCCGGATCAGCAGCGCACCGCAAGTGCGCTGCGCAGCATCCGGGGAACGCTCAGCTGGCCGGCCACAGCGCCGCGACGATCGCATCGAGCCCGTCGGTCAGGGCGGCGGGACCGGGCTGCAGGATCAGCGGCGACTTGATCTCGGCGATCCGGTCATTACGGACAGCTGGAATCTCGTCCCAGCCCGGCCGCTTTCTGATCTTGTCCGGAACGACTTTCTTGCCGCACCACGAGGCCAGGATCACATCCGGTGCTGCGGCGCGCACGACATCAGGCGAAATGATCCGGTCCTTTGCGGCTTGTTGAAACCGCAAGCCCGGCAGGATGTCTTCGCCGCCGGCGATCTCGATCAGTTCGGAGACCCAGCCGATCCCGCTGATCAAGGGATCGTCCCATTCCTCGAAATAGACTTTTGGTTTTGGCGACGGTCGGACAGTGGACGCGACTTCCACTAGCCGCCGCTCGTAACTGGTAGCAAGCCGCTCGGCCCGCTCCGCCGCATCGACCAGCGCGCCCAAGGTGCGGATCATCGCCAGAATGCCCGCGACGTCGCGCTGGTTGAAGACATGAATGTCGACGCCGGCGCGGACCAGATCGGATACGATGTCAGCCTGCAAATCCGAGAAGGCGAGAACGAGGTCCGGCTCGAGCGCCAGGATCTTTGGAATGTCCGCCGAGATAAACGCGGACACCCGCGGCTTCTCGCGCCTGACCTGCGGCGGCCGCACCGCGTAGCCGGAGACGCCGACGATCCGGTCCTGCTCGCCGAGCAGATACAGCGTTTCGACCGTTTCCTCGGTGAGACACACGATCCGGCGGGGAGGGAATTGATGCATGGATGACGATATGCAGAATAATAAATCGCTTGTCACTGCCTGTCTGGTTGATCAAACAATCGAGCTGACATTGGACCCAAGGCTGACAGGGACATTGCGAGATGACACCGCTCGAAAAAGTCAATTCGATGAAAATGCCTTTTGCGGAGTTGAAAGGCGTGACATTCACCGAAGCTGGGAAGGACCGCGTGGTGGCGCGGATGCTCGTTCGGCCGGATCTCTGCACTCTCGGTCATACGATTCATGGTGGTGCGATCATGGCGCTTGCGGATTCGGTCGGCGCCGCCGCGACCGTTATCAATTTGCCTGATGATGCGAAGGGCACCACCACGATCGAGAGCAAGACCAATTTCATCGGCGGCGCCGAGGAGGGGATGACTGTTATCGCGATCGCGACGCCAGTGCATCGGGGCCGGCGCACCCAGGTCTGGCAAACGCGGCTGGAGACCGAACAAGGCAAGCTGGTTGCGGTGGTAACCCAGACACAGATGGTCCTCCTGTGAATACGCCGATTTTTGTTAACCACGTGGTCGTGACATCCTGCCGCTATTTGAGGCGGGAAGCAGTCTTGAATTTGATGGTGCGGTGCACAATGTTTGTGGTCTAGGGATTCGACGCCTCCTCGAGGGCTGTCCAAGAGGAGTTCTGAAGTGCACCACCAAGACATCACCCGTGCGAAGCTTGCCGGTGGCGACGTTCGGACCCTACGTCAGCAGGAAGAATTACCGCTGCTGCGCGATCACCTTTTGAGGCTCGATTCGGAGAGCCGTCGTGATCGCTTCAATGGCTTCATGGATGACGGCTTCATCGAACGCTATGCCGCGAAGTGCGCTGATGATGGCACTGTCATCATCGCTTATCTCGACGGCGGCGTGGTGCGCGGCGCGGCGGAACTCCATCCGCCCGATCAATCCCCGGATTCACTGCCGGAGATCGCTTTCAGCGTGGAGGCGTGCGTGCGACGGCAGGGCGTCGGCAGCATCCTGTTCAAAAAGTTGATCGCGGAAGCACGATCGAAAGGCTATCACTC
>Ga0208989_10000132_pt1 | contig 17609 bp, 15 predicted proteins | sample MedBloCAOM3_M1_FD_187852 | JGI IMG/M metagenome (GOLD analysis project Ga0208989, IMG submission 187852) | Forest soil microbial communities from El Dorado National Forest, California, USA - Mediterranean Blodgett CA OM3_M1 (SPAdes) (version 2) | ecosystem: Environmental > Terrestrial > Soil >...
CCGCGGTCACGATCGATTCATTCTCGAGGAGGATGCGGCTGAGCCCTTCGAAGTTCGCGTCGCTCTCCGGCTTTTGCAGATACACCGGAACAACCCAACCATTCTGCCGGGATTTGATTTTCTCGTAATCCCAATATGCGCCCTTGACGAGTCGCACGGCAAAGCGCGTGCCGCGCGCGCGGCCCCAATCAATCAAGCTCCATAAATCCTCTTCGGCATCGCGCAGATAAGCCTGGATGACGATCCCAACGTGCGGCCAATGGAGAAATTCGGGTTCACTGAAAAGCATTTTGAAAAGCTCGAGCGTTGTGTTTTTATGCGCGTAGCTCTCCATGTCGAAATTGACAAACGCGCCGAGCTCACGCGCGCGGCGCAAAATCGGGCGCAGCTTGCCGCCGAGATGCACGATCGCATCAGCGGGATCGGCCGGATTCATTTGCGAATAGAGCGCGGAAATTTTTACGGAGAGATTGACGACCGGAAACAGCTCCTCGCCGTCGCCGAGTGGATCTCTCCAACCTTCAGTTTCGCGCACGAGATGCTCGAGCAGATACATGCAGCGCGCGGCATATTCAGTGGCTTCCTGTTCGCTCACGACCGCTTCGCCCAAAAGATCGACCGTGAACCCGATGCCTTCCGCGCGGCGTTTGCGCAGCGTTTTCATGACATCGCGCGCGTTTTTTCCAGCAATAAACTGGCGCGCCATGCCGGAAACATTCCAGCGCAATACCTGGCCACTGACCCACGGAACGACCTTCGCGAGCTGGACTCCCGTGCGAATGAGCGGGGAAAAACCGTTGCGGGTATCCTCAAAATATTCGTCGAGATGGCGCACGATTTCGCCGCCGCGTCGCAGCGAAGCGAGAACATCGACAAAGCGAAACATTTGCACCTTGAAATGCTCGTCGCGCATGGAGAGAGCCATCATGCGTTGGTAAAAACCAGCCTTGCTGAAAAGCGATTCGGGGTGTTGGTCGACTAGGGCAAAGATTTCTTCGCCGCGACGCTCGACCTCGCTTTGCAGTGAACTCATGGGACTCAAAAATTACTCCTTCAAGAGGTATTAGGCAAAGCCGAAGCAGCGATGATTCCCGCTTCAGAGAAACAACCAATTTTTGTTCGGGATTCGAATCAGTAAGGACCTTCTCGTGTTGGTTGCACTTCAGAATTAGGGAGTAAGTAGAGGTGATGCCTGGCGGCGCTCTGAGAGCGAAGGGTTAGGAGGCAGCCGCCAGGCAATCCTTTTCGGGTCGGGCAGCGGTTCGTATTTGCCGATAGCACCGAGGTCGATTAGCAAGATCGACATGAGCACGCCTGCGGAGCGGTACGAATTTGCCAGCGACAATACCGCGTCGATTTGTCCGGAGGCGTGGGCGGCGTTGCAAGAAGCGAACGCTACGGCAGTGCCTTCCTACGGCGATGATCGCTGGACGGCACGCGTTTGCGAGCAAGCACGCGAGCTCTTTGAAACGGACTGCGAAGTTTTTCTTGTTTTCAACGGCACAGCCGCAAACGCGCTGGCCCTGGCACAAATTTGCCAATCATTTCACAGTGTTATCTGTCACGAGCACGCTCACATCCACACAGACGAATGCGGCGCGCCGGAGTTTTTCACGAAAGGATCAAAGCTGCTCGTGATCGGCGGCGCCAATGGCAAGATCGACCTCGGCGAAGCGCAAACCATCATCGCGAAGCAGCCCGAGCTGCACTCGCATAAGCCACGAGTGATCAGCATCACGCAAGCAACTGAGTTTGGCACGTTGTATACGCGCGATGAGATCGCGGCGATCAGCGAGTTTGCGCGAGGTCGAGGATTACTGCTGCACATGGATGGCGCGCGTTTCGCAAATGCTATGGCAACGCTCAATTGTCATCCGAAAGAAATCACCTGGAAACTCGGTCTCGATGTTCTTTGCTTTGGCGGGACAAAAAACGGCGTGGGTGCCGGTGAGCTGGTGGTTTTTTTCAAAAAGGAACTGGCCCGTGAATTCGATTATCGGGTCAAACAAGGAGGACAGCTTGGTTCCAAAATGCGCTTTCTTGCCGCCCAGTGGACAGCGTTACTTACCGATAACATTTGGCTGCGGAACGCGGGCCGTGCGAACGCAGCAGCGCGAAAACTGGCCAAAGGATTAAAGAACGAAGCTAAGATCGACATCGTCTTTCCGGTTGAAGCGAATGCAGTGTTTGTGCGGATGCGCGAAGATGTTGGACGGATTCTGCGCGCGCGGGGTTGGAATTTCTACAAGTTCATTGAACCGGATGTTTATCGTCTGATGTGTTCGTGGTCGACGACAGACGACGATATTGATGGATTGATCCGCGATTTGAAGACGTCGTAATTGCGGCGCTCGCGGCAGTTGCGCCAAGTTGGGAGATCGGTATAGGAGCAAAATGGTGAAGGCGCTCAATCTCATTCTTTTTTGCGGAGTGCTCCTGACTGGCTGCGGACCGGCACGTGTCGTGCGCACAGCGGCGGTGGCTTCGTACCATGTCGCCACTGCGCCAGTGAAGGTTGCCCGCTGGGCATTAAAAGATCGATCCGAACCACGATCCACGCAGACTACGACAGATACCGATTTCGATGAACCGGGGCATCCGGTGATAACGTCTTCGCCGCAGCCAAGGCAGCGTGACGTTACGACAACAGCTGGCGGCGCGAAGTCTAGGACTGCCACGACGTCCCGGACAACGGCGCCGCAAGCGCAGTTCCCCGTGGCAAGGGCTGTTCCTGGAAAGCCCGGCTACGTTTATAGCCCATATGATTCGAGCAAGTACGTGGACGTGACCGGTTACACGCCAGGGAGCAAGGTGAAGGACCCGTATGTGCAAAAAATCTTCATCGTTCCGTAGTGGTTTCCGAACTCGGTTGCGCGCTACACGTTTCCGGTCGGCCGATGCCTTTGGGCAAGAAAATAGCAATAGCCGGCGAGCACTTGACTTTTTAACAAAAGAGAAGAAAATGTGCGCCTTTCACCTCCCACAAGCATGCTTCGTGCTTTATGGTATTTATAATGATCTTCACCGCATCATTGTTCCTTTCTCCTAAACCGATTGCCGAGCTTGTGGCTCCGGCCTCGCGCAAACGGCCCAGAACTATTCTCATTTTCATACTGTTCGCGATCGCCCTGGCCGGCGCCTGCGCAACGGCACAGGCTTATGTCACGGAAGGCCCCAGTTGGGCTTCCGGCACAACCGTTACCTTTCAGCTGGGGCTCGGTAATGCGGGGCGCACCCTGATCGACGGAAATACCTCTTGGAACACGGCCGCTTCACCGGCCCTAGACATGTGGGATCAGAAGATTCAGCGAGCCCAGCTTGTATCTGTAAGCTCATCCGCGCCTGTCTCGCAAGGTGACGGGGTAAATTCGATCGTTTTTTCCAGCACGGTCTTTGGCCAAAGCTTCGGCTCCGGGACACTCGCCGTCACTGCGTATCGATATTCTTCTGGCTCGCGCATGACAGAGGCGGACATTCTCTTCAACACTGCGCAAAGCTGGGATTCTTATCGCGGTGCGCTGCGGTTCGGATCTGGCGGGTATGCCATCGGGGAAATCCGACGCGTCTTATTGCATGAGCTTGGACACGCGCTTGGGCTTGGTCATCCGGATCAGAGCGGCCAAAGTGTCGACGCCGTAATGAATTCAAGGATATCGAATCGTGAAACTCTTTCGACGGACGATATCGCCGGCGGACAGTTTTTGTATGGAGCGCCTTCGACGCCAACACCGACTCCGACACCAACGCCCACACCCACACCCGCACCCGGAGCGAGTCATGTCGTCAATATTTCGACGCGCCTAAATGTCGGAGTTAACGACAATGTCATGATCGGCGGCTTCATCGTAAGTGGGTCGCAGTCAAAGCAAATGATCGTGCGCGCAATTGGACCATCGCTGGCTTCAGCTGGGGTAGCGGGAGTACTGGCCGATCCGGTGCTCGAATTGCATAATTCCACGGGCGCCCTGATTGCGAGCAACGACGACTGGCAATCGGGAGGTCAAGCTAGCCAGATTACGGCCAGTGGTTACGCTCCGAGCAATTCACTCGAATCGGCCATCATAGCGACATTTGCCCCCGGCAATTACACCGCAATCGTTAAGGGCTACAACAACACAACCGGAGTCGCCCTCGTTGAGGGATACGAATTGGATTCCACGACCACGCGATTGAAGAATGTTTCCACGCGCGGCCCCGTCGGAGTTAACGACAATGTCATGATCGGTGGCTTTATCGTAAGCGGGTCGCAGTCAAAGCAAATGATCGTGCGTGGAATTGGACCGTCGCTGACCGCGGCTGGGGTGACCGGAGCACTGGCCGATCCAATGCTCGAATTACACGATTCTAACGGCGCAATGGTTGCGACCAATGACAACTGGCAGACTGGCGGGCAGTCCAGCCAGATCAGCGCCAGCGGTTACGCTCCGAGCAACTCGCTCGAGTCCGCCATCATTGGGACCTTTTCAGCTGGCCCTTATACGGCCATTGTTAGGGGCGTAAACAACGCCACGGGAGTCGGCATGGTTGAGGTTTACGACCTCGATCCATGAACCCAGAAAACTTTGTCTAACTTCACTTTCACCGACATCAGAAACAACCTCCAAATTGAATAATGAATCAGCCGTTCGAGATTTGCGCACAAACAGCGAATCAACTTAACCCCCTATGAAAAAGCTTCCTTTCCTTCTGTCTCTCGCCTGCCTTTGCTTCGGATTGCATGCCGCTCGCGGGACGACAGTGATTCCGCCAACCTTCGACGAGCTGGTGAGCAGAGCGGAAGTGATTTTCCAAGGCACCGTGACCGATGTGCGTTCGCAATGGACGGGCGAAGGGGCGCAGCACCGCATCGAGAGCTACGTCACGTTTAAGGTTGAGGATGCGATCAAAGGTGCCCCGGGTGAATCGTATACGCTCCGCATGTTTGGTGGGACGGTTGACGGCGAAACGATGGAAGTCTCCGACAGCCCAAAGTTTAAGGTAGGGGATCGCGACATTATTTTTGTCGAGAACAACGGTAGCCAATTCATTCCTTTGGTCGGCATTATGCACGGCCGTTTCCACGTGGACAAAGATAACGGAACCGGTCGTGAAATGATGACGACCAACGAACGCGAACCGCTCAAGGATTTGTCGCGTCTTGGGAAACAAGAGCAGAAGGCAAGCGCGAGTGAGGCGTTATCGCCCAGCGACTTCAAGTCTGCAATCCGCCGGGCCGTCCGAAATCAACCCGCCACACAGTAGATCGTTAAAGCTCCGGATCGGTTTACTTTCCTGATCGTCCTTTAACGAAACCAAAAACGTCTGGTTGAAGTCTGGATGTCGATCTTGCCAGCCTGCCCAAGAGCCGCCTAGGGCACTTCATTTTCTTTTGCGCGCCTGCACAACGTTCTGGGCAAGGGCGTTAGTTTTGTCCGTGGAGTGTTTGATCCGATTGTCCTGGCTCACCTGATTCATGTGCCGCGATTCGGCTGGCTTGGTTTTCACGGTGGTGGCTTCCGCTGCGTCTTTCTTTTGCAGAATGAAGACGAAGCCGAGAGCGGCGATGCCGAATAGGACCAGAACCGAGGAGCGCATGACTCATAAATGAGCAGATCGCGCGCCGGTTTTTGGCCGAGATTGCGCGTTGCTGTGACCTTTGGCCGGTGTTACCTAGCTGTATGAGATTCGGCCGGGGTGATTTGTCTGGTGGGACGCTATTATTGTTGATCTTGGCCCTGACCGCACCGATCCAGGCTCAAGTCTACGAAGGCAAACAATTGGTCGCGGCCAGCCTGGTTGCCGATACCAACGCAATCGTTCCGGGTAAAACGTTCACCGCCGGCTTGTTGTTACGAATGGTGCCCGGTTGGCACACCTACTGGAAGTTTTCGGGCGATGCCGGCATCCCGATTGAACTGAAATGGCAATTGCCGCCGGGTTGGAAGACCGGGGAGCTCAAGTGGCCGGTTCCAATGAAGTTCAACGATCCAGGCGATATCCAAACCTATGGATATCGCGACGAGGTTTTGCTCATGCAGGAAATCACTCCGCCTGCTTCAGTCAAAGATTCAAAGGTTAAACTTTCCGCGGAAGCGAACTGGCTTGTCTGCGAAAAAATCTGCGTCCCGGGCAGCGCCAGTCTCAACCTCGAATTGCCAAGATCGACATCGTCCGCGTCGGCAAACGCGGAGTTATTTGCGCGCTTCCAGCGTTCGCTTCCGCAAAGTTGGCCGGGAGCGGATGCCGCGACCTTGCATTGGAATCGCGCCGATAAGGATCTTCGCCTCACCGTAACCAGCGCGACCTTGGCCAAACATCCGTTTGCTGATTTCTATCCGTTGCCGCCGAACGGCGTCGTTGTCGGTCATCCTAAAATTGAGTCGCGCTCCGGCAACGACACCACATTTGGCGTTCCGCTTGAGTCCGCGCCGCCGAATCAACTGTCGATCCAGGGCCTGGTTGTTTTTGGTCAACGGCCTGATGCCGACGATCGAATCGCCTGGCAACTGCCGGAAACAGTCGCCGCAGCATCTTCGAATACCAACCTCGCGCCGGAACGCGGTCTATTCACCTTTCTGCTCTTCGGTTTCATCGGCGGATTAATTTTGAATTTGATGCCGTGCGTGCTGCCGGTGATTTCGCTGAAGATTTTCGGGTTCATTCAGCACGCCGGCCAGGATCGACAAAAGATTTTGCGCAGCGGTCTTGCTTTTACGGCTGGAATCTTTGCCTGGTTCATCGGTTTAGCGCTGCTTTTGATCGTGCTGAAAAATGCCGGGCATCAAATCACGTGGGCATTCCAGTTCACGAATCCTTACTTCGTTCTGTTCATGAGCGTAGTGGTGCTCGTCTTCGCCTTGAACTTGTTTGGCGTATTTGAAATTTCGCTCCCGCAAGGTGCGACGCGCGGCTTGCTTGGTATCACGGCTAGTGAAGGCGACGCCGGCTCATTTTTTCAAGGTGTCTTTGCCACAATTCTCGCCACGCCGTGCACCGCTCCCTATCTCGGCACCGCGCTGGGTTTCGCTTTTACGCAGTCAGCCGTCATCATCTTGTCAATGTTTGTCGCGATCGCCGCCGGAATGAGTGCGCCTTATTTGCTTCTCTGTGTGCAACCCGCATGGATGCGATACCTACCCAAGCCGGGTCCATGGATGGAACACGTAAAACAGTTCATGGGGTTTCTGCTCCTCGCCACATTGTTGTTTCTTCTTTACGTTCTCGGTGCGCAACGCGGCCTCGAGGCGGTCACCTGGACGGGGTGCTTCTTGTTGGTTGTCAGCATCGTTTGCTGGATGCAAGGCGCTTTCATCACGCCATCCGCTTCCACGAAGACGCGAATCGTTACCATGCTCTTGATGTCGATCTTATCTCTGGCGAGCGCGTGGTACTTCATCGGAGACAAGTTTCGTTCGTCAAAAACTGCCGTGGGCGGTTTAAGACTGGAGGGCGATTGGCAAGCGTTCACGCCGGAGCGTTTGCAAGCTGAGCTTGGGCAAAGTCACAACGTGTTTGTCGATTTTACAGCCGCCTGGTGCATCACGTGTAAGTTCAACGAAGCCAGCGTTTTGGAAAGTGCGGTCGTGCGCGAAGCGTTTCAGCGCCACGGGGTGGTCAAATTGAAGGCCGATTGGACAAATGGCGATCCCGCGATCACGAAATTATTGCAACAATTTGGTCGCCCGGGTGTCCCACTTTACGTGCTCTACCGCGGCAAGGCTGAGGAACCCATTGTGTTTCCGGAATTGCTGACCAAGAGTATCATCCTCGATAAACTTGAAACCATCTCACGCAGTGTTGCTTCTCAGTAATTTATGAAAACAAAATCGATCCTCGCAATTCTCACGTCGCTCGTTGCCACCGCGGTTTTCGCCGCCGATTCGCCGCCGGTCGGAAGTGCCGCGCCGGATTTTTCCGCGACCGATTCCAAAGGCAAGACGCATTCACTTTCGCAATACAAAGGCAAATATGTCGTGCTCGAATGGTTTAACCCCGAGTGTCCGTTTGTTAAAAAGCATTACGGCTCGAGCAACATGCAGAAGCTGCAACAGGAATACACGAGCAAGGGCATTGTCTGGCTGAGCGTTGATTCCTCCGCACCCGGGACTGAAGGAAATCTTACACCCGACCAGGCGGAGAAAATAACCGGCGAGTGGAAAACGAAATCAACCGCGCTGCTGCTCGATCAGGATGGCAAAGTTGGCCAAGCCTACGGCGCCAAGAACACGCCGCACATGGTCGTGATCAATCCCGAAGGCAAAATTGTTTACGAAGGCGCCATCGACAGCAAAGCCACGCCAAATCCAGGCGATATCCCCAGCTCCATCAATTACGTGAAGGTTGCACTGGACGAATCGCTCGCCGGCAAATCGGTCTCGACGGCGCAGACCAAGCCGTACGGCTGCTCGGTTAAGTACAAGAAATAATCGTCGCTAATTGCGGTCGCGCTTCGCGGTCACACGTGAAGCCAACCGCAAGACCGGCATCGGCGTCAGCCGCACGAAAAACATCGCGAGTTTCATGAAGAAACCCGGGATGGCGAGCGGTCGGTCTGCTTCTACGGCGGCGAGGCCGGCACGGGCAATGTCTTCCGCGGAAACGTGGACGAATTCGGGCGCGGCCATGTAAGGCTGCTTCCCGGGACGTTGTGCGATCTGCATAAATTCCGTGTTCACCGGTCCCGGACAAAGGGCGCAGACGCTTACGCCCTTACCGCGTACTTCCGCGCGCAGCGCTTCGGAAAAAGCAGTCACATAGGATTTGGTCGCCGCGTAGACGGCGAAGCCGGCGATGGGAAGAAAGCCGGCTGACGAGCTGACATTCAAGATCGCGCCGCGTTTTCGAGAAAACATTCCCGGCAACAAGCGTCGCGTTAGCATAGTGAGCGCGACCATGTTGACGAAGAGAATCTGCTCGAGCCGCGCCGGATCGATCGTGGCGAAATGCCCGAGATCGCCTACGCCGGCGTTGTTGATCAAAAGATCGATGTCGACCTTTTCGCGTTCCAGCCACGCAATCAACTCTTCGAGCTCAACAGGATTCGCGAGGTCGGTTTTGCGAACGTGCACTTTCAGATTCGGATCGCGCTTCGTTAGTTCGTCGCGCAATTCGTGCAATCGCTCTTCACGCCGCGCCACCAGAACGATCGTGCCTGCGCGTCCGGCAAGTTGGCGCGCGAATTCCCGGCCGATGCCGGCCGAGGCTCCGGTGATCAGCGCGCAGCATCCGTTGAGTTTCATCTTTTGAATAAATTCTAATTATTATCTTTGCCGCAGCGATCCCAACTCGCGTTTGCTCAGCGGACGCCAATGACCGCGCGGCAGATCGCCAAGGCGAAGATTACCGATTCGCGTCCGTACCAGACGTTCCACGCGATAACCCATCGCCTCGAACATGCGGCGGATTTGTCGATTGATTCCTTGCCGCAATACAATTCCCAAACGCGTCGGCGTGTGCAGGCGCAAATGTGCAATGCGCGCGCGTTCGCCGTCGAGCAAAATTCCACGGAGCAATTTCGGCGTGAGGGCTGCATCCCAGGCGCGATCCAAAGTTACCTCATACTCCTTGTCGATCTTGTAGCGCGGATGCATCAGGCGTTGGGCAAGATCACCGTCGTTTGTCAGAATCAAGAGCCCTTCGCTCTGCGCATCGAGTCGACCGACATTGAACAAGCGCGGGAATTTCGCGGGCAGCAGCTCGAAAATCGTGTCGCGGGCGCGCGGATCTTTTCGCGTCGAAACAAAGCCAGCCGGCTTGTGAAAAATAATGTGCAGCGGCCGTTCCGCGCGCACGAGCTTGCCGTCCACTTTGACGTGGTCGCGCTCGCCCGGTTGCGCGCTGAAATTCGTGCACGTTTGTCCGTTAATCGTGACGCGTCCGGCCGCGATCAATTCGTCGCAATGCCGGCGCGAGCCGATTCCGGCGGCGGCAAGAAATCGGTTCAGACGCAAGGGAAGTTGGGTGGTTGATTAGTTGAGACGTTGAAAAAAAAGAAATGCGGAATCCGCTCAACTGCTCAACATCTCAACCGCTCAACACCGTCAGACGTCGGGCTTGGTTTTGGGAAGACCGACGACTGGACGGCCTTCCTTCCACTGACCGCGTTTCTTGAGCAGTTCCACGCGCTCGAAACGTTTCAGGACGTTTCGTTTCGCCGTGATCGTGCTCGCCCCCTTTAGACTTCGATGTTGCGACATAAAATTGTTTCCAGTGCGAAAATGAGCCGCACCTTAATGCGGCCTTCAAATTTTTCAATTAAACACGCGCTCTTGCGCTCGTCGCCAAACCCGCCGTGGCGAGCTGATTGTTGCAATCGGCTGCCTCGGCCCCGAAGCAGGCCTGCCACGCCGTAGCCTCGGCGAAGGCGGGTCGATCTTACAATTGATTGCTCAGGACGACGTACGTCCCACCAGTCGTGACTTGGTGGTAGATGTGGAAACGGTCCGTCAATAATTCCCGCCAATACCGGATCCGGTCTTTTTCGATGATCAGGTAAATCTTGGTCGCGCCGCCCCATTCCTGCAAAACGCCCTCCTCACTCAGAAAAACACCGGCCTTTTCCGAGCCGGTGTGCATCTCGGCGTCCGGGGGTTGGTTCACGAGATAGAACTTGCGGTTGAGATAAAACACGAGGCTGCTGCCAACGTCGAGCGACCCTTCGTAAATAACCTCGGTGTTGTCATCCAGCTTTGTGTTGAGAAAACGAGCCGCGTCCGCCAGGGAGAACTGCGGCGCCGTTCGGGCGACGCCATCGATCATGTACAACCCAATGAAAATCATGCCGGCGGCGAGCGCGGTCAGCGCGAGTCTTGGGCGTCGTGCCGCAACCAAGTAAGTCGCGAGAAGGCTGAACACGATGAGCGCGACACTGATGATGCCGAACATCGGACGCAAGGCCCACCAGGCGGAACTTGGCAGATGCAGCACGGCGCGCCAGGTCGTCCAGCTTGTCCCCACGTCGCTCCAGCTTTTTTCGGCAGCGCGCAGCAGGCTTGGAAAGAACAGCGTCAACGCCCCGACGCTCAACCCGATCAACGTGAGTGCGCTCGCTCCAACGATGCGCAATAATCGCGGCGTTCGCAGCCAGGCCGACGCAGTCCAAAGCGCGAAGGCGCTCCACATGTTCATGGAATAATAATCCTGGCGTTGCCCGGTGAACAGAAGAGGCAGGAAGACCGCGCCCATCCAGCAAAGGGGCAGGGCATCGGCAAACTCGATCTCGCGCGGGCGCACAATTTTTCTCCAGGCAAAAATAATTCCGGGCAGAATGAGGATCGACCACGGAAACCACCACGCCAGGTGCAGCCCGAGAAATTGCAAGCGCGGCACGCCATCATCGCTTCCATTGTCGACGCTGTTGCGGACGTGATTCAGCCATTCGATCCCGACCAGTTGACTGACGAACCCATGGAAACGCAATTCTGCCCAGATGTACCAGGGCGTTACAATCAACAGGAAGATCGCCATGTAACTCCAGTGCAACAGCATCCGGAACCGGACGCGCGCTTCCCGATAAAAAAAGGCGAGCAGCAACAGGACCGCCGCCGGATAGACGAGACCGAGCACGCTTTTTGTCAAACAGGCGAAGGCGCAACAAATCCAGAATCCGAAAAACCAGGCGCGCCGATGACGCCGGTGCTGATAACCGCAGAGTGCGCAGAAGATTGCACCGGTAATGAAAGCGCTGAAGACCGGTTCGGGCATGATAATCCGGCCCAGCAAAAATGTTCCGCAGGAACAAAGATAAATGAGTCCTGCTAGAAAACCGCGCCAGTAATCTGCCAACCGTTCGCCGATCAGAAATGTCAAGGCCACCGTCGCCGTCACGGCCAGGGCGATCGGCAGGCGCGCGGCCGCGCCATTCACGCCGAACGTCTTGAACGACGCGATGATCAGCCAATAAAGCATGGGCGGCTTGCGCAAACGCGGAACGCCGTCATTAGTCGGCAGAAGCCAGTCATGTGATTGGAGCATTTCGCGCGCGGCGCCGGCGTATTGGCCTTCGGTCTGTCCATAGAGATCTCCCCAGCCGATCGTTGCCACATGCAACAAAGCGGCCAGCGCGATGAGACAAACAAGAAGCGCATGCCGCACCGGCGGCGGAGGAAGCGCCTGCGGCTCGAGCAGAGTTTCTTCGAGACTTAAAGTTTGAGCGCCCGCTGCCATATTGAGTTGCGCGTCAGTTTCAGCGCTTTCCGATTGCCTTCGCTCGCGTCTTAACCGGTAATGGCAGGCGATATTTTTCCCACTCTTCCGGTAAACGCAGCAGCTTCGCCGCCGGCATCTCGACCAGCGCAAGCATTTGCCGGCACTCCGCGATTAGTACTTCATCCCGCTTCCGCACAATCCGGAAGGCGCACCAAAAGCGCACGCGTTCCAATAGATCGAGCCAGCCTTCGACCAGCAAAGTGTCGCCCAGCTTCGCTCCCTTGCGATAATCGATCTCCGTCCGCACGACTACGGGATATTTTTGGTTCTCCGCCATGTCCGACAAACCGAGGCCTAATTCTTCGGCCAGCAACGTGCGCGCGATCTCAACGAAACGCAGATAAGCGATGTTATGCACGACACCGCCGCAGTCTGTGTCGAAAAACATCACCCGCACTTCAGTGCGAATGCGCGGGGCATTGGTCGAAAGCATGGGGAGCAATCATTCCGTAAGCCTCCCTGAAATCAACGCCAATCGTCGGGGCAATAAGGCGGGAGGGGGGCCTGAGTGCCCCGATCTTGGGACAAACAAATCTGTCGCGGGACTAAGGCCGATCCCACTTTCGCAAGATCGACAGCGCGGCTTCAACTACTTTCTCCACACTCACCTCTTTCATGCAGCGGAAATCGATCGGGCACTCGCGCAAGAAGCAGGGACTGCACTCAACCTGATGTCGCAAAACTATATGACCGTCGCCAAGCGGTCCGGTCAGTCGCGGTTCCGTTGATCCGAAGATGGCAACGACCGGGAGGCCGAGCAACGACGCGAGGTGCATGGTTCCGGTATCGTTGGTAAGAAGCAAACGGCACTCGCGCAATTCATCGATCAATTGTTCGATTGTGGTCTGGCCGATGCGGTTGGTGCAGCGATCGCCCAAAACTTTACAAATTTCCGCCCCGATGGCGGCGTCCTTCTTTGTCCCGAACAACATCCATTGCAAGTCGCGTTGCTCCGCAATCTTCTTGGCCACTTGGGCAAAACGTTCCGGCAACCAGCGTTTGGCCGGTCCATATTCCGCGCCGGGACAAAGGCCGATTTTTTTGCCATAGCGGACGCTGTTAGCGTCCCTTGGGAAGCCAACGGCTTCCCCTACAGGGTCAACCTTTGCTCCTAGCTCCTCCGCGATTCGCACGTAACGAAATGCCTGATGTTCGGGCGGGCCGACCCGCGCTGTCTCCGGCACGATCTGATTCAAGACCCAGCTGCGGAAATGGCCGCGATAAGCAACGCGACGCGGAACGCCGCTCGACCACGCCTCCAATGCCACGCGCGCTGAATTTGGAAAGAGAACGGCGACATCGAAACGCGGCTGGCGTCGAAGCAAACGCACAGTCGCAAAGAGGCGGCGATGCGGGAGCGAAACAATTTCGTTTACCTCCGGGACGAGCTTCCAAATCGCGGCGATCTTTGTCGGCGCGGCAATGGTGATGTGCGCGTCGGGTCGGCCCGCCTTGATGGCGCGCACCGCCGGAACACTGATGACGGAATCGCCCAGCCAATTGCTCGCGCGAATCAAAATGCGAAAAGGTTGTAAATCTTTGCCCGAAATGGTTGCTGGCAAATACACGCCGCGTTTGTAGCGCGCGAGCAGAAAATTCGGTCGCGGCGTTTTCCAGCGATTGTGCACCCAGAACCAATCTTCCGGTGCCCGGCGAATTTGGTGTGCGATAATTTCATTTGCCTTGGCGGTGAGCGATTCAACGGATTCGCCTCTCGTTTCCAATGCCGGCTCAACCGTCAGCTGCCAGCGCGCAACACCGTTCGTGTATAAGGCCATGGGAATAAGGACGGCGCCTGTGCGTTTTGCCAATAAAGCCGGCAAAGGGGATGTCGACCCAAGCCGGCCGAAAAACGGCGTCCACAAACCCTGATCGCCCGCGTGTTGGTCGCTCAGAATGCCGATCGCGCCGCCACCACGGAGCAATTCGATCGCTTTCTGAAAGCCCTCCTTGCGATCAAACATTTCAACACCGGCGCGGCCGCGCAATTTTCTCACATGTTCATCAATAAAGCGATTGCCGAGTTTTTGATAGATCGTGCCATTTCGAACGTAACCAATGAATCTCGGCAAAATTTGCGAGATTAACTCCCAATTGCCGAGATGGCTCAACACGAGCACGACGGGACGGCCGAGCCGCAAATGTCGATGAACCGCGTCCAGGTTTTCGATATCGACCGTCTTCGCCAATTGATCGATCGGCATGACAGCGATTTTGAGGCTGCAAAACAGATTTGCGCCAAGGCGTTGAAAATGATGGCGCAGCAGCCGACGCAATTCGCGCTTGGATTTTTCCTGGCCGAAGGCGATCTCGAGATTGCGCAAGGCCAGGCGGCGGTAATTTCCAAGCACCAACCACGTGCCTAAACCGGTAATGTTCCCGAGAGCAAAAAGCACGCGGATCGGCAGCGCCGCCACCGCTGCAAAACTTGCGCGATAGAGAAGATAAAAACAGAAATCGAGCATGAAGGATCGGCTAAAGCTGCTCGCGCCGGGCCCTGACAGCGTAAATTTGCCTGCGCCGCGCTTCAATTAATATAATGTGCCGATGTTGCAAACGGCTTCAAACCGCAGCGGGAGCGCCGACGAAGACTCATCGATGCTCGAATCGACGGTGGATCGTCTTCGCGGCGAGGTGCGCGAACTGCAACGCACTTTGCACGCGCGCAGCGCCGAACTGGCCGGCGCCGATGCCCATATCGCGCGGCTCGAGGAAAAGATTCTCAAACTGAAAGAGGCACAGCGTGAACTGAAGCGTCTCAAAAAGGAGCAGCACGCGCTGCGCAAATCTCCAGAACGCAAAGTGGGGCGGATTTTGCTCGGGCCGTTTCGATTCCTGCAGGGATTGATTTTGCCTCGGCGTGCGATCTCAAAAAGCGCTGCGAGTGATTACCAACTTTGGTTAGATCGACATCGTCCAACATCGCGCGAACTGGAAGAGATGTGTTGCGCGTCGCGCGCGTTTTCGTTGCAACCGCTCATCAGCATTATCACGCCGGTCTTCAACACACCGGTAGCGTGGCTGGAGCAAGCCGTCGTTTCCGTCCTCGCCCAAGTTTACGAAAATTGGGAACTGCTTTTGATCGACGACGCCTCCACGGAAAGCGCGACAGTCGATCTCTTGTCGGAATTGGAACGACGCGATTCGCGCATTCGGATCATTCGCCGCGAGAAGAACGGGGGGATTTCTGTCGCGTCGAATGACGGTCTCGCCCAAGCGCGCGGGGAATGGGTGGCAATTCTCGACCACGACGACCTGCTCGAGCCCGACGCGCTTTTTCAGACGGCCAAAGTTTTGCAGACGAATGACGATGTCAATCTTATCTATTCGGACGAAGACAAACTGACGGAAGAGGGTTTCGCCTCGCCCATGCTCAAACCGGATTGGTCGCCGGATTTTTTTCTCTCCTACAATTATATCTGCCACTTCACCACCTTCCGGCGCAGCCTCGCGCATCAAGCTGGTGGGTTTCGTTCCGAATTTGATGGTTCGCAGGATTACGATCTTTTTTTGCGCATGATCGAAAAGACAGATCGCATCCATCACGTGCCGCGCATTCTCTATCACTGGCGCCGGACCGACCGTTCTGTGGCGGACAATATTCGGCGCAAACCGGGCGCGCTCGAGGCCGGTCGTCGCGCCATCGAAGGCCATTTACAACGAATCGGCGGACGCGGGCACGTCGCGGTCGATTGGCGAACGCACGCTTATTGGGTGCGGCGCGACGTCGAAGTGCCGCAGAAGATCTCCATCATCACGGCGAGGCGCGATTCGACCGAGCCGCTTGCGCAAAAAACCAACTATCCAAATTTCGAAACTGTGATTGTCGATCTTGGCAGCCAGCCAAATCGTTCCGCGGTATACAACGTTGCCGCGAAGCAAACGGACAGTCCCTGGATTCTGTTTCTCGACCGCAGCGTTGAACCGAGCGAGAGCGATTGGCTTACTTTGATGGCGGAACATGTGCAGCGCCCGGAGGTCGGCGCGGTCGGCGCGCGCTTGATTTCATCGGACAACACAATCGAACATGCCGGTGTGGTTATTGGCGCTGACGGAGAAGCGCAACCGGCCTTTCGCGGTTTGGCGGCGGAAGACGCGGGCGTTTGCCGGCAGTTGCAGATCACTCGCAATTACAGCGCTGTTTCTAGCGCGTGTCTTTTGACGCGCCGGGAAGTTTTTCAGGAGGTCGGCGGCTTCGATGAAGAGTTGCCGATGGAATTAGCGGAGGTCGATCTTTGCTTGAAAATGCGACGTGCCGGTTATTTGATTGTTTACTCGCCGTTCGCCAAACTTTGTTACAATGCTCCCCGGGCCGAGCGCAAGCTCGATAATCGCTCGGTCGAGATCATGCGCAAGCGCTGGGCGGACGTCCTCGCCCGCGATCCTTACTACAATCCAAATCTTTCTCGCACCCGGGCCGATTTCTCGTTAGGCAACTGACCTGCTTTGACATGAATAAGAAAAATTTGTGGGCTGGACTGAGTGATGCCGCGCAGAGCGCTCTCACTGCGCGCAATTATAAGACGGGGCCTCCTGCGCAACGTCTCGCGCAAAGCGGAGTCGATGCTGGCGAGCTGGCCGGGATCGACCGCCGGAAGCCGGACGCGAAGAAGCTCTGGATTCCAGGGGTGGAAATCTTTTCGAGGGAAATCCATCCGCAACGCTATCGCGGGCTTTTCGGCGAATTTGTCCGGCGCGATGAAGGAATTCCGGCGAAGATTGGATTTTGGCCTGCGCAATGGGCGATGGCGCGCATGTTTGGCGGCAGCGCCAAAGGTTTCCATATTCATCCGCCAAGCATTCCCGCCGGCACGACCGCGCAGAAATGGTTGAGGCGCCTGTTTGTGACCGAGCCGACGAATTATTCGCTGCGGCGCTACGACAAGGAGCAATGGGACGTGATGTTTTTCGTGCAGGGCCGCGCCGAAACGATTTTGCGCGATGTCCGGGCCGGATTGCCGAGACGCACGATGCGTTTCTTTGTCGACGGCGATAATCACCGCGGCCCAAACAACGTCGGGATCGTTGTGCCGCCGGGCGTGGCCCACGCCATCCGCGTGGAAGGCTCCGAGGATGTGATCATGATCTACGGGACGAGCACGATCTTCCATCCCGAATTCGAGGGCCGCATCGCCAGCAACATCGAGACGGCGGCGTTGCCGGGAGAATGGCAGAAATTCTTGAAGTGACGAGTGACCAGTGACGGGTGACCGGCAGATCCGAATGGATTTTTACTTGTCACTTGTCAGGCGCGACTCATCACTTCTTTGATGAAGCGCAGCTTCGATCCGGTGCAGGCGGAACTAATGGACCGGCCGCAGCCGGTCTCGGCCGAATTGGAGCGCGATTTGCGAAATCTGCGGCAACTCAATCGTTATTTCGGCAGCTATGCGGTTGTCCTTCGCTTCATGCGACGATGGATC
>Ga0208989_10000133_pt1 | contig 17566 bp, 15 predicted proteins | sample MedBloCAOM3_M1_FD_187852 | JGI IMG/M metagenome (GOLD analysis project Ga0208989, IMG submission 187852) | Forest soil microbial communities from El Dorado National Forest, California, USA - Mediterranean Blodgett CA OM3_M1 (SPAdes) (version 2) | ecosystem: Environmental > Terrestrial > Soil >...
CGGCCGGCATGTTCACCTACGACCCCGGCTTCACCTCGACCGGAAGCTGCGAGTCGAAGATCACCTATATCGACGGCGACGAAGGCATCCTGCTCTATCGCGGCTATCCGATCGAGGAGCTCGCCGAGCACGGCGACTTCCTGGAGACCTGCTATCTGCTGCTCTACGGCGAATTGCCGACCGCCGCCCAGAAGGCCGATTTCGACTATCGGGTGACCCGTCACACGATGGTCCACGAGCAGATGAGCCGGTTCTTCCAAGGCTTCCGCCGCGACGCCCACCCGATGGCGGTGATGGTCGGCTCGGTCGGCGCGCTCTCGGCCTTCTATCACGACTCCACCGACATCTCGGATCCCTACCAGCGCATGATCGCGTCGATCCGCATGATCGCGAAGCTGCCGACGCTCGCCGCGATGGCCTACAAATATTCGATCGGCCAGCCCTTCGTGTATCCGAAGAACGACCTCGACTACGCCACCAACTTCCTGCGCATGTGCTTCGCGGTGCCGTGCGAGGAGTACAAGCCCAATCCGGTCCTGGCCCGCGCCATGGACCGCATCTTCGTGCTGCATGCCGACCACGAGCAGAACGCCTCGACCTCGACGGTGCGGCTCGCCGGCTCCTCGGGCGCCAACCCCTTCGCCTGCATCGCGGCCGGCTGCGCCTGCCTGTGGGGACCGGCGCATGGCGGCGCCAACGAGGCCGCGCTCAAGATGCTGGCCGAGATCGGCTCCGTTTCCCGCATCCCCGAATACATCAAGCGCTCGAAGGACAAGAACGACTCCTTCCGCCTGATGGGCTTCGGCCACCGGGTCTACAAGAACTACGATCCGCGCGCCAAGATCATGCAGAAGACCTGCCACGAGGTCTTGAACGAGCTCGGCATCAAGGACGATCCGCTGCTCGACGTCGCGCTCGAGCTCGAGCGCATCGCGCTGCATGACGACTATTTCATCGAGAAGAAGCTCTATCCCAACATCGACTTCTATTCCGGCATCACCCTCAAGGCGATGGGCTTCCCCACCACCATGTTCACGGTGCTGTTCGCGGTCGCCCGCACGGTCGGCTGGATCGCGCAATGGAAAGAGATGATCGAGGATCCGAGCCAGAAGATCGGCCGTCCGCGCCAGCTCTACACCGGCGCCACCCGGCGGGACTACGCCCCGATCTCACGGCGGAAGTGAACGCCGGCGTCGACTTCACCATGTCGTCATGGCCGGGCATAGCCGTTCGAAGAACGGCGTCGCTTCGCTCGCCTATGTCCCGGCCATCCAGTCTTTCTTTCTGAATTGCCGGTAAAAACGTGGATACCCGGCACAAGGCCGGGGCATGACGGAGCATGTGGCTAGCGCCGCCCTCGCCTCGCCACCTCCAGCACGATCTTGGCGGCCGCATCGCTCGGCTGCGCCGATCCGATCGCCATCACGGCGTCGACCCGCGCAAAGGCGGCAAGCTGCTGTTGCCGCTCCGGGGTGTCGCCGATCAGGGGCGCCAGCGCGGCGGCGAGCCGGTCGGGCGTCGCCTGCCGCTGGGTGATCTCCGGCATGACATTCTCGCCCAGAACCAGGTTGGCCAGCACGATGGTCGGCACCCGCACGGCCGCCCGATAGATCAGCTCGGTGAGCAGCGACACCTTGTAGGCGACGACGGTGGGGACGCCGGCGACCGCAAGCTCGAGCGTCACCGTGCCGGAGGCCGCGAGCGCCGCGCGCGCCACCCGGAAGGCCGCCCATTTGTCCGCCGGCTCGACCACGATGCGGGGCGGCACGCGCCAGCTCGCGGTCTGCTGTCGCACCCGCTCGGCCAGATGGGGAACGGTCGGCAGCACCAGCTCAATGGGACCGCAGCGCTCGGCGAGGCGCGCCATGGCGGCGCCGAAGACGCCGAGGTGGCGGGCGATCTCGCCCGACCGGCTCCCCGGCAGCACCAGCACCACGGGCGGCCCGGCGGCGCGCCGCGCCGCCTCCGCGGCGCTCGGGCGCAACTCCGCGACCTGCTCCGACAAGGGATGGCCCACATAGCTGCAGGGCGGGCCGCCGAGCCGCGCATGCGCGGCCGGCTCGAAAGGCAGCAACGCCAGCACGTGATCCACATAGGCCCGCATGGCGCGCGAGCGGCCCGGACGCCAGGCCCAGACCGAGGGCGACACATAGTCCACGATCGGGATGTCGGGCGCGGCCTTCCTGACGCGGCGCGCCACCCGATGGGTGAAATCCGGGCTGTCGATGATCACCAGCACGTCCGGCCGCGCCGCCACCACCCGCTCGGCGGCCGTCCGGATGGACCGAAGGATCGCCGGCAGCCGCCGCGGGATCGCCGAGAAGCCGACGATCGCCAGATGCTCGATGGGAAACAGGCTCGCGACCCCCTGGGCCGCCATCGCGTGCCCGCCGATGCCCTGAAACGCGACCGGGCGGCCGGCGTGCCGCCGCAGCGCCTGCACCAGCGCGCCGCCGAGACGATCGCCCGATTCCTCGCCCGCGATGATGAAGACCTTCAAGGGCGCGGCGTCGCGCCGCGGCGCAGCCTCCGTCATGGGCGGCTCTCGTGCGACGGCACCCCGACCACGAACACGCCGTGCTGCTCGGCCAGTCGCGCGACCCGCTCGGGCTCCGCCACGATGGTGCCGCCGGCCACGACCGCGAGGCCGGCGAGGCCCGCACGCGCGAGCCCTTCGATGGTCTGGGGCCCGATCGACGGCAGGTCGAAGCGATGGTCCTGCTGCGGCTTGGGCGCCTTCACCACAACCCCGACGCCGGCCGCAACCCGGATCCGGCCTTCCAGGCGCAGCGCGGCGACGCGCTCGAGCATCCGGTCGGTGCCTTCCGCCGCCTCGATCGCCAGCACGTGACCGTCGGCGACGACGGCCGCCTGGCCGACGTCATAGGGTCCGGTCGCGGCGAGCAGCGCCAACGCGCGGGCGATATCGGCGCGGTCGCGCTCGCCCGGCAGGCGCGAGCCGAGCGGCCCTTGCGGCAGCAGGATTTCCGGCGCCACCGCATGGGCCGCCACCAGGCGAAAACCGTGATCCTCGAAAATGCGCCCGACGCCCGCCAGCAGATGATCGTCGCCGCCGCGAAACGCGGTGGCGAGGCGCGGCAGCATGCGCAACGTCGTCCAGTCGAGCCGGATGCGTCCGAAGGACGGGCGCACCAGCGCCCCGATGAAGACCACGTCGCGGCATCCCGCCGCCCGCAGCAGCCGGAAAATCCGGCCGAGCTGGCCGAGCGCCACCCAGTGGCTCGGATAGCGCTCGATCTGCGGATCCGCGAATCCGCGCAACCCCAACAGCAGCACGCGGCGGCCGCGCCGGCTCGCCGCCTCGGCGACCGCGAGCGGCATGCTGCCGGCGCCGCACACGATGCCGATGGGGGCGCCGTCATCCGGCAAGGACGCGCTTTCCGACGGCCCCGCCATCCGCCCTACTCCTCGCGGCTCTGGTCCGGCCGGCACAGCGGGCGGTGGTGCCCGTCGCGAATGAAGGTGATGATCTGCATGACGGTCTCGTCGTCGGCGAATTCGCGCGCCGCCTGTTCGAGCCGGTCGGCGAAGCGGCCGGGGTCGAGAAAAAGCTTCTGGTAGGCGCGCCGGACGGCGTGAATGCGCTCGCGCGGAAATTTCCGGCGCTTCATGCCGACGATGTTGAGGCCCTCGAGGCGCGCATAGTCGCCATTGGCGAGGCCGAACGGGATGACGTCGCCGCGCACGCCGCACACCCCGCCGATCATCGCGAAGGATCCGACGCGGGTGAACTGATGCACCGCCGAAAGGCCGCCGATCACGACGCTGTCGCCAACCTCGCAATGGCCTCCCAGCGTCGCGCAATTGGCGAACACCACGTCGTTGCCGACCCGGCAGTCATGCGCCACATGGCTGTTCGCCATGAAGAAGCCGCGGTCGCCGACGGTGGTGACGCCGCCGCCGTCCTCGGTACCGGCATTCATGGTGACGCTTTCGCGCAGGTCGCAATCGGCGCCGATGGTGAGCGCGGTGTCGCCGCCGCGGTAGCGGGTCGACTGCGGCGGCGTGCCGAGCGACGCGAAAGGATAGATCACCGTGCGCGCGCCGACCGTCGTGCGGCCCATGATGTGCACATGCGCGATGAGCCGGCAGCCCGCGCCGAGCACCGCCCGGGGGCCGACGACGCAAAAGGGACCGATCGCGACATCATCCCCGATCACCGCGCCGGACGCGACGCGCGCCGTGGGATCGATCACCGGCATCGCGACCTCATGCGTCAGCGATCATGGCGCCGACCTCGGCCTCGGCGACCAGCTGCCCGGCGACCTTGGCCTCGCCGCGGAACCACCACATGGTCTTGCGCTGAGACAGCTTCGTCATGTGGTATTCGATGGTATCGCCCGGCACGACCGGCTTGCGGAATTTCGCCTTGTCGATGGTGAGGAAATAGACCAGCTGCGGCCGCCCGGCGGAGGGCAGCGCCATGACGCAGATGGCGCCCGCGGTCTGCGCCATGCCCTCGATCAGGAGGACGCCCGGAAACACCGGGTTGCCCGGGAAATGCCCGAGGAACTGCGGCTCGTTGGCGGTGACGTTCTTGATGCCGATGGCGGACTGATCGCCGCGGATCTCGATGATCTTGTCCACCATCAGGAACGGATAGCGATGGGGAAGCGCGCTGAGCAGCTTCTGGATATCGGCCGCGCCGACGGTTTGCCCGGTCATTTGTCGTCCCCAGTCTCGTCGCGGCCCGCTCGGCCGCGGCCGCCCCCGCGCACCAGACGGCCGACGACCGCCTCCGCCTTCAGCCATTCGCGGAACGGCCGCGCCGGAAACCCGCCCCATTGCACGCCCGCCGGAACATCCGAGATCACCCCGCTGCGCGCGCCCAGCTTGGCGCCGGTCCCGATCGAGAGATGGTCGGCGATGCCCACCTGGCCGCCCAGCATAACGTAATCCCCGACGTCGACGCTGCCCGAAATCCCGGTTTGCGACACGATGAAACAATAGCGGCCGATCGAGCAATTATGCCCGATCTGCACCAGGTTATCGATCTTGGTGCCCTCGCCGATCACGGTATCGCGGGTGCCGCCGCGGTCGATCGTCGTGTTGGCGCCGATCTCGACGTCGTCCTGGACGATGACCCGGCGGGTCTGCGGGATCTTGATCGGACCGCCCCGGTCCGGGAGATAGCCGAAGCCGTCCTGGCCGATCCGGCAGCCCGGATGGATGATGACGCGGTCGCCGATGAGCGCGTGCATCAGGGAGGCGCCGGCGCCGATCGAGCAGTTGCGGCCGATGCGCACGCCCGGACCGATCACCGCGTTGGCGGCGATCACCGAACCGGCTCCGATCTCGGCGCCGGGTCCGATCACGGCGCCCGGATCGACGGTCACGCCATTCTCGAGCCGCGCCGTCGCGTGCAGCGTCGCGCCCGGCGACACGCCCTCGGCGCCGAACAGCGAGGAGGGACGCTGGGCAGAGGGAAACAGCGCGCGCGCGACGGTGACGAATGCCCGATAGGGCTCGCCCACGAGCAGGGCCGCGACGCGGCTCGGCGCACCCTTCACGAAGCGCTCCGTGATCAGGCAGGCGCCGGCGCGGGTGACGGCGAGCTCGCCGGCGAATTTGGCGTTATCGAGGAAGGTCAGATCGCCCGGGCCGGCGCGGTCGAGCGGGGCGATGTTGCCGATGCGGCGGCCGAGGTCGGTCGCCGGACGCGGCTGCGCCCCCGTGAGGCTCGCGATCTCGCCCACCGTCAGGGTACTCGCAGGCTTGAAGAACAGCGGCTCGCTCATGCCACCCGCTTGCCACCCGTTTCGTGGCCCGGACGCTTGGCGCCGATCAGAACTTGGTTCCACCGCCGAAGCGGAAGAGCTGGGTGTGGTCGTAGGGCTGCTTGGTCAGCGGGTAGGCGAGGTCGAAGCGCAAGGGACCGAAGGGCGAATCCCAGATCAGCCCGACGCCGACCGCCGAGCGCACCAGGGTGTCGTTGCAGATCTGCCCGACGACGGTCGCGTTCGGGCAGGTCGTCAGCTGCTCGCCGGTCACCGACCAGGACGTCGGCCCCTTGTAGTCCAACAACTGGCCGGCATCGGCGAAAGCCGCGAAGCGCATGCCGAAATCCTTCGGCGCGAACCACAGCGGCGTCTGGAATTCCAGCGTGGCCGCCCAATACATCGAGCCGCCCAGCGCGTCATTATTGGTGCCGGGCGTCAGGTCGCGCGGTCCGAATCCCGCCGGAGCGAAACCGCGCACCATGTTGGGCCCGGCCTGGAAGTGGTCGAGCATGCGCAAATCCTGGCCGCCCCAGCCGCTCGCGACGCCGCCCTGGAAGCGGAGCAGGCCGACGATGTCGGGCAGGACCTCGTTGTACAGCTTGAAGTCGCCGGTGGTCTTCAGGAAGTTGACGTCGCCGCCGACGCCCGCCAGGTCCTGATTGAGGCTGATCAGGAGGCCGCTGGTCGGGTTCCGGTTGTTGTCGAGTGTGTTGTAGGAGAAGCCGTAACCGACGAGCGACACGAATACCGGGCCTGCGGCGAGCTCCCTGCGGACCGCCAGCGACGCTTCGCCGTCGGCGTAACAAGACTGGGCGACTTGCCCGGGTCCGGGCACGAACCCGTCGGGTACGACCGTCGGGAACGTATTTATAAAATCCGGACTGTTGTTGTTACAGTTGTTGAACTGCTGCGGCAGCTTGATCTCTTGCCGATAGGCGGAGTAACGCACCTGGGTGCTCAGGTTATCGGTGATCGGAATGCCGAGCCTGATGTTGCCGCCGAAGGTCGACGACGTATACGAGACATAGGTCGCCGTGGTCGTCTCCTTGGCGAATATGTCGAGGCCGAGCGCAAGACGCTCACCGAACAGATAGGGCTCGACGAAGGACAGATCGAAGCCGCGCGAGCGCGAGCCGTACTGGATCGAGGCGCGCGCGACCTGGCCGCGCCCGAGCAGGTTGCGCTCTCCGACGCTCACTTCGCCGATCACGCCGTCGGCGGTCGAATAGCCGCCCGCGAAGGAGAACTCGCCGGTCGACTGCTCCTCGACGTCGACATTGATCACGATGCGGTCGGGCGCCGAGCCCGGCTCGTTGTTGATCTTGATGTTCTTGAAGTAGTTGAGGTTCCTCAGGCGGCGCTCGGCGCGATCGATGAGCGCCCGGTTGTAGGCGTCGCCCTCGACGATGTCGAACTCGCGCCGGATCACGTAGTCGCGCGTCTTGGTGTTGCCGCGGATATTGATGCGCTCGATATAGGTGTGCGGGCCTTCCTCGAGCGTGAACACGATATTGACGACCTTGCGCTCGAAATCGCGATCGCCGCGCGGCCGCACGGCCGCGAAGGGATAGCCGCGCTTGGCCACCGCAATGGTGACGTCCTCGACGCTCTTTTCCACCAGATCGGCGTTGTAGATATTGCCGGGCGCGACCCGGAGCAGACCGCGCATCGTCTCCGCCGGCACCGCGTTGACGCCTGAGCGGATGTCGACCGTGCCGAATCTGTATTGCTCGCCCTCTTCGATCGTGAACGAGATGATGAAGCCCTTCCGGCCTTGATCATACTCCGCCGTCGCGGATACGATTCGCACATCCGCATAGCCGTTCTTGAGATAGAAGCGGCGCAACAGGTCGCGATCGACCTCCATGCGGTCGGCGTCGTAGATGTCGTTGCTCTTGAGGAAGCTCAGCCAGTTGCTGGTGCCGGTCTTGATGACGTCCTTCAGGCGATATTCCGAATAGTGGCGATTGCCGATGAAGTTGATCGTGGCAACGCCGGTCTTCTGGCCTTCATTGATCTCGAAGACGAGATCGACGCGGTTGTTCGCCAGCTCGATGATCTTCGGCTCGACCCGGACGTCGTAGCGCCCGCTGCGCTGATAGACCTCGACGATGCGCGTGACGTCGGCCTGCACGGTCGCCCGCGAGAAGGTGCCGCGCGGCTTCGACTGGATCTCGGCGCTGAGCTGCTCGTCCTTCGCCTTCTTGTTGCCTTCGAAGGCGACCCGGTTGACGACCGGATTCTCGACCACCGTGACGACCAGGCGGCCGCCCGACGGGTTGATCCTGACGTCCTGGAACAGGCCGGTGCCGTAGAGCGCCTTGAGGGCGGCGTCGATCCGCGCCGCATCGAGACGGTCCCCGCCGCCGGCGCGGAAATAGGAGCGGATGGTATCCGCCTCCACCCGCTTGTTGCCTTCGACGACGATCTGCGATGCCGATTGGGCGCGCGCATGCTGCGCCGTGCCGACGCTGACGGCAAACGTGCAGAAAAGAACCCCACCGAGGACTGCGCTCGCAACGGCAAGCCCCCGAATACCCCGCACGCAACGTCCCATGCGCTCTGCGCCCTATTCCCTATCGCCCCTGACAGGACCCCGACTCCGCAATCGCTTGTACAGCGTTTGCGCCGCAGTGCAAACAGTGTCTACCCCAGCATTCGCCTTTAGCCTCATGACGTTGCAGGACAGTTACACTGTCCGGAGTTCCCTAGGATTCCCCCGCGATTCCCTTAGGATGACCGGAAGTGTGACAGGTCATTCCATACTGTAAAGATCATCAACATCACGATCAGCGCCAGGCCGATACGGAACCCGAATTCCTGCACGCGCTCCGACAGCGGGCGGCCCCGGATCGCCTCGATACCATAGAACAAAAGGTGTCCCCCGTCGAGCAGCGGTATCGGGAACAGGTTGAGCAGACCGATCGACACCGAGATCAGGCCGGCCCAGTTCATCAGCGTCGAAAACCCGAGCGAGGCGGCCTGGCCGGACATCTGCGCGATTCGCAACGGGCCGCCCAGCTGGTCGGTGGAGGCCCGGCCGACCACGACCTTGCCCAGATAGGCGAAGGTCTGATCGACCACGAACCAGGTCTGCTTGGCGGCCTCCTCGATGGCGCCGAGCGGGCCGAACTTGCGCGTCTTGACGTCCTGCGGGGAATTCGTCTGGCTCAGCCCCAGGCGACCGATACGATACACATTGCCGAAGTTGTCGCGGTCTTCGGTGAGCTTGGGCGTGGCGCGCAGCGTGACCTTCTGGCCGCCCCGCTCCACCACGAAGGTCAGCGACACGTCCGGGTTCAGTGCGACGATCTCCTGCATGTCCTTGAACGTGTCGATCGGCTTGCCGTCGATCGAGAGCACGAGGTCGCCGGACTGGAAGCCGGCGGTCTCAGCCGCGCTGCCGGGCAGGACCGAATCGATGCGGGCGGTGGTTTCCTGCTTGCCGTAGAGCATGAAGATCGTGGCGAAGATCGCGATCGCCAGCAGGAAATTCGCGATCGGCCCGGCCGCCACCACCGCCGCGCGGGCGGCGACCGGCTGATGGAAGAAACTGACCCGCCGCTCGTCGGTGTTCATGGCCGCGACGGCGTTCGCGTCGGGAACGCTGGCGACATTCTCGTCGCCGAAGAATTTGACGTAACCGCCGAGCGGAATAGCCGAGATCTTCCAGCGGGTGCCGTGCCGGTCGTTGAACCCGACGAGCTCCGGCCCGAATCCGACGGAAAAGACCAACACCTTGATACCGCACCAGCGCGCGACCAGGAAATGGCCGAGCTCATGCACGAAGACGATGATCGTCAGAACGAACAAAAAAGGCAGGATGATGCCGATCACGATATGCCCTAACAGATTGAAATGCTCGACCAAATTCCAACTCATTACCAATCCTCCACCCCGGTGGCGTCACCGGAGTCAACGGCTGTTGACATAGTTAGGATGCCTTTAAGGCGATTTGTGGCACAAGGTCCCGCGCCAGCGATCGCGCGTTATGGTCAATGGCGAGCGCGCTCTCGACGTCGGAAGGCTCGCTCAGCATCCCGCGCGCGGCCGCCGCCGCGATGGTGGCCTCGACCAGCGCCGGAATGCCGGCGAAACCGATCCGGCGCTCGAGGAATTCGCCGACCGCGACCTCGTTCGCCGCATTGAGCACCGTCGGCGCCCCCGCTCCCGCCTCGAGGGCGAGCCGGGCCAGCCGCAACGCCGGAAACCGCTCCGGATCCGGCGCCTCGAAAGTCAGGCTTTGCAGGCGCGCGAAATCGAGCCGCGTGGCGGCGTCGATGCGGTCCGGCCAGGCCAGGCAGTGGGCGATCGGAACCCGCATGTCGGTCGGGCCGAGCTGCGCCACCATCGAGCCGTCGCGATACTCGACCATGCCGTGGACGATCGATTGCGGATGCACGAACACGTCGATCGCGGCGGCCGGCACATCGAACAGGTGGTGGGCCTCGATGATCTCGAGGCCTTTGTTCATCAGCGTGGCGGAATCGATCGTGACCTTGGGTCCCATCGACCAGTTGGGATGGCGCAGCGCCTGCTCGGGCGTCGCGGCCCGGATCGCGTCCGCCGACCAGGTGCGGAACGGCCCGCCCGACGCCGTCAGGATGATGCGATGCACGTTCTCGCGCGTGCCGGCGCCGAGCGCCTGGAAGATCGCGTTATGCTCGGAATCGACCGGCAGCACGGTCGCCCCGGCGGCCGCCGCGCGGCGCATGAACAGCTTGCCGGCGCAGACCAGGGTTTCCTTGTTGGCGAGCGCCACGATCGTGCCGCGCTCGGCGGCGGCGAGCGTCGGCCGCAAGCCGGCGGCGCCCGTGATCGCGCCCATCACCCAGTCGGAGGGACGCAGCGCCGCCTCGACCACCGCGGCTTCGCCCGCCGCGGCCTCGATGCCGGAGCCGGCGAGCGCGGACTTGAGCTCGTCGTAGCAGGCCGGGTCGGAGACCGCCGCAAAGCTCGCATTGAGATCGCGCGCGAGCCGCGCAAGCGCCGCCGCATTGCGCGCGGCCGTCACCGCCACCACGCGATAGCGTCCGCGGTTGCGCTTGATCAGGTCGATCGTGCTGGTGCCGATCGACCCGGTGGCGCCCAGAATCGTGATCGAGCGCATGGCCGGCGCAGACTGGCGATCGGATCGGGACAGCGGTACGGCACTCGTCATCGCATCACCACGGTCCTCGACCTCACCACACCAAAAGACCGCGCGCCGGCGCCGCGAAGCCGCCGCGCATGATGCCGATCACCACCGCCGCCACGGCGGCCGCCAGGAAGCCATCGAGCCGGTCCATGATCCCGCCGTGTCCCGGAATGACATGGCCGGCGTCCTTGACGCCGAACCGGCGTTTGAACGCGGATTCGAACAGGTCGCCGGCCTGCGACACGGCGGAGAGTAGCAGGGCGAGGCGCACGATCGCGAGCGAATTCGTCAGGTGGGCATAACGCGCGATCGCAAGCGCGACGACGACCGCCCCGACAGCGCCGCCGATCGCTCCCGACCAGGTCTTCTTGGGGCTGACGCGCGGCCAGAGCTTCGGGCCGCCAACGAAGCGCCCGACGAAATAGCCGCAAATGTCGGTCGCCCACACGACGCCGAACAGGAAGATCATCGCCACGAAGCCGTGGCTCGGATCGTCGCGCAACAGCACGCAGGCGAACAGCAGGGAGCCGGCATAGAGCACGCCTGCCGCCACCCATAAGCGCAACGGATTGGTGCGGGCCCCGATCGCCACCACCACCGCGCCGAGGCCGATGAAGGGCAGGATGCTGGCGCCGAGGCCGAGCAACGCGCAGGCCCCCGCCAGCGCGATGGTGAATTCGCCCACGACGCCGAACATGTCGGTGGGCTGCGCCACGATCTTGCGCCACTCCCACATGATGCCGCAGGCCGCGATCGTCCAGAAAACGACGAAGGGCCAGCCCCCGAGATAAGCGGTGAAGACCGCGAGCGGCGCCAACACCGCCGCCGACAGGATGCGCAGCATCAGCTCGCCGCGCGCGCCCGCCTTCGCCGTCGTGGGTGCCGGATTTTCGGCGGTCACGGGGTCACGATCCGGTGCGCGCCGCCAGCCCGCCGAAGCGGCGCTCGCGCCGGTGGAATTCCAGAATGGCGTCCTCGAGCGCGCGGCGGTCGAATTCGGGCCAATAGATCGGCAGGAACACGAGCTCGCTGTAGGCCGCCTGCCACATCAAGAAATTCGACAGCCGCTGCTCGCCGCTGGTGCGGATGATGAGATCGGGATCCGGCACGTCGGGCGCGTCGAGATAGGACGCCAGCGTCTCGGCGGTGAGCCCCTCGGGCGCCAGCCTGCCGGCCGCCACCTCGGCGGCGGCGCGGCGGGCGGCGCGCGCGATTTCCTGCCGGGCGCCGTAGTTGAAGGCGACGAGCAACACCAGGCCGGTATTGGCGCGGGTCAGATCCTCGGCCTCCTGCAACAGCCGGCCGATGTCCGGATCGAGGCCCTCGCGTTCGCCGATGACGCGCACCCGCACATTGTTGCGGTGGAGATCGGCGAGGTCGTTGCGCACGAAGCGCCGCAAGAGGCCCATCAGCTCGGTTATCTCGGCCGGCGGACGCGACCAGTTCTCCGAGCTGAAGGAGAAGATCGTCAGGAAGTCGATGCCGAGATCGCCGGCCGCGCGCACGGTGCGGCGCAGCGCCTCGACGCCGCGCCGGTGGCCTTCCACGCGCGGCAGCCCGCGCTGGGCCGCCCAACGTCCGTTGCCGTCCATGATGATGGCAACGTGTCGTGGCGCGCCGAAGCCATCGCTGAGTTTCGGCGCCGCCTCGGATTCGGACATGTCGTCCTGCCCTTGCCTCGTCCGGCCTGCTTCGGCCGCGGCTCTATGTTGTGGCATGCTCTACGGCGGACCAGCGTCCCTCCGGACCCCTGGTCCGGGCCTTCGCCGGAAACCGCTCTCAAACCGTCATGATCTCTTTTTCTTTTTGCGCCAGCACCTGATCGATCTCGGTGATCATCTGATCGGTCGCCTTCTGGACCTCGCCCGACATGCGCTTTTCGTCGTCTTCGCTGATCTTGTGATCTTTTTCCATCTTCTTGAGCAGATCGAGCCCGTCGCGGCGCACGTGGCGCACCGCGATGCGCGCGGTCTCGGAGTATTTATGCGCGACCTTCACCAGCTCCTTGCGCCGCTCCTCGTTGAGCTCGGGAATGCGCAGCCGGATCACCTGGCCCTCGGTCGAGGGCGTGAGGCCGAGATTGGCGGCGATGATCGCCTTCTCGACCGCATGCACCATCGACTTGTCCCATACCTGCACCGAGATCAGCCGCGGCTCGGGCACGCTGATGGTCGCCAGCTGATTGAGCGGCATGTGGCTCCCATAGGCGTCCGCCTGAACGTGGTCGAGCAGATGCGTCGACGCGCGGCCGGTGCGCAGACCGCTGAGCTCCTGCCGGAGGATTCCCATGGCGCCCTGCATGCGGCGCTTGAGTTCATTGAGGTCGTAAGTCGCGGTCGCCATGAGCGCCTCTCCTCGAAACCGTTTTTCGCCTCGGACCACTGCGGCCCTTCCTGCGCACCGTGCGCGGCGTCCGACTCAACCGCCGACGGTGGTCGATCGCCCCTTGCCGCGCAGCACGGACTCGATCGCGCCTTTCGCACGGATCGAGAACACGATGATAGGTATACGGTTTTCACGGGCAAGCGCAAAGGCGGTGGCGTCCATGACCTTGAGGTTGCGGTCGATCGCTTCCTGGTGGGTGAGCCGCTCGTAGCGCGACGCCTTGGGGTCGAGTTTCGGGTCGGCGCTGTAGACGCCGTCGACATTGGTGGCCTTGAGCACGGCCTGGGCGTCCATCTCGGCCGCCCGCAGCACCGCCGTGGTGTCGGTGGTGAAGAAAGGGTTGCCGGTGCCGCCCGCGAAGATCACCACCCGGTTGTCGTCGAGATGGCGTAGCGCGCGCTGGCGCTCATAGGTTTCGCACACCTGCGGCATCGCGAGCGCCGACATGGTGCGGGCGGGCGCGCCGGCGCGCTCGATCGCGGCTTCGAGTATCAGCGCGTTCATCACGGTGGCGAGCATCCCCATGGCGTCGCCGGTCGAGCGCGACACGCCATGCTCGGAAATCTCGACGCCGCGCAGGATATTGCCGCCGCCCACCACCACGCCGAGGGTGACGCCGAGCGCACGCGTCGCCACCAGGTCGGCCGCATAGCTCTCGATGGTCGCCCGATCGATGCCGAAGGGCTCCGAGCCGCTCAGGGCTTCGCCCGAAAGCTTGATGACGACGCGTCGATAGGCGGGCTCAGGCATGGCGCGATCCCCACGGGCCGGTCACGGGCGCAGCCCGCAACACGATCACTGCTCCTGGCGCTCGATCCCCTCGCCGACCGCGAAACGCACGAAGCCGGTGACCTTGATCGGGCCGCCGACCTTGCCTTCGGCTTCCTTGAGCGCCTGGGCGACCGACTTGGCCGGATCGTGGATATAGGGCTGCTCGAGCAGGCAGGCCTCCTTGTAGAAGGTCTTGAGCCCCGATTCGACGATCTTGGCAATGACATTGTCGGGCTTGCCCTGCTGGCGGAACTTGTCGGCCAGCACGTCCTTCTCGCGCGCCACCACGGCCGGGTCGAGGCCCGACGGATCGACCGCCTGCGGATTGGAGGCCGCGACATGCATCGCCACCAGCCGTCCGAGCGCCGTGAGCTCGTCGCTCTTGCCCGGGCTTTCGAGCCCGACCAGCACGCCGATCTTGCCGAGCCCGTCGACCACCGAGCTGTGCACATAGCTGCCGATCGCGCCCTTGGCGACCGACAGCGCGCCGGCGCGGCGCAGCGTCAGGTTCTCGCCGATGGTGGCGACGCCTTCCGCCAGCGCATGCTCGACCGTGGCGCCGCCGGCCTTGGCGGCCTTGATCTTCTCGACATCGGGGCCGACATCGAGCGCCACCTGGGCCACCATCTTGACCAGGCCCTGGAACAGGTCGTTGCGGGCGACGAAATCGGTTTCCGAATTGACCTCGACCAGCACGCCCTTGGTGCCCGCGACCTTGACGGCGATCAGGCCCTCGGCCGCGATGCGGCCGGCCTTCTTGGCGGCCTTGGCGAGGCCCTTCTTGCGCAGCCAATCGACGGCCGCCTCCATGTCGCCCTGGGTCTCGCCGAGCGCGGCCTTGCAATCCATCATGCCCGCGCCGGTCTTCTCGCGCAGGTCCTTGACCATCGAAGCGCTGATGTTCGCCATCGCCATAAATCCTCGATCAATTCACTTGATTACGATGCGGGTCTTGCTCCGGGACCGGTGCCGGTCCGCGGAAGAAAATGCGACCATGACCATGCATGCAGCCGGCCGGCGTGCTCCGGGCGGACCCGACCGGAGCACGTCCGTGCCTATTCGGTTTCCGCGCTGAGCGCCTTCGCCTGCGCGATCCAGCCGTCGACGCGCCCGGGCAATCCCATTTCCTCGCCCACATTGTGGGCGGCTTCCGGACCGAGCGCCGCGATCTGCCAATAATGGAAGATGCCCAGGTCGTTGAGCTTCTTCTCGATCGCGGGCGACACGCCGGTGAGCTTGGCGAGATCGTCGGCGACGCCGCGCGGACCGGAGAGCGCCTCGAAGCCGAGCGACTTCTCGGCCGGCACTTCCTCGACCACGGGCGCGACCGCCGCGCCGGTATCGATGCCCATCTCGCCCTGTGCGCGCCCGATGCCGTCGATCGCCGCCTTGGCGATCAGGTCGCAATAGAGCGTGATGGCGCGTCCGGCGTCGTCGTTTCCGGGCACCACATAGGTGATGCCGTCCGGATTGCAGTTGGTGTCGACCACGGCGGCGACCGGAATGCCGAGGCGCTGCGCCTCCTTGATGGCGATGTCTTCCTTGTTGGTGTCGATCACGAACAGGAGATCGGGCAGCCCGCCCATGTCCTTGATGCCGCCGAGCGAGCGGTTGAGCTTGTCGCGCTCGCGCGTGAGCGTGAGGCGCTCCTTTTTGGTGTAGCCGTGCGCCTCGCCGGAATCGAGCATCTCGTCGAGCTTGCGCAGGCGCTTGATCGACAGCGAGATGGTCTTCCAGTTGGTGAGCGTGCCGCCCAGCCAGCGCGAATTGACGAAATACTGCGCCGACTTCTTGGCCGCTTCGGCGACGCCGTCCTGCGCCTGGCGCTTGGTGCCGACGAACAGGATGCGGCCGCCCTTGGCCACCGTGTCGCTCACCGCCGTCAGAGCGCGGTGGAGCATCGGCACGGTCTGGGCAAGGTCGATGATGTGGATGTTGTTGCGGGTGCCGAAGATGTAGCTCCCCATCTTCGGGTTCCATCGGTGGGATTGGTGACCGAAATGCACCCCAGCCTCGAGCAGCTGGCGCATCGAATAGTCGGGCATTGCCATCGTCGTTCTCCGGTTGGTTCCGCCGCGGATGTGTGAGCGATAAGAAGACCTTACGGCCGGCTTAGCGCCACCGGACGGCCAGGGGGCCAGAATCCGCGTGTGAGATGGCGGCTATATAACGGGGCGGGTGGCCGAACGCAAGGCGAACGAGGCCAGGGACCCTGGCCGCGCCGGCGTGGCGACAAGGCGGTCCGCGACCGGGCATGGCCGGGGCAAGGGCCCCTATCGGGCCCGCCTAGCACAGGCAAACGGGTCGCCGTCCTGGTCAGCCAGGGCAGCCCGTAATGTTGCTACGGTCCCCACCCGGTGACCGGCACATTATTGCCCTTCACCAAGGTCGACGGCGCTTCGTGAATGACGAAATCGGCCGGCCCCTGGGTGATCTTGTTGGCGTCATCGATGGCATTGCCGAGCTTGATGTTGGGCGGCTTCGGGCCTTTCTGATCGATGAACTTAAGGTAAGCAGCCATCAGCACGAATGTGTCCTTGTTGCCCGGCTTGAGCAGGAAGGTCTTGAGATCCTTCTTGGCCGGGTCCTCGATGAACCAGGTGTATTGCCGGCGGAAGAATTTCGGGATGATGACCGCACCTTTATCGGGCGCGGGCTTCGAGCCCGCCGGCCGCGTCTTCAGGGTCCGGTCAAGCGTGCCGATATCGGTCGTATAACCGCGCGCGGTCCAGATGTTGCGCTTCTTGTTTTGCGCCGTCTTGGCGACAGCGGTGAGATTCCTGATCTCCTGCACCATCATTGAATCATAGAAGGTCGGAAAGGCCCAGCCTTGCTCGACCAGCCAATGATTGATGTTGACGTCCTTGCCGCCTTTACTGACGACAATATCGCCGACGAAGCGGCCATATTTATCGAAGACGTCGTTGGGCTTGTTGACCCGCGTGAAGACGCGGCACGGCAATGCGCCGGTGCCGAATGTCTTGAGAAACGCCGCCAGGCCGATCGTCGCGCTTTCCCCGAAATGCTGGCGCAGGTTTATGTGTCCGCGCGGCGGCCTGTAATGCAGCTCCGGCGCATCGATGCCCTGCAGGCGGACGGTGATCTGCGATTTGCTGTTGATCACCATCTTCGGCTTGCGCTTCTTGCCGGTTTTCTTGTCGACGGAATCGGAGCCTTTCATGAAAGCGCCCGCAAAGGCGCTTGTCGGCTTTGCGGGCGCGCCCGGCGTTTTCTGAAAGGTGAAGGACGACGGCCCGACGACGTGCACAATGATCTTGGCCGTGTCGGCGTCAGAGGTGCCCGTCGGCCAGAATTGGGCGAGGTCGATCATCCCCGTGACGGTCAAAATCCCCTTAGGCTTTTCCATTTTATCGCCCCCGCGTGCTGATCCCGAGCCTGCCACCCTTCGTTGTCATGGGCAAGGGTGACACCCTCACTTGCAGCATCGGGTTCCTGGCCGCGCTGGCGTTGCGCCAAGCCCTGCCCGCCACCGAGCGGCGGGGCTGGGCTGACCGCATCGAGGCCGCGCTGC
>Ga0208989_10000134_pt1 | contig 17544 bp, 16 predicted proteins | sample MedBloCAOM3_M1_FD_187852 | JGI IMG/M metagenome (GOLD analysis project Ga0208989, IMG submission 187852) | Forest soil microbial communities from El Dorado National Forest, California, USA - Mediterranean Blodgett CA OM3_M1 (SPAdes) (version 2) | ecosystem: Environmental > Terrestrial > Soil >...
GATGCGATGGCCGAGATATCCTATGTTCTCGGGGAATACGACAAGCAGATCCGGTGCGATCTGTTGGAGCAAGGCCTGCCGCTGACTTTCCGTCGGCGGTGCCGAGAGATAGACCGTGGCGGCCCCCAACAAGTGCGCTGCATAGCGAATGGCGATTGCTTCCGGGCGGTTCGGTGCGAACATGCCGAGCAAAGTGCCGCGACGGATGCCCAAACCGCGCAAAACTCGCGCATACTGGAAGATAAGAGCGAGTAGAGCCTCCCCGAAGAGGCTCTCATCGCGATAACGGAGAACTGTGGAGCCCCCGGCGCGCCGCAGCTCTCGAAGCAATTTCACTATGTATACGTCATTTTCAATTGCCATTGTTGTTCTCCAGAAAACGCGGCCTAATCGCTAGGTACTTATTTGTTGCCCCTCAGGGCTTTTGAAGTGAAGTTCAGTTGCTCAGAGCCGACGCCGTCCACCGCCGCCGAAGTGAAAGCCACCGCCGAAGGCGCGTCGCTGCGGCCGGAAGGCTTGGGCGCGCGACCGCATCGCTTGGGGCCTGGCGTCGCCGCGTGGCAGCGCAAAATCTTGACGCTCCGGCATTGTGCGATCTACCCGCCGATCACCGTCACCATCACGCCGATCCAGCAGGGCCGGCGTGATTCTTTTGGCAGCATCGCCGTTGTCGCCTGCCATCCCACGGAGTGCATCAGGATGCTGGGTATCGGCATGAACCCTGAACACGTCGCCGTGCTGGGTGTCGGCACGATCTCTGAGCGCATCGCGGACAGCCGTCTCGTTGGCGGAGTCGAAACGCTTCGCCACGCTGGCGCTCCGATACGGAACACCATGGCGATGCTCCGGGTTATGAATCCAGGCATCGTTGGCGATGTTGATATTGGTATGGTTGAACGCATTAAAGCGATTGACGTTGATGATGACATTGTGCTGCCACCAGTCGCATCCGCCCCAGATCGCGGAGCCGACGGCAACGCCGGCGGCAAACGAAACCACGTTGCTGGCGACGAATCCGGGCGGAGACCAATAGAACGGCGGATCGTCGGGATAGCTCCAGGCGCCATATGCCACGGCCGGATTATAGACCGGGACGTAGTAGACGCCGGGATCGACCGGTTCGATCACAATAGGCGGCTGGCCGCTTGCTGATGCAGAGCCAGCCGCGGGTGCTTCCGTCGTGACCACTTGCTGCGGCGTTGATTGCAGATTGCCCGCCGCTTGCGCTTCGGCGCGCAACGTCTGCACCGCGGCCAGTACCTCCTGCTGCTGCGCCAAAGGCATCGCCGAGCTGCTGCGTCCAGTCGAGCTTGTCGTTCATCATCAGCAACGTTTGCGGCACCGCGGTGAGCGCCTTGACGCTCGGATCCCATGATTGCGCCTGCATCGCATCCGCAAGTGCCGCGCCTTTCACCGCCGCATTGTCCTGCGACCATCGCGCCGCTTCCACGACCTCAAGCGGATAGGTCGAGGCCATCAGCACCTGGGTCAGCAGCGGATCCGGATAGAGCGCGATCGGAGCGACGAGCTGCTCGATTTGTCCTTTGGAAAGCGTTTGTTCGGTCTGGGCCTGTGCCGGTGTGGCGGCATTCTGCGCGCGAGCCGGCGCGCTCGCGAGGCCGAAAACGAGCATGAACGGCGCAGCGCACAAAACGAGCCGACGCAGCGTATAGGCGAAATTAGCTGTCATCTTGGTTCTCCGTTTCACCGCGCCGCTGATTTTTCAACGACGCGGTTATTCGATGGTTGATGGGGTTGGTGACGCGGTTAGAAGCAAATCCGCTGGCCGTTGCGCCAGACGCAGGAAGAGCCGCGGTGATAGGCATAGACATTGCCGTACCGGCCCACGGCCATGGCGCCGTTCCGGCTCACGCCAACCGCGCCATACGCGCTGACGCAGCCGGCGCGATACACGCCGCGAACGCAGGTGAAGGCTTGTGCATCGGAAACGCTCAGGAGCGCGCCGAGCATGCCAGCCATGGCAATTGCTGCAAGCTTCACGCGTGGGGGGACAAGGAAACGAGTCATCGTATTCATGTTTGAATTCCTTTTTTGGTCTTCGATTGTGAAAGTGCGGGTTCGCCGCCTGGCTTGCCCGCTCGCGGCAGACAAATGCTCCAGCCAACCATCGAAAACAAATACCGCTTCAATATGCAGGTATCGGCTCGGGCTATGGGCTGCCGCGATCTCTCTCTATCGCAACCGAACGGGAGCACAGCACGATCGGTTTTTGAGATAATCGACCGATGAATCGCGTTGGTGAGCGCGAGTCTCCGATTGGAGCAGAAGGTCGCGCACGACTACCGCCGTTTCGAAAGTGCATCACAGATGCGTGACCAGCCGCGCAGATTGGCTTCAACCGGAGATTGGAAGGCTGTTGTCGCTAATAGGCCCCGTAAACGCGTCGCGAACCGAACAGGAGAACCCGGCGGTTGAGCTTGCGAAAAATGCGGAACAATAGATGATAATGACACAGGCGCAGGTCACATGCAGTTCCGCCAGCTCCGATATTTTGTGAAAATTGTCGATGCCGGCAGTTTTTCCCGCGCGGCCTCCGTCGTCCATGTCGCGCAGCCGGCCCTGAGCCAGCAAATCGCCGAGTTGGAGGAGCGGTTTGGCATCATGCTTCTTCAGCGCAGTGCCAGAGGCGTCCGGCCGACCGCGGCAGGCGAAATTCTCTACAAGGAAGCGTCCGCTATCCTGCACCAGCTCGATCAATTGCCGAGCGCGATCCGCACCAGCAGCGGCGAGCCCCAAGGCACGGTGAGCCTGGGTCTCATCTCCTCGCTGGCCCCGAAGCTGGTCGGAGGTATTCTGGAAGAATGCCGTACGAGCTTGCCGAAGGTGACCATCCGGATGTCGGATGCAGACAGTCACGGCCTGGAGAGCCGAATTGCCGCGGGCTCGGTCGATCTCGCTATCCTTTACGAAGACGAATTCGCGACCGCACTGACACGCAAGCCGCTGTTCCGGCAGAAGTTATATGTCATCTCGCTAGAGCCGTTACCTGGTCAAACGCACGTTATCTCGCTCCGACGGCTCGCGGAAATGCCGTTGGTGCTTCCCGGACGAACCAATGGGCGCCGTGTCCTGATCGAGCGTGTCTTTGCCGACGCTAAACTGAAACCCAACATCGCGCTGGAAGCCGATTCGCTCTCCAGCGAAATGTGGGCGGTCCGAAACAAGATCGGCTGCACCATCCTGCCGGTCGGCGACATGTCCCATTTCGGACCCAACGCCTTTGCAAAGCCGCTATTGATCGAACCGCCGATCCATCTCACCTGCTCGCTGGTCCATTCGGCCGATCTCCCTCTCACCAACGCCGGCGAGGCCGTGCGAGATTTCCTGCTGGGATTCATTGAGCGTCGGGTCAGCCAGGCCGACATGCCCGGCACGGAGTGGATCGCGAAGACTTGAACTCAGTTCGATGAGGTCAATATCGGTTTACTGATACTGCTGGCCCGCGCGGTCACCGGGATCCAGCGCCAGCCGGCCCAGGTCCTTCACACCATGGCCTTCCAGATCGGCCTGTACGGCCTGATCGGACAAAGGAAGCTTGCGTGAGCGCTTCCAGTCGTGCTCGGCGGTGCGCAGCAGCCGTTTCACCACATGGTTCGAGGAGGTCTCGATGGCGAGTTCGCGCCTGTCGTCGAAGCTGCCCGGACTGAGATTGATCGATCCCACAATCGCACGCTGGTCATCGGCGATCATGATCTTGCCGTGCAGTTTAAGATCCCTGAGCGTACGGACCTTCGCCCCGACATCATGCACGATGCGCAGCCCGCTCACGCCCTCGAACAATTTATTTCTTTTGAGCTTGTGCAACGCGCGCGCCATGATGCGGACGTGAACGCCGCGATTGACCGCGCGTACCAGCCGCTCGATGATGACCATGTCCTGATACCGTTCGTTCTGCAGCCAAAGCGTTTCCTTCGCGCTATCGATGAAGGCCGCGATGCGCTGACGGCCGTTATTGGGACACCAGATCAGGCCGGAGCCGGCGTCCGGCTCGAATGGCGTTTCCACCCAGTCAGCGTCGAAACATCGAACCATCTCCGCGACTTCGGCTTTCGTGGTGATTTCGACGGCGTAGTCGCGGGTGACGGTGAGGTCGCGCGTTTCCCAATTGAGCGATTCGATGAATCCGACCTTGTCGTCGATCACCATCGACTTCTGGTGGGTGACCGCGAATTCCGCGCTGCTGTCGCGCACTGCGATCCCCGCTTCCTTCAACATATCCCGCGCGACATCGTTGTCGCTCGTGCCATCGCGACGGGCCGGATTCAACATGACGCGAACCTTTACGCCGCGCCGCCTGGCGGCGATGACGGCGTTGATGAGGCTCGGATCCGTGAACAGGAACATCCGGATGTTCATCGTGTGCCGGGCGGCGTTTATCGGGGCAAGGATCGCGTCCGCGGTGTCGTCGGGAAGAACTATCAGCCTGTGCGACATGGTTTGTTTCCTTGGATCTTGAGGGATGCCGTCACGCCGCGCTGGCGGCGTGGATCGGGTCCGCGGGCTGTTGAGCGCGATGTAGTTTGGCGAACACGCCGCCGCGGGCAATCAGGCTCTGATGCGAGCCTTCCTCCACCACCACGCCGCCCTTGAGGACGATGATCTTGTCGGCACCGACCAACGTATTGAGGCGATGCGCGATCATGATGACCGTGCGGCCCTTCATCAGGCGCCGCAACGCCTCGATCACCAGGTGCTCCGATTCCGTGTCCAGGGCAGCGGTCGGCTCGTCCAGCACCAGAATCGGGCTGTTGCGAATGACCGCGCGCGCAATCGCGATGCGCTGGCGCTGACCGCCCGAGAGCGTATCGCCGCGCTCTCCGACGATCGAGTCGTAACCGAGCGGCGTGCGGCTGATGAACTCTTCGGCGTTCGCGACGTTCGCCGCGGCGATGATGTCGTCATCGGTCGCCTCCGGTCGGCCATAGGCGATGTTGTCCCGGATGGTGCCGGGGAACAGCATGGTGTCCTGCAGCACGAAGCCGATCTGCGACCGCAGCGAAGCCAGCTTGTAATCGGCGATATTGATGCCGTCGATCCGCACATGTCCAAACAACGGATCGTAGAAACGCGGCAGCAGGCTCAACACGGTGGATTTCCCTGACCCCGTCGGGCCCACGATACCGACGACCTGTCCCGGCTCGATGGCGAACGAGACCTCATGCAGCACCGGTTCATCCTTGTTGTAGCCAAAGCTCACGCGATCGAAGGTGATCGCGCCTTTGACGCGCCCCGGGTCGACGGCATCGGCACGCTCCTTGATCACCTCGTCGGCGGAAAGGATCGTCTCGATGCGTTCCAGGGCAACGGTGGTCTGCGCAATGGTGCTGGTCATGCTCGCAAGATCCTTCACCGGTTTGAAGAACTGCTTCAGATAGGCGAGGTAAACCGTCAGCGCGCCGGCCGTCATGGTTCCCGCGACAATCAACGACGTCCCCTTCCAGAGCACGATGGCGGTGCAGATCGCCACCACGATGCTGACAATGGGCGACATCAGCGATTTGATCTGCCGTGCCCGAAGCGCGGCCGCGACGGTGGCGCGGCTTGCCGCTTCAAGATGCGCCATTTCGAGATCCTGCCGCCCGAAGGCCTTGGTGACCCGGATGGATCCGAGCCCGCGCTGCACGATCGACAGCACGTCGCTTTGCCGGGCGCGCACGGCCCGCGTTGCATCCTTCACGGCCTTCTTGAAATGAAAGACAAACACGAGAAGCACCGGCGTGAACGCCACCGCGATCAATGTAAAGTCCCAGTCGAGCCAGAACATCAATCCCACCATGAAGAGGATGGTGATGAGATCGATGACGATATCGAGCGTGGACGACGATGCGAAATCCTGGATGGTGGCGACGTCGCTGGTGATGGTCGAGACCAGCGCGCCAATCTTCGCGTGATCGTAATAGCGGAGCGAAAGCCGGTGCAGGTGCTCATAGACCCGAAGCCGCAGATCGTTGGCGACCCACTGGCCGACGCTCGTCGTAAAGTAGTTGTCGATATAGCTCGAAATCGCACCGATCACGGCGATGGCGAGGGTGGCCGCGCCCGCAAACAGCGCAACACCAAGCGTATGCTTGCCGAAGCCGCCATATTCATGCGCCCAGTCGAGCCAGTGCGGCAGATGGTGATTGCCGAGCGCATCGTCGATCACGAGCTTTAGCGGCCAGGGCGCGGCGAGGCCCGTGCCGATTTCGATCAGCATAGCGACAAACACAATCGCCAGCCTGCCGCGATAAGGACGAAGAAGCTCGAACACCAAGCGTGTCATGTTGCACCTATTGCGCCGAAGCCTGAACCGCTTTTCCACAATCGCTGGGCGCGGGCTGCCCTGCGAAGCGAGCCATCATCCATGCGACCGCCGCATTGGCGCTATCACGGGCGACAAAGCCATGACCGACACCGGGTACCCACATCATGGTGACCTTGCCGCCAGCCTTGCATTGCCGCTGCATGTAGGCGCGCGTGACATCGGGAGCGACGATATTGTCCGTGGTCCCCTGTGCCAGGAACAGCGGGATTGTTGAAGGCAGAGGTCCCGGCGTGTTGTGAGCCGCCAACGTGTGCCAGGGCTCGACCGTGGCGATATTGGGTACGGAGAGAAAATGCTGCTCAAGCGGCTTCTCGGTCTGCCGCCGCTCCAGGATGTCGAAGATCGACTCGATGCATTCGTCGGCGAGCCGATCGACCGCCGGCATCGCCTCCGGCAAGACGACCTTGTCGATCGGCGCGCCGAACACCTGCGACCACGACCACAGCGTCATCGCGGTCAGGTTCTTGCCGCCTGAGGTCTTGAAGTCATCACCCATCAAGGTCACTAGCGAGGTCGCAGGTGCGGCCGCGGCGACGCCGACCAGATGAAGTTCTGGCGCATAGCTCCTGGCGATCAGCCCGGTGTACAACGAGGCCTGCCCACCCTGCGAATGGCCCCAGACCGCAAAATCATTGCCGCCGCCAACGCCGGGCAGACTTTGTGCAGCACGCACGGAATCGATGACGGCGCGCGCCTCGCTGTCGCCAACGAGGTAAGGATGCGGGCCCACTGTTCCTAGGCCCGGATAATCGGTCGCCGCCACCACGGCGCCCTGCTCGATCAGTTGTCGCAGTCCGGCCATTTGCTGGAAAACAAAGATCGCAAGCGAGGGCGCGCAATGCGGCACGACACCCGTGGTTGGATGCGCCCAGGCAACGATCGGCCGGCCGGCAGCGGGCGCCGGGCCGGGCGGAACGACGATCACGCCGGACACCGCAATGGGTTCGCCGCTCAAGCCGGTCGAGCGATAGAGCACGCGATAGGCCTGCGCGCCGGCCAGCGCAAACAGCATCGGCTCGGAACGGATGATCGTGCCGGGCGGACCGGCCAGTTCCTGCGCCGATGCCCGATAGAAAGGAGTTTGTGCATGGGCAGTTCCAGCCGGGAGCCCGAATGCCGCTGCGCAGATCAGCGCACCAGCAACGCGAGCCGCGCGCAACGCGGCTGTTTTGATTTTCAGCGAAATCGTCATGATTGAAGCCTCGTGGTTATCGGTTTCGGGAACTGGCGCGAGCGGTTTCATTCCACGCTCGAACGGGCACGGGATCGCACCGCATATCTTTCGGAGGCAGCCGGCTCCGCGAACATCACCTGGTGGCAGGCTTCGCTCAGACGGGCTTCATTGCCGTGCAGGCAGGCGACGATCTGGCTGACGTCGGGAATGTAGTTGCCGCACAACCGAAACACGTCGGGACGACAGGCGTCCTGTTGCGCCATGGTGCCTTGCGCGAGGGCGGCGCCGCCGCCCAGCGTGAAAACGATCAGCGCGGCGCCAATGATCTTGCTTGAAGTTCGGTTCATGTGTTCTCTCCTTGGACAATAAAAATGCGGGCGCTGCCCGCGTGCGGGTTGCGATTCCAAATTCGGTATTGTGATGGGTGCGAACGGCACCGTCTTTTTGGCAAGCGAACCCCGGTTCGCCCTAGATGACCTCATACGCAAACAGCGTTGCGACGAGGGTGATACCGATCAGACCGCAAAGAAATATCGAGTCGGCGAATCGTTCGATCCGAAAGCTCAACTTGGTTCGATCCGAATAGCGGATCGACAGATATGACGTCAGCGCGCTCGCCAGGAACGTGAAGGCGGCCATCGCCGCATATTCATCGACATGCGACGATCCGTGCCTTGCTTCTGCAAGTTTCACCAGTCCGATCAATGTCGCGCACACGCCGATCATCGTTCCCGAAACCGGGAGGATGTGGGAGGCGAGGCTCTCGCTTCTTGTTCGTATCGTGAGGCGGTTGGACATGCCCTGCTCGCTGATTGCTGGGCAATCCGAAATGGCCTGCCCCCCTGACGGGCGGACCAATGATCCAGGCCGCCGCCGAAAACAAATACAGCTTCAATATGCAGGTATCGGTGAAAGCTATGGCTGTGCCTGATCGCGACCTGGCCGCGCTAAAGGAGCTGCCGTGGCGAAGCGGCTTTTTGAGAAGGCCGTTCAATCAATTAGGGTGTGCCGCGACGGCGCGAATCGGGCTGACGGAATTCCACCGGCAACGTCAGTAAACGGCCGAGTCTCACGAATCCGTTATGGCTTCAGACAACCCGCTTCCGTAAACGAGCGGCCCTTGCCGCGCGGTACGCGCCCGATGCAGCTCGCCTATCGGCCCGCGCTATAGCCGCATATTCAATCCGTATTTGTGCCGGGCACAGGTCTCGGCGGGTGGTGCGCCGCGCGGCAATTGTCTCGACCGCATGAGCACAAGCGGCTCGCGATCTTGCTGTTGTTTGAATTATCGAAAAAGAAAGGAAAAGATTATGTCTCAGTCAAAACTCACCCGCGGCTTTGCGGCGGCTGCAACCGGCGTGGCGGCAATCGGCCTGCTCGGCGCGTCCGCGAAATCCGCCGACGCCTATCAGGGCAATATGGAACGCGCCCTGTCTTCTCTCCAACAGGCGCTTAGCTCACTGCGGGAATCCACCGCAAACAAAGGCGGCCATCGCGCCCGGGCGATGGACCTGGTCCGGCAAGCCATCGAGGAAACGCAAGCGGGTGTCGAGTTCGCCGACGAGCATGGCGGTGGCAGCCGCTGACGCAATCGGCAGGCGCCGCCACCACGGCGGCGCCTGCTCGCCATCCTGATATCACGTGCTGGCTTCCTCAATCCAGCCATAGCGCACCCGGTCTGTGGGCCTTCTGAAAGTGATCCTTCATAAAATTGATCAACAGCGTCTTCACGCCTTCCGCCGCAAGCGTCAGCGGCGACTCGTTCGACCAGATGAGGCAGCATGTCAGGTAGAATGTCGGCTCGATCAGAACGGGCTCTGCGAAATCGTCCAGCGAAAAGCCCGACATGTCGCCGAGATTGAAGATAGTACTGCCCGCACCCGAACGGACCGCCGAGAACTCGCTCGACACGGTGACGGCCTCCGCGGCGAGGTTCAGAGACAGGCCGGCTTCGGCAAAGGTCCGCTCAATCACCTCCCTGCGCGCGTTCAGCCGTCCGGGCAGAACCAGCGGCATCTTTGCTACCTCCTTGAGCGAGATGGTTGAGCCCGCCGCGTGAGCAGAGCGCTTGCTGCTGATGAGGTAGTGGTTCTGCTGAAACAGCGGCTGGCGCAGCACAACCGGGAAGAACTCATCCTCATAGGCGAGGGCTAGATCCAGCCTGCTCTTCTCGACCTCTTCGCGAAGGAATTCGCTATCGCCGTCGATGAATTTGAGGGCGACTTTTGGATGGGACGCCCTGCATGCTTCAATGAAAGGTCCAACCAGCGTCTGGGAGAGAGAAGCCGGCATGCCCAGGCTCACCCGCCCTTCGACATCTCCCGCACTGGAGCGAACCAGACCCAGAAGATCTCCATATCGGCGCAGGATTGAAGATACTTCATCGTAGAATTTTTGCCCAGCGGCCGTCGGCTTGACCCCACGCGCGCTTCTCCGAAGAAGCGGGACTCCGAGGGATGCTTCCAATTCCGCGATTTGCTGACTGAGGGCCGGCTGCGCGACGTGAATCGTCCGCGCGGCTTGCGAAAAACTGCCCGCATCGACGATTCTTACAAAATAATAAAGATGGCGGTATTGCATCCGCCGGTCCTCATCGGCACCGAGACATCTGTTGCACCTAAAAACGATGGGGTTGTCAAGCTTTCCGGTCGCTTTGCCTCGAGCCGGCCGGAACTGCCCGCGTTTTCCGGAGGCGGTGCGGCACCAGGCGGGATAAAGCGAATCTTCTCAGTTATATGCTCTGCCGATACCCGCATATCGAAGCGGTATTTGTTTTTGAACACCGCCTGACACATATCCCGCCACATCCGGTGGGCGAGATCATTTCGGTCGGCCCCTCACTTACGAAGGGGCATTCACATGCCAAAGCTGGTTTATCGCGTGGTCTCCGCCTGTGGCGCTCTGGGATACGGATATCCGAAGGAATCGCTGGAAGCGGCCATAAATGGCCGTGTCGACGCCATTATTTGCGACGGCGGCTCAATGGACGCAGGACCCTATTATCTCGGCACTGGCACTGAATATTTCGAGCGCGAGGCCGTAAAGACGGACTTCGCGCACATGGTGGAGGCCGGCAAGAAGATCGGCTGTCCGGTCATCCTCGGCAGCAGCGGCATGGCCGGCGGCAACCGCAATCTCGACTGGATGGTGGATCTCGCGAAGGAAGTTTTCGCGGACCTCGATGTCAGGGATGCCAAAGTTGCCGTGATCGGCGCCGAACTGGATCCGGAAATCGTCATCAAGGAATTTCACAAGGGGGCCTTGCGCGCCACCGGCCGCGGTCCGGAGCTGAGCGAAGACGCGCTGCGCGAAAGCACCATCGTCGGGCAAATGGGAATCCATCCGCTGATGACCGCGCTGGAAGACGGTGCGCAGTATGTCATCGCCGGCCGATCCTGCGATATCGCCCTGTTCGCCTCCGACATGATCCGGCGCGGAATCGATCCCGGCCTCGCTTATCATGTGGGCCATGTGCTCGAATGCGGCGCGCTGGCCTGCGATCCCGGCTCGCCGTCCGATTGCCTCGTCGCCGAGATCTATGACGACGGCACCGCGATTTTTATCGCGCCCAATCCGACGCGCCGCTGCACGGCCTATTCGATCGCCGCTCATTCGCTTTACGAGGAAAGCCATCCACAGCTGCAATTCTATCCCGAGGGTATTCTGGTCATGGAGAAGACGCAGTTCTTCTCAAGGGATGACCGGAGCGCGGGAATTCGAAACAGCCGTTTCGTGCGCTCCAGCAAACCATGGCCATGGAGCATCAAGCTCGAGGGATCGCGGCGGCTCGGCGCTCGCAAAGTCTCACTGATCTATATCGATCCGGCCGATCTTGCGAAAATTCCGGCCGATGTTCTTGTCTATGGCCGCAACGGCGTACAGGCAACGCCGCTCAATGGGTCACAACGCGAACTCGGCATCATCATCGAAACGACGGCGAAGACTGAGGAAGCCGCCGTGCTGCTGGCGAGCGTGCTCACACACTATCTTATCCATTACGGATATCCCGGCCGCAAGGCGACCGCCGGCAACATCGCCTATCCGCTTTCGCCCAACCTGATCAGCTTCCGGCGCGAGGACGGCCTTTACGGCGCCATTGTGCCAAGCGGCACCCGCGATCCCGTGTTCTTCGAGAATTACGCGAAGATCAAGGCCGCAGTCATCAAGCTGGTTGAGAATGAATTTCCCAATGCGCTCGCCGACGCCAGCTATACCATCACCGACGCGGATGCATCGAACCCCGCTATCCTGCTGCGCACCGTCGATCGTGACCTCAAGCAGCTCGCCGAGACCCACGCCCATGAGATCAAGCGCATTGCCGGGCTGGCGAAACCGAAGGCCGGCTCCCGGCTAAACCTCGATGCCCCGGACGCCTATGCCTGGTCGCTCTACCATCTGCTGCAGAACGAGGACGTGATCAAGAACGTAATGTTTCCCATCACCTATTTTCGGGCGAACGGCGCGGTATGGGCCGACGAAGGCCGCAAGCACGCGCGCTATTACGATATCGGTGAGACCGGCCATATCGGCAATCTCGACGATCGCACCCTCTCGCTCATCGCCGACGTCCAGCCAGGCTGTGAGCCGCTCGGTACCTACCGGCTGCTGGACATGGCCGTGGTAATCCGCAGCAAGGATGCCGGGATCAATCGCCTGACCTTCGACATCATCTTCACCTCGGGTGAAAACTACGAGGCGGCGCTGCGCTCCAACGTCTTCAGCAAGAACAACGTCGCTAGAATCCTTGCTTTACCTGTAGATCGCGTGGTCGGAACGTTTTTCGTCGATACCTGCAACGCCATCAAGATCTCGATCGATCGGCTCAATATCTCGGCGTCCGTGGACGAGCGGGACGTCTTTGGGGCTCAGCAGCAGGCAGCCATTGAGTGCCTGAGTATTCCGATTTACGCCGTGGCGCTCGCAAAGGCATCGTCATTCTGACGACCCAACACGTTCCGCAAAACCGTCAACCTTCAAAAACGATTGGAATTTCCCATGACCAAAACCGTTATCGAACACGTTCTATCGCGCCTGCGCGACATCGGTATCACCGATGTTTTCGGCGTACCCGGCGATTATTCCTTTACTATCAATGACGCGATCTGCAACGATCGCGAGATGCGCTGGGTCGGCTGCTGCAACGAACTCAACGCCGCCTACGCCGCCGATGGCTATGCTCGTATCAAGGGGGTCGCCGCGCTCTGCACGACCTACGGCGTCGGCGAGTTGAGCGCGATCAACGGTGTTGCCGGCGCCTACGCCGAACATCTTCCGGTTTTCCATCTGGTGGGCACGCCGAACATTTCGACGCAAGCCGCGCGCGCCCTCATGCATCACACGCTTGGCAATGGCGAGTACGATCTGTTCCGACGTATGAGCGAACCCGTGGTCTGCGCCTCCGCCGTGATGAACCCACAGAACGTCGCCTTTGAGACCGAGCGTCTGATCTTCGAAGCGCTCTATCACCGCCGGCCGGTCTACATGGCTTTTCCGGCTGATCTCGCTGGCCAGCCGATGCTCGGCGATGCGCGGCCCATTGCGGCACCGGGCAGCAACCCCGACACGCTTCGCGCGGCAATCGATGCGATCGTTGCGGCCGTCGACAAGGCGAGCACCGCCTGCGTTCTGCCTGGAATTCTGGTCACGCGCACGGGGCTGCGTAATGCGCTGCAGACCGTGATCGATTCGTCCGGCCTGCCTTTCGCCACCATGTTCATGGCCAAGTCGGTACTCGACGAACAGCACCCGGCCTATGCGGGTATGTATGACGGCGCGCTGATGAACGAAAAGGTGCGCCGTTTCGTCGAAGAGAGAGACCTGATCATCAATGTCGGCGCGCCAATGACCGACTTCAACACCGGCGCGTTCACAGCGCATCTTGACCCGGCAAAGACGATCACGATCGGGCATCATCGCACGCAAGTGAACGGCAAGACCTATACCGGCGTCGAAATCGGCGATCTGCTGGCCGCGCTCGCGAAGTGTCTTCCGAAGCGAGTCTGGCCCACTATCAGGGCAGACTCGCTCGGCCCGGTCACAGGCAGCGGCAACGACCCGATTGGGGTCGATGCGCTGTATCCGCGCTGGGCGGGTTTTCTCGATCCCGATGACATCCTCATTGCCGAGACCGGCACCGCCTCGATGGGACTTGGCTTCGCCCGTATGCCAAAGGGCTCGACGTTCCACAATCAGACACTCTGGGGCTCGATCGGCTGGGCGACGCCCGCCGCCTTCGGCGCGGCGGTGGCGGCTCCCGACAGGCGAGTCGTGCTGGTGACCGGCGATGGTTCGCACCAGCTCACCGCGCAGGAGATCGGCCAGTTCGCGCGCCTCGGCTTGAAGCCTGTCGTGTTCGTGCTCAACAATGACGGCTATCTGATCGAACGATTACTCTGCAAGGATCCCGCGATCGCCTACAACGACATCGCGCCCTGGCACTATGCCGAACTGCCGCACGCGCTCGGGTGCGATGACTGGCTGACCGCGCGCGTCACCACCTGCGAAGAATTCGATCAGGCGCTGCAGGCTGCGGGAAAATCACACTCGGGCGTCTACATCGAAGTCGTCACCGATGCGTATGCCGCCTCGCCGCTTGCGATGAAACTGCATGACGCCGTCAAGACGCTCTACGCGTCTTGAGAACGCACTGACCCACGACGCGGTGATAAACAGCGTGTCTGTTTGACCGATACCAGCGGAGAGACGATCGATGACCCTGCAAACTCTCGCGTGGCTCGCAATGGCCGCATACGCACTACATATTGCGGAGGAATTCGCATTCGACTGGAAAAATTGGGCCAGAGCCGTAATCAAATTGCCTGTGGAGTGGAGTGACTTCTATGTTACGAACGCAATTGTCATCGCTTTGGGCATTGCGCAAGCACAGTTGGCCCCGGTTCTGCCGTTGGCACCACTGACGTTCGCTTCATTGATGTTGATCAACGCGGTGTTCTTCCACATCCTGCCCTTCGTGCGAATGAGGGGACGCTTCTCGCCGGGCCTTGCAACGGCAATCCTGCTCTTTTTGCCCGCGGGAATAGCTGTCTGGCGGAAAGCAGGGCGCGAGGTTTCGCTGGATTGGACCACGGTAGTGCTCGCGGTTGCCGGCGGAGCGGCTTTGATGGCTTATCCCATAATCATGCTGAACCTTAGGGACAGGCCCTATTTTCGGCAAAGTTGATCGGGCTTTGGCTATAACCCGAGCGGTTTCTGCGGGAATAAGTGGTAAAGTGATCCTATGCAGCTTCGCCATTTGCGTTATTTCGTGAAGATCGTTGAAGCAGGAAGCTTTTCCCGCGCTGCGTCGACGATCCATGTTGCGCAACCCGCTTTGAGTCAGCAAATCGCCGAACTTGAGTTAAAACTGGGAACCAGCCTCCTTCAAACGCAGTGCGCGCGGCGTGCGTCCTACCGCGGCCGGTGAGGTGCTCTACCGGGAAGCATCCACGATATTGCGTCTTGTGGAGCAGCTGCCGGGCATTGTGCGCTCCAGCGGAGGAGAAACCGACGGTGCCGTTAGCCTCGGCATGTCCTCGACGCTGGCGGCCACCTTGGGAGGAGCTTTTTTTGAGACCTGCAAGGCTGCTCTTCCAAGAGTTACGTTGAAACTTGCTGTCATCGACAGTGAATCGATCAAGGCGAGAATCGAAGCCCATACCCTCGATCTCGCCATGGTGTTTGAGGACGAACTGGTTCAGGTTTTTTCACGCAAACCGTTGTTTCGACAGCGACTCTACCTGGTCCGCCGCGATCCGCTCCCCGGCAAGGCCGTTTCGATTTCATTCGACAAACTTGCCACGCTCGCCCTGATTCTCCCGAGTCTTCCAAATGTTGCACGCAGCTTGCTCGATCGCACTTTCGCCGCGGCCGGCATCTCGCCTAACATTGTGGCGGAAGCCGACGTGCTGTCCGGCATCATCTCGGCCGTAAACACCGGAATGGGGAGCACGGTTCTTCCTAAAGGTGATCTGAGCGATATCCCCGGCGAACAGACCGCTCTATTGATCGAACCTCCGCTGTTCCTGACGGCGTCGATTATTTCGTCCGGCGATTTCCCCCTAACCTACGCCGGCGAAGCTGTGCAGAATGTCTTGATCAAATTCGCAGAGAGCCATTTCCGCGCAAACAATGCGCCCGGCCTCGAATGGATCGGATGAGCCGACCGACTGGTTCGGTTTCGACCGCGGCCAGATCAGCGGCCAACAAAGCCCATGGCAGGGAAAGCGATAGCGACGGTCGCCGCCCCACTTGCGACAGTAAGGATACTGTTGGCGCTGCGCACGAGGATCACGCCGCTGCGGCGCCGAGGCCGAAGATAGCGACGAACACACGCCGATCCGATGCGTGATGCAGGCAAGCCGCGTCGAGAACAGCATTGCCGGTACGGCCGCTTTGCGCCATGAGCCGCCGTTACCGGAAAACGGATACACGCGCGCGGTCTTCAAGCAATAGCTTAATCAGCCGCGATTCCAGATCGACCCGATCGGCGTCCGCGTCCAGCAACGGCCAAAGCTGCCGCCATATCCGCTAAATGATGCCGCTTTGTCGAAGCGCCGCAATCGCAGCCGTGTCATAGCCGAGTTCGGCCAGGACAACATCGGTATGCTCGCCAAGCATCGGCGGACGCGCCACGATTTCACCTGGCGTTTCCGACAGCCGGACGGCAGCTCGTACGACCGGTGCGGGTATCGGCAAGCCCGGATAATCGACATCCTGCATGAAGCCGGTGGCGCGAATATGCGGATGATCCAGCGCCTGTTGCGGGCTGAGCACCGGTCCGGCCGGAATCATCGCTCCGCCCAGCGTGTCGACTGCCTCCTGCGTGGAGCGCTCGGCGCACCAGCGCGCCATCCGCTCGCTGATGACAGGGCCGTTCTCGCCGCGCTTGATATCGTCCGCAAAGCGCGGATCGCTTAGCCATTGGTCCTCCTCCCCCATCAACCTGGCCCAGCGAATGAACAGCGGATGACCCGTGACCTGGCACAGCACCCAGCCGTCCTTGGTGCGGTAAATGTCGGCCGGCGCGGCGGTCTGGCCGAGATTGCCGGTCGGAACGCGATTGGCCTTGATCACTGCTTGCTCGATCAACGTTGCGTTGGTGAAAGACAACGCGGTTGCAAGCAACGCGCCCTCGACGATCTGCCCGCGCCCGGATTTGCCGCGCTCAATCAGAGCGGCGAGCGTCCCGAACGCGCAGTGCAGCGCAGTTCCGAAATCAACCCAGTTCACCGCGGCCCGGTAAGGCGGATCGCCGGCGCCGGTCATGTATACCGAACCCGACATGACTTGCCCGACACCGTCGAAGCCGACGCGGTCGGACCAAGGCCCCGGCCCGCCGAATGCAGTTGCCGTCGTTAGGATGATGTCGGGCTTGATCGCCTTCAATGATTCGTAATCGAGCTTCATCGCGCGCAGAGTCTGCGGCGGCAGATTCGCGACGACCACGTCCGCAGTAGTAACCAGCCGACGCATCACCTCCTGTCCCTCCGGCTTCATCGGATCGAGCGTGATGCCCTTTTTGTTTCGGTTGATCTGCAGAAACAGCGCACCTTCGCCACCTTCGCCGACCGGCGCCACAAAGCGATCTTCGCTGCCGTCGCGTTTTTCCACGCGAATGACCTCGGCGCCAAATTCGGCCAGCAATGTCGCGCAATACGGCCCCGCGATATAGCGCCCGAAATCCAGGACGCGCACGCCCTCCAGAACTCCCCCCATCGACCTTTTCCCTTATGTTTCCGCCAGATTACAGGGAATGGTTTCCGCAGCAAGGTGGCAACCGATACCATGCCTCTGCCAGCAGAAGTGATCGCCCAATGGTTCGATTAGTTAACGTCCTGCTCTAGGTCCAGCCAGCGCAAGCAAGCTAGATTAATGTTCGCACATCTCAAGGGCCGCTTTGCGCCAGAAGCGGCCACTCCCCTCAAATTTGCAGATCTTCCATCTTGGTCGGAGCGACTGCGATGTTCACCGCCGCCCACGCGCTTGTCGGCTTCACCCGTGCGAGAGACTGGCCTCGCCGTGCTGGATCAGCTTGCGCCCGGATAGC
>Ga0208989_10000135_pt1 | contig 17536 bp, 15 predicted proteins | sample MedBloCAOM3_M1_FD_187852 | JGI IMG/M metagenome (GOLD analysis project Ga0208989, IMG submission 187852) | Forest soil microbial communities from El Dorado National Forest, California, USA - Mediterranean Blodgett CA OM3_M1 (SPAdes) (version 2) | ecosystem: Environmental > Terrestrial > Soil >...
CGTTGAACCGCCGTGAACTTTGCTGCCGACGTCGCCTTCGTAGAGCGCGGCAAACGCAAACTGCGGTTTATCGGCCGGCAGGAATCCGGCGAACCAAGCCGCCGTGCGCTCCTTGTTCTTCGGTCCCCATTGGGCGGTTCCGGTTTTGCCAGCGACTTCCACGTTGTCGAGGCTCGCCTGATGCGCGGTCCCGCCGGCGCCGTTCACGACTTCGATCAAGCCCGCATGCAATTGTTCCATCGTTGCCGGTGAAACATTGAGCGTTTTTTTGGCGCGCACTTGATACGCCGAGACGATTTCGTTGTTCAACGTTTGCACCTGTCGCACGAGGCGCGCCTGATAAAATGTCCCGCCATTTGCGATGATGGCCATGGCCTGCGCCATTTGCAGCGGCGTCACCAGAGTGTCGCCCTGCCCGATCGACAGGTTGGCGATGTCGCCGTTGAGCAGTTTGCGGCCGTGCGTTGCTTTCATGTATTGATCATTCGGCACCCGCCCTTCCACTTCGCCACGCAATGGAATGCCGCATTTTTCGCCAAATCCCAATTTCAGTGCCCAATCGATGATCGGGTCCGCGCCGGTTTTGATCCCGACTTGATAGAACCAGGTGTCGCACGATTCCGTCAGCGCCTGAACAAAGTTGAGCGCGCCGCGGTTACCTTTTTTCCAATTGTGAAATGTCAGGTTGCCAATCTGGATCGCGGGCACGCATTCGTATGCGTCGTCCGGGCCGACCGCGCCGCTTTCCAATGCCGCAAGGCCCACTGCGACTTTGAATGTCGATCCTGGCGGATAGGACGAACGAAAGGCGCGCGGCAAGAGCGGAATGTTGGGGTCGTCCTGCAACGCCTTGAATTTTTCCGCCGAGATAGAGGGCACGAAAACATTCGGGTCGTAAGTCGGCCACGATGCCAGGGCCAGAATATCGCCATTGTTTGGATCGATGACCACGATCGCGCCGCGTTTGGCCTTCGCTTCGAGCGCCTTTTCCGCCAGCTCCTGCAAACGAAGATCGAGCGTCGTGACAACGTTGTCACCCGGCACCGGCGGCGAGATTAACTTCTCCGAAGTTTTGCGGCCATCTCTGTCGAACGTGAGCTTGTATTCGCCGTGTTTGCCGCTCAGCATTTCATTGAACGTTTGTTCGAGACCTTCGCGTCCCTCCGTTTCCGGCCACAACGTCTCATGATTATCGATGATGCCGTCGAGATTGCGCCCGGTCTTTCCGGTGTAACCGAGGATTTGGCCGCCGATTTTCCCATTCGGATACGTCCGCACGTAAATCGGCCGAACTACCATCGGCGCCTTCACCTCCTTGACCTCGTCATATTCCGATTTCGTTAGATTCGTCACGATCTCGAAAGGTAGGATCCCGCGATTGCGGTAATGACGCAGGATGGCCTCGTCGGAAATCTTAATCGGACGCCCAATCATCTTTTCCGCCTTCTCGATCTTCTCCCGGACATAGCTGATCGCCTGAGTATCGGAAAAATCGAGCGGCGTCGGGAAACTGACCCCCAGATTGTAACTGAGTTTGTTCTGGGCCAGCGGCACGCCGTTGCGATCGGTGATCTGGCCGCGCGGCGCCGGAATATCGAGAATGTAGGTGCGCGCCAGTTTTTGCGTTTCGAAAGTTGGAACAATTGTTTCCTCTTCCGGCGCCGCACTAGCGCTCGGTCCGGCGTTTGGCGGCAGCGTTTGCGCGGAAGTCGCGCCCACCGTGATCAGCAGAAGACTTACTCTCCACAGATTGCGCAGATTTTCGCAGATTACTAGTCGGCTCATTTCTAAATCAATTGCGTTAATCTGCGCAATCTGCGGACAATTCAATGTCTTTGCAGAAATCGATGCACTTCTTCGGCCAGCTTCGGCCCGATTCCTTCCGTGGATGCAATCGCTTGCACGCTCGCTTTGCGCAGCCGATTGACCGAACCAAACTTGCGTAGCAGCAAGTTTTTGCGGTTCTGACTTATTCCGGGGCAATCGTCCAGAATGCTCTCGCCAATCCGCTTCTTCATGAGCAGTTGATGATAGGTGTTGGCGAAACGATGCGCCTCATCGCGGATCCGCTGCAACAAACGCAAGGCGCCGGAATCGATCGGCAGTTGCAACGGCAACGCGCGGCCCGGCCGGTAAATCTCCTCGTGCTCTTTGGCTAAACCGATAATCGGCAGTTCATGCAATCCAAGTCGCTGCAACTCGCGACACGCGGACGACAATTGACCCTTTCCGCCATCGACAATGATCAAGTCCGGGAGACGAACAAGTGGCGTTCTCTCTTCTTCTCTCACTTCGACGTTGGACGTTGGGCGTTGGACGTTGGGCGTTTGGTTCTCTAATCTTCGCAGTCCGTCCACGGTTTCCTCCTGCGAAAACTCCGCTGCCTCAGGATTTGTTCCCCGCGCTTCCAGCAAAACTCGCGAATAACGCCGCCGCACCACCTCGGCCATGCTCGCAAAATCATCCTGACCCTCGACGGTCCGCACTCGATATCTCCGGTAACAATCCTTGTCCGGCACGCCGTTGCGAAAACAAACCATCGAAGCCACCACGTGTGTCGTGGAAATGTTCGAGATGTCGAAGCATTCCATCACGGCCGGCGCGCGCGGAAGCTGAAGCGCGTCGGCCAGAGCTTGCACGTCGGCCATCGGATCGATCGTGCTCGGCAAACTCCCGCGCGTGAACCGGCGCATCGGTTTAGTCGTGTTGCGCAGGTCGTCGATCATGTTGCGCAGCTCGGCTGCCTTCTCAAAATCCATCTTCTCTGCCGCCTTTTGCATCTCGCCTTCGAGCAGATCGATCATCTCGCGCGAATGCCCTTCCAAGAACTCGCACGCCTGCGCCGCGCGTTGGCGATATTGTTCGGCCGTGATTTCGCTCAAGCGCACCGGCACCTGGTAGGTTGACGATTTTAACTCGCGCTCGGTCGGCGACCCGCGCCCAAACGTGAGCACGCCGAATTTCTTGCGCATGAAATTAAGCGTCTGCCGCAGCGCGCCGGAGTGCGCGTACGGTCCGAAATAACGCGCGTTATCGTCCTTCTTGAACCGCGCCAGGCGGAAACGCGGCCATTCTTCCGACAGGTCGATCTTGACCAGGAGGAACCGTTTGTCGTCACGAAACGAGATGTTGTAACGTGGCCGATATTCTTTGATCAACTTGCCTTCGAGCAAAAGCGATTCGGCGTCGCTCCGCACCGTGTGCGTTTCGAAATCCCAGACCGCATCAAGCATGGCCCGCGTTTTCAAATCCGCTTGCGCGATTTTCGACGGCAGAAAATACGAGCTGACACGCTTACGCAGGTCGCGCGCTTTGCCGACGTAGATCACGCGATTGAAGCGATCACGCATCAGATAAATGCCGGGCTTGTGAGGCACCTCGTGCACCTTCTTGCGCAAATCTGGTTTTTCTTTCTTGGCGGCTCGCATTGTAGCGGAATCAATTTACCTCTCCCGAGCACGGAGCAAAGCCGCTGAGTTGTAGAGGCGCTTGTGCCAAGCGCCTGCGCCATAAATTCGGCGCTTGATACAAGCGCCGCTACAACTGGACATTGAGTCGAGATGGAAGTTGTCGATGTAGCCATCGTCGGCGCTGGTCCCGCGGGATCGACTTGCGCAGCGTTTTGCGCGCAAGCGGGTTTGCGCACGCTTCTGCTCGAACGCGAGAAATTCCCGCGCGAGAAAGTCTGCGGCGACTGCCTGAATCCTTCGTGCTGGCCGGTGCTACGCCGGCTCGAAGTCTTCGAACGCGTTCGCGCGTTGCCTCATGGAAATCTCGATGCCGTAGAATTCATCGCCATTGGCGGTCGAAAAGTACATGTCGATCTTCCACAGGGCGACGAAAGCGAGATCGCGATCAAGCGCAGTCTTTTTGACGATTTGCTCATGTCTCGCGCAAAAGAAGTCGGCGTCGATGTCCGCGACTCAACGATCGTCAGCGCAATCGAAAAGGCCGAGTCAAACAATTGGAAGATCGACATCGCCGCTGAAACGATTACAGCGCGCATTCTGGTCGGCGCGGACGGACGCAACTCCACCATTGCTCGCCTTTGCAACTTGCTGCCGCGCCCGGCACGTGAGCGGATCGCGCTGCAAAGCCATGTTCCGTTGCCAAAGGATTTCGGGAACCGTGTCGTGCTGCAATTCCTTCCGGAAGGTTATTCGGGACAAGCGCCCGTCAATGAGCGCGAATTGAATCTCTGCTTGGTCGGCGTGCCGGCGAGTATTTCGTCGCTTCGTCTATGGGGTGAAAAAAACTTCGCGCTCGCGCCGGAACACCAATGGCGCACGATTACACCACTGACCCGCGCCGCAATATCGCCGGCGCAGGAGAATCTTTTTTTGATCGGCGACGCGGCCCGCGTGGTCGAGCCGTTCACCGGCGAGGGAATTTACTACGCGCTGCGCGGCGGCGAACTGGCCGCAGACGCCATCGCCAAGATCGTCCACGGCCGAGATCGACAACCTACCTTGCGCGAGTTCGAACGCACACATGCGGCCATGTATCGCGGAAGATTATGGATCAATCAGCTCACGCGCACGGCCGTCTTGTCGCCACGATTTGCATCGATCGTCCTGCGAGTCGCGCGCTTTCAACCATCGATCCTGCGCCTGCTCACAAGAAAAATCACGACGACGCCTCCGAACACTTGACTGCTTTAAGCAGTCAACTGCCGGCAGGCTTTGACCGTATTCGACATCAGCATCGCAATCGTCATCGGTCCAACGCCGCCCGGCACTGGCGTAATGGCCGACGTTTTTTCCGCGACCTCGTCGAACGCCACATCACCGACTAACCGGTAGCCGCGCTCACTCGCCGCATCTTCCACGCGGTTGATCCCAACGTCGATGATGACCGTCCCGTCGCGCACGTGTTCCGCCTTGACGAAATTCGCCTGGCCAATGGCCGCGATCAGAATGTCGGCCGATTGCGTGATGGCAGCGAGATTGCGCGTGCGCGAATGCACGACCGTTACGGTCGCGTCCGTTCCTTTCTGCATGAGCAAAAGCGCGAGCGGCTTGCCTACGATCATGCTGCGGCCGAGAACGACGGCGTGCGCGCCAGAGATCTCGATCTTAGTTTCCTTGAGTAGTCGCAAGACACCGAGCGGAGTGCATGGAACAAAACCAGTCGGATCTCCGAGAGCGAGTTTCGCGACATTGAGCGGATGAAAACCGTCCACGTCTTTGCGCGGATCGAGCGCGCGCACAATCTCGGCTTCATCGATTTGTTTCGGCAGCGGCGATTGCACGAGAATTCCGTGGACGGCTGGATCGCGAGTCAATTCTTCCACGCGCGCGAGTAGCTCCCTTTGCGTAGTCGACGCCGGAAGTTCGAGCTTCACCGAATGCAGGCCGAGCTCGCGGCTCATCTTGTCTTTGGAACGGACATAGGCGCGCGACGCGGGATTGTCGCCCACGAGCACGACGGCCAAACCGGGCGTGAGGCCGCGCGACTTCAACTCCGCGATCTCACGGCGAAGATCGACATAAACTTTTTCGGCAACGGCGCGGCCATCGATCAAGTTAGCCATGCTTCCAACTTAAAAGACTCAACGCTTTTCAACCAGCGCCATCATTGCGTCTTGCAAACGGAGTCGCTCGGTCTCGAACTCCTGCGGAGTAGCTGTCGATCTTACGCGATGGAGCGGCCCGAAAATGACCCGCACTTTAGAAAAAGGACGCGGCAGGATGAACCGGTCCCAGCTCTTCACACGCCAGCAGCTCGAAAACTCCATATGGATCGGCTGGATGGGCGCGCCCGATTTTTGAGCGAGAAAAATGATGCCGGGGCCCAGTTCATAAGCCGGCCCGCGCGGACCGTCCGGGGTCATCAATATGTCGCGCCCGGAGGCCAGCACGCCGCTGAGTTCGAGGGCGGCACTCGCGCCCATGCGTGAACTGGAGCCGCGCACAGCCTGAAATCCAAATCGTTCGGTCAACGGCGCAATCAGATCTCCGTCGCGGCTCGCGCTAATCAGGCCGGCCCCTGGCCGATGAGGCGCGAATCTCCGCAAAACGAAGGTGATCAACAGAAGGCGGTTGTGCCAAAGCGAACCGATGTAGCTTTCCGTTTTCGGCGTACTGAGCAAGCTCGAACGGTCGTCGATTTCATAACGCAGAGTGCGCGCCCACAAAACGAGCAGTTTGAATCCAAACGCGACCAACCAACGCGCGCGCCAACCTTCGATCTTCAATGTTTGCGAGTGGCTTTGGCGGTTCGATCCGGCCAGCGATAAGTGCGCGAGCTGGGAAGACCGAGCTGGTCGAGGATGCGCCAGACGACGGTATCGACGAGATCAACCATCGACTTTGGCCGGCTGTAAAAAGATGGAATGGCCGGCAGCACGACCGCGCCTGCTTCCAGCAGGGTCACGACATTGCGCGCGTGAATCAAATTCCAAGGCGTTTCACGCGGCACTAAAATCAGTTTGCGGCGCTCCTTGAGAAAAACATCCGCTCCGCGCAACAACGCGCTCTCGCTCGCGCCGGAAGCGATGCGGCCGAGCGTGGCCATCGAACAGGGAACGATGACCATGGCATCGAACCGCGCCGACCCGCTGACATACGGGACGTTGAGATCGTTTTCCGCATGTTGCACAAGGCCGCGCGGAATCTTGAGCAGATCGACCTCCTGTTTGGCCACTTGTTTGGCATGAGCGCTCATAACGAGATGGACTTCGTGTGCGGAGCAATCGATTTGTTCGAGCAATCGTTGCAAATAAATCGTTCCGCTTGCGCCGGTCGCGGCGATGACCAATTTCATCGTGAGAATTTAGCCTGAGTTTGAATTTAATCGTTAACCGGGGCAATAAGATACGTCATGGTCAAGAAACTCTTACACACTCGCTATCGCGTGAAAGACCTGGAGAAGACAGTCTCCTTCTACAGGGATGTGCTCGGTCTGCAAGAAGTCCGTCGGCACACTTCCGGTCGCGGCTCGCGACTGGTCTTCTTCAAAGCGCCGCAAAGCGAGGAGGAGATTGAGATCTGCAAGTTCGATGAGAGCGGCCCGGTCGTTGTTGGCCCCGACCTGACGCATTTGGCCTTCGAAGTGGACGATCTCGATGCATTCGCGCGGGAATCGGCCGCGAAAGGCTATCCGCTCTCGGACGGTCCGCATCCGAGCGACAGCGGCCGGATCGCGTTCATCGACGCGCCGGAAGGCTACGAGATCGAATTGATCGAACGCAGCCACGTCAAATAATCCGATTCGCGTGGGCATTCGCTTGCACCTCTCGACACTTTATCGCTAATTTCCGGGCCCGATGAAACTGGCGCGCATTTTCATTTCGATTCTCTGCACGGCCACATTTGCGTTCAGCGCATTGGCCGTTGATCCCGAGCCCGGGCCAGATGCCGTGCGGCCCACGGGCGTGGAGAAGTCGCCGACGAGCGAGCGTGTATCAAAGAAGCCGAAGGCGAAACGCGCAAGATCGACGAAGAAACCGAAAGACGACGTCCCCATAGTAACGAATGCGCCTGGCGGCAGTGTTCCGGCCACGGGCGCGAAATCAGTCATGATTATCGACGCGCACAACGGCCAAGTTTTGTACGAAAAAAACGCGGACGAAGTGCGCCCGGCAGCGAGCACGCAAAAACTGCTGACGGCATTAATTATCGCGGAGCACGGTTATCTGGATCAGCCAGTGCGGGTCGAAGCGATCGATACGATGGCCGAGCCCGTAAAATTGAACATCAAGCCCGGTGACACTTATCAGCGCATCGATTTGTTGCGCGCGTTGCTCGTGAAAAGTCCCAACGATGTCGCGCGATGTCTGGCCCGCGATCATGCCGGCAGCGTGGAAGCATTTGCTCAAGTGATGAATTGGCGCGCACAATCCCTTGGCGCAACCCACTCACACTTCGTTAATCCAAACGGTTTGCCCGTGCCCGGCCAATATTCTTCTGCGCGCGATTTGTCTATCATTGCGCGTGCCGCTTACTCCAATCCAACCATCCGCTCGATCGTCTGTCTGCCGAATCTTGTTTTCCGCTATGCCAACGGGCGCACGCGCGAGCTCGAGAACACAAACAAAGTCTTAAAGCGCTATCCGTACTGCAACGGGATGAAGACGGGCTACACGGAAGCGGCCGGGCACTGCCTGATTTCGAGCGCGTCACGACCGGGCCGCGACATCATTGTCGTCGTGCTCGGCGACAGCAAATCGGGCGTGTGGCGAGACTCGACCGCCCTTCTCTCCTGGGGCCTCTGGATGTAGTCCGCCTTGGCGGGACGTCATTATGGGCGATCTTTTCGCGGAGCAATTGCAAGCCCTCCGCGCTCGTTCGTTGCATCGTACGCTTCGCGAAATCGGCAGCGCTCAAGGGTCGATTGTCGACCTTGTCGGCAAACGGCTGATCAATTTTTCATCGAACGATTATCTTGGCCTAGCCAACGATCCGCGATTACGAGACGCCGCCACCGCGGCCATTTCCGAGTTCGGAGTCGGGGCCGGCGCTTCCCGCTTGATCAGCGGGACGCAATCGCCCCATCTGCAACTGGAGAGCGCGCTCGCAAAATGGAAAGGAACACAAGCCGCGCTTTGCTTTAGCAGCGGTTACGCTGCGGCCGTCGGGACGCTGCCCGCGTTAGTCGGTAAAAGCGACGTCGTCTTGCTCGACAAGCTTTCGCACGCATCGCTTATCGATGGCGCGAAATTGAGCGGCGCGACGCTGCGGGTGTTTCCGCACAATCATCTCGGCAAACTGGAGAGCCATTTGGAATGGGCGAAACGCGAACATCCCAACGCGCGCGTGGTTGTCGTGACCGAATCTGTTTTTTCCATGGATGGCGATCGCGTGCCTTTGCGCGAATTGATCGAGCTGAAAAAGCGTTTCCGCGCGCTCTTGCTGCTCGATGAAGCGCATGCTCTTGGCGTCATCGGCCCGAATGGTCGCGGTCTCGCCGCCGAGGAAGCCCTGAACGAAGACGTCGATGTCCAAATGGGGACGTTGAGTAAAGCCTTGGGTGTGAGCGGTGGTTACATTTGCGGAAGCCGCAGTTTGGTCGAATGGCTGATCAACCGCGCGCGATCTTTCATTTATTCGACCGCATCACCACCTGTGCTGGCGGCCGCGGCGCGTGCCGCGGTCGAATTTCTCGCGTCACCGGAGGGAGAAGATCGGCGCCTGCAACTTTGGAAACGGATTGAGCTGATGCGGAGAAATTTGCCGCAAGATCGACAATCGACTCTTCGAGAAAAGCCCCGGCCGGCGAGCGCGATCTTTCCGTGGATAGTCGGCGACGAGCAAGGCGCAATCGATTTGTCGCGCGCACTGCAGGCTGAAGGTTTTCTTGTCCCGGCCGTGCGTTATCCGACCGTGGCCAAAGGATCAGCCAGATTGCGAATTACGGTGACCGCTGCGCACGAAGAAGCACAGATCATGGCGCTGACTGACGCACTGCGCCGTCTATCTCCCGCAACGTAACGCCGATTCTTACGGCGTGCGCGAAGAGGCCCAGTAACGGAGCAATGGTGTCGGCACCAATTTCGGGTTGCGCTCCGGATCCTGCGGACCTTCGGCTGGAATATCTTCGGGCCCTTCAGCTGGCGGCGCAGGTTCGCCCGCGACCGTCGAAGCGTCCACTGCCGCATACTTGCTGGTGAGCCGCTGCTCAAGAGTTTGATGTTGGGCGGTGGTGGTCTGAGTCGTCGAACAAGCAGGAAGCAAGGCGAGACCGAGCAAGCAGGTGGCGATTTGGATTTTCATGGCTCCGTAAATGTAGAGGTCCGTTTTGGGGCGATGTTATAATTACCATAGTCACGCCTGGAAAGGCAAGCACCTTTCTTGGCGCTACAAAAATCTTTCCAGGATCGGTTTTAGCCGGTCCACTGTAGACTTTGGCCAGAGCTTGCGATCCGTCGTTAAGGCCGAATCCAGAGCCGTATGCTCCGGCCAGTTTGGTTCGGTCGGGATCCGCGGAATAACCTCGGCCAGCACCCTCTTAGCCGTCTCGGCATTGGCGTTGAGATGACCGAAAACGGTCTGCGCCGACACCGGTTCCTCCTCTACCTTCCAGCAATCGTAATCCGTGATCATCGCCATGGTGGCGAGCGCGATCTCAGCCTCGCGCGCCAGCTTCGCCTCCGGCAGGTTTGTCATACCGATAACATCGAAGCCGTGCCGGCGATTCAGCTCCGACTCGGCGCGTGTGGAAAACGCCGGCCCGTCCATGTTCACGTAAGTGCCGCCGTTGTGAACCGCGATCCCGACGGAGCGCGTCGATTCCGCCAAAAGAGTGCGCAGTTTCGTGCTGATCGGTTCGGCAAATGAAACATGGGCCGCGATCCCTTCGCCGAAGAATGTATGAACCGATCGCAGACTCGTGCGATCGTAAAACTGCGACGGCAACAAAACGTCCCGTGGCGCATATTTTTCCTGCAAACTACCGACCGCCGTGACCGCGATGATCCAACGCACATTCAGCGAGCGCAACGCGTAGATGTTGGCGCGATGATTCAACTCGTGGGGTAAAAGACGATGACCACGGGCGTGTCGCGGCAAAAAATAAACCTGCCGCCGATTGAGTTTTCCGCCGATGACCGCGTCGGAAGGCGGACCAAACGGCGTGTCGATTTTCTGTTCGGTCGTATCCTCCAGGCCTTCCATTTGGTACAAACCGCTGCCCCCGATAACGCCGATCGCTGGAACCTCCTCCTTCATTTGCCGAGCGATTAAAACGGAAAGATCGACATGTTGGAAAGTGCATAATCGCTCCCGCATGGAAAACGTGGCGAAGGCTGGTTGCCCGTGTATTATTCCGCCCGTCCATGCCGAAATTCTTCATCAAGACCTACGGCTGCCAGATGAACGAGCGCGACTCGGAGCAGGTCGCCCATTCACTCATTACGCGCGGTTACGAGCGGGTTGAAAGCGAAACGCAGGCGGACGTCGTCCTTTTGAATACGTGCAGCGTGCGCGATATGGCGGATCAAAAGGCGCTTGGGAAAATGGGAATGCTTGGGCGCATGGCGAAAGACCGGCCGCATGTCGTCTTCGGTTTTCTTGGATGTATGGCGCAGGCGCGCGGTGAATCGCTCCTGAAAAATCTGCCCCATCTCGATCTTGTCGTAGGCACGCAGAAGTTCCATCGCGTGGCCGATTACGTTGAAGAATTGGTTATACGAAAACGCGAAGTTGTAGCCGGGATCGCCGATCCCGGCCACAGACGCATGGACGATCTTCGATTTTCCACCGGCCCCGATTATTTCGGGGTTGTCGATGTTGAGCAGGAATTCGGATCCCAGGAAACAATTCGCGAACAGACCCTTGCACCGAAGCAGGCGACCGCTTTCGTGTCGATCATGCAAGGCTGCAACATGCATTGCACGTTTTGCATTGTCCCGCAGACGCGCGGAGCCGAACGCAGCCGCTCCATCGCTCAGATTGTGAGCGAAGTGCAGGCGCTCGTCGCGCGCGGCATCAAAGAAGTCACGCTGCTCGGACAGATCGTGAACTTGTATGGCCGTCACGAATTTCCCAAGGTCGACAACAAGAGTGCATTTGTGCAATTGCTTGGAGCCGTCCATGAGATCGATGGACTGGAGCGGCTACGTTTCACTTCACCGCATCCGATCGGATTCCGCGACGATCTAATCGATGCATTCGGCAGGCTGCCGAAATTGGCCGAACACGTTCATCTGCCGCTCCAATCGGGTTCGAATAGAATCCTAAGAGCGATGCATCGTGCTTATACGGCGGAGAAATATGTCGATCTCGTCCGGCAGATCCGAAAAGCGCGCCAAGGCGTCGCGATTACGACCGACATCATCGTCGGATTTCCCGGCGAGACGGATGATGACTACGAGCAGACACGTGCGCTGGTTGACGAAGTGCAATTCGACAACGCTTTTGTCTTTCGCTATTCGCCTCGTCGCGACACGCCGGCCGCGGAAATGGACGAACAAATAGACGAGAGCGTGAAGGAGAAGCGCAACCAGGATCTCCTCGAGGTTGTGAATGATTCGGTGCGGCGATCGCACGAACGCCTCGTCGGGCAAGAAGTAGAGGTTCTGTGCGAAGGCCCGAGCAAAACAAACTCAGCCCGCTTGATGGGGCGAACGCGCACAAACAAGATCGTGGTCTTTGAAGGGAGCGATGAGTTTGTGGGTGAACTTGTCGATCTTAAGATAGAGCGGGCGAATGGCTTTAGTTTGTACGGACGCTCATGCACTCCTTCCGAAGTGCATTCCCCGCTTTCAGCGCCACAGAAAATTTCGTCCCTCTCAGTGCGGCAGGAATAAAGCAGGTGGCGGCCGAGGCCATGCTTACCTTCTCCCACAACCTGTCGCCAGACTCCCGATGGATACAAACCGGTTCGGAGATTTTCTTTTACGGCACGCTCCTCGTCTTGCTGCTTGGGCTGGCGTTTTTCGCGCCGCATCGAGGCGCGAGATGGTTTCGCAAGATAGAACGCGCGCTGGCGCGCCTCGCCCGGCGACGCGCTCTGACCATTATCGTGGTCGGTTTGCTTTCGCTGACCATCGTTGCCGGTTTGACAGCGACCGCTGGCCTGCCTTTGCCCAAGGTGGACGACGAATTCAGTTATCTTTTAGCTGCCGACACATTTGCGCATGGCCGCTTAACCAATCCGCCACATCCTCTCTGGGTTCATTTCGAAACGTTTCACACCATTCAACAACCCACTTACGCCTCCAGATATCCTCCCGGACAAGGACTGATCCTTGCGTTGGGTCAGCTCATGGGCCATCCCGTGCTCGGCGTCTGGCTGAGCACCGTACTAGCGTGCACTGCCATGTGTTGGATGCTCATGGGTTGGTTGCCACCCCGGTGGGCGATTGTAGGTGCCCTTCTCGCCGTCGTTCACCCAGAAATTCTGACCTGGAGCCAGCGATACTGGGGAGGTAACCTGACCTTGGCCGGTGGAGCGCTGGCGCTGGGCGGATTTCGCCGCGTCCTCGGTGAACGTAGCCTCAAGAACGAGAAAACGGACACTTCGCCTGTGCAGCTTCGCCGCTGCACACTCATGCCACGGCTGCGGGATGCCGTGCTGATGACATTGGGGATGGCGGTGTTAATTCTCTGTCGACCTTATGAAGGCGGTGTGCTGATTTTGATTTTGCTCGCGGGTTTGGCCATTGGCACGATCGCTTGGAAAAAGACATTGATGCTGGAAATGATCGTTCGAGTGGGATTTCCAGTTGTCGTTGGACTCGTAATAACGGCCGCTTGGATGGGTTATTATAATTGGCGTGTAACTCACAATGCGCTGCGGATGCCCCACCAGGTCTATATTGCGGCTTACAACGCGGCGCCCATTTTTCTTTGGCAAAAGCCTCCACCCACACCCGACTACCATCACAAGAAAATGCGCGATTTTCACACGGGCTGGGAACTCAGACATTATACGAAGCAGCAAACCTTGGCAGGACTCGCGGCCGGGGTGCTTGAAAGAGCCGCCAAATTGGTGCGCAGCCAGATGCAACTTTGGCCGTTACTCCTGGGATTCGCGGCGCTGCCGTGGGCACTACAGAACCAATGGATGCGCATTGCGTTACTGATCTGGGTCGTATTTACGGCAGCATTGCTTCAGGTGACCTGGACTTTTTTTCACTACGCAGCGCCGGCGTTCGGTTTGTTCTTTGTTGTCGCTGTGCAGTCGTTGCGACATTTGCGTTTGTGGCGTCGGCACGGAAAACCCGTGGGACTCTTTCTGGCGCGCGGCTGCTTGATTTTAAGCGCATTATCTTTGCCGCACACATTTTGGCGCATCGCGGAACAAAATAACGCCCATTATGCGTACCGAAACCAAATCGTTACCCGACTTCAACACGAAGGGGGCAAGCATCTGATCATCGTGCGTTACGCGCCGAACCTTTCCAACTCCGGTGAATGGGTCTATAACCAAGCGGATATCGATAACGCCCGAGTAATTTGGGCACGCGAGATGGATCCAAGTGAGAATCGCAAGTTGCTCAATTACTTCAAAGATCGTCGGGTATGGTTGCTGCAAGTTAACGCCGATGAGACGCGGTTGGTTCCGTATCCGCTCATGGGTGATCCCGGCTCGTTAATGATCGATCTTGAGAAAAGAGTTGGGTTACGAGAGAAGTGGATAAACCAAATCTAAAGTTTGTTCTGGACGCATGTCGTTCGCTCCGCTGCAACTAAAGCAATGATCACCACATGATTTACCACTTGTCGTTGCAAACCGTCGGCCTGATCGCGGGAAGTCTCCTAATTCTCCTCAGTCTTCCGGGAATATTGAAGCCAAGTCTGGTGCAGAATTGGGCGAGACGATTGCCACGCTCCCGGATGGCGGGGAGCGTGTTGCTCACTGGCGCTCTTGTCTGGAGCTTTTGGCTGCTCGCCACCATGGAGATGGGCGAATTTTCCTCGTTCCGCCGGCCGCTTCTTATCGCCTTGCCGATCGGTTATCTGCTCGTCTTGCGTTTTGTCGATGAATTCCTGGCCGTGCGCGCGCTTGGGATACTTTGCTTGTTCGCGGCGGAGCCCCTGCTCGACGCGGCTTTTTTCCGTTACGAAACATCGCGCCTCATCGTGACGGTTTTTGCGTATGTCCTTGTCATAGCCGGCCTTCTTTGGGTGACGATGCCGTATCTTTTGCGCGATCAAATCAACTGGGGCAGCCACAGCAATACGCGCTGGCGATTCATGCACGGCATCGCGTTGCTTTACGGCGTCGTCGTTCTCGCTCTGGCAGTCACGCAATACTGAATCCTGCTCCGCTCAAACGATCGAAACGAATCAGGAGCTGATGCGCATCGGCATCAACACGTAAAGGAATGGCGTTTGAATTTTCAACACTCCCGGACTCATCTCATCGATAAGATCGAGAAATACTTCGTCTTCAGTTAAGTTGCGGAGCGGTGCCATGAGAAACTCGGGATTGAACGCGATGGAAAATTCCCGGCCTTTGTAGGTGACGGGTAGCGATTCCCTGGCTTCGCCGACCTCGGGCGTGTTCGCGGTGATTTCGATGTTGTTCTTGCTGAAGTTGAGTTTGATCGAATTCGATTTCTCGCTGGCCAGCAACGAAACACGGCGGAGAGAATTCAAAAAGGTTTCGCGCTCGAGCGTGACGCGCTCCTTCGTCTCCGAGGGAATCACCTGGCGGTAATTCGGATAATTGCCCTCGATCAATTTGGAAACGAGCAATGTCCTGTTCAAGTCGAACGCAATCTGTCCATTGCCAACGCTGACTTTAACCTCGCCGTCGTCCATGAGCAGGCGCTGCAATTCCGTGACCGCTTTTGTTGGAACAATAATGTCGGCCTCATGGCTGCGCGGAAATTCGAGTTCCAGGTCAACCATGGCAAGGCGTCGGCCATCCGTCGCCACGAGCGTGAGTTTGTTTTCCTTGAAGCTAAAGAGCACCCCGTTCAGCACGTAGCGCGTCTCGTCGGTCGAAATCGCGTAGGCGGTCTTGCGCAGCCCGTCGCGCAAATCCTTTTGCCGAATGGTAACGACCTTGGCGTTTTCGAACTTCGGCAGCGGCGGAAATTCTTCCTCCGGTAACCCGAGGATCTTGAAAAAGCTCTGACCACTGCGAATCGAAGCGGCATTTTTGCCATCGACATCGAATTGGATTTCGCTCGACGGCAGTTCGCGCACAATCGTGAAGAGACGACGTGCCGGCAGGGTGGTGGCGCCCTCCTTTTCAACCTCCGCTTCGAAACTCCCGCGCACGCCGACATCCAGATCCGTGGTCGTGAGATGGACTTCGTTACCGTTTGCTTGAAGCAGGACGTTCGAAAGAATCGGCAACGTGGTGCGCGTGCTGACCACATTTTGAACCTGCTGCAGACCTTCGAGCAGCTTTTCTTTCGTAACGCTGAATTTCATGAGCTAGTGGAGCGATTAAGATGTAAGGCTTCCGATTTTGTTCGGCAACCGTAAAGTCACGAGCTGATTCTCAGCGTTTTAGCGAGCTGTCGATGAAAGAAATGGTCTGACGCAAGGCGTCCTGCTCCTTCATCCGCTTCTTCACGAGCTTGCAAGCGTGCAGGACCGTGCCGTGATCGCGTCCGCCGAAAGCATCGCCGATCTCATTCAAGGACGCCTTGGTCAACTCGCGCGACAAATACATCGCGACTTGCCGTGGAAAAGCGATGTTGGCCGGGCGACGCTTGCTTGTCATGTCGGCAATACGCACGTCGAAATGTTCGGCCACACGCCGTTGAATCTGCTCGATGGTGATGGAGTGGCGCGCCTCTTCCTGCAAAATATCTTTGAGCAGGTGTTCGACTACCTCATTAGTTAGTTCCTTGCCACTAAGCGAAGCGAATGAAGCCACGCGCATGAGCGCGCCCTCCAAACGACGGACGTTTGTGCGAATGCGGTTCGCCAAAAACTCAAGAACCTCATCGCGCAGCTTTATCTGCATGGTGCGCGCTTTCTTGCGCAGGATGGCCATGCGCGTCTCGGCATCGGGCGGTTGCAACTCGGCCGTCAAACCCCATTCAAAGCGGGAAACCAAGCGATGCTCGAGGTTCGAAATTTCGGACGCGGGGCGATCGCTCGAAAGCACAATCTGTTTGTGCCCGTCGAACAGCGTGTTGAACGTGTGAAAGAATTCTTCCTGCGAACGCTCCTTGCCCCCGAGAAATTGAATATCGTCGATCAAAAGCAGGTCGGCCTGGCGATAACGTTTGCGGAATTTGACCAGATTACTGTGCTGAATCGCATCGATGAACTCGTTGATGAAGAGCTCACTCGAAAGATACATCACCCTGGTGTTTTTCTTCTTCGCCAAAACAAATTGGCCGATCGCCTGCATGAGGTGCGTCTTGCCGAGACCGACGCCGCCGTAGACGAAAAGCGGGTTGTAGGTTTTGGCCGGCGATTGCGCGACGGCCAGACTGGCGGCATGCGCGATCTCGTTGTTCGGTCCCACCACAAAAGACTCAAATGTATTTCGTGGGTTGAGGCCAAGCGCGCTGCCGGTCGGTCTCGCACCGCGGCCCGAATCGGATTTGTCTTCCGCGACTCTATTCGCGTCCGCCGCGGCCGTATCATCCGCCGGCTCGGATGGCGAAAGAAAGTTAACTTCGCGCGGCGCACCGAAAGCGGTCACGATGGCCGCTTGCAACGCCGCCATGTGATTACTCTCGATCCAAAATTGGTAAATATTATTCGGAACGCGAAAGGTCAGACTGCCCTCCGTCGCATCGACCAGCTCAACGGCGGAGAACCAGCGCTTGAAAGTATCGGCACTTACCTGCGGTTTGAGGGCCGCCGACAGCTTTTGCCACAGGTTAGTACAATTCTCGTCCATACCGAACTTGTTAACAGCGTTACACAATCGCCACAAAGGGCACTAGCGAGGGAAATTGCCTTCTAGAAAACAGAGCGCTTTCTAAAACTACGGCGCGTTTCCCATCGGTAAAATTAAGCAACCGCAACAGCAAATGTACGAAATACGAGGGGAAAACCACCGGGACGGCGGGAACGATCGGACTAACGTGCGTAAGATCGATAGGTTGTCTTGCGAGGGAGCTTCTTGGGGCGGTGGAGTGGTTCATTCTAGGCGTGCAAAAATTTCTCAAGCT
>Ga0208989_10000136_pt1 | contig 17505 bp, 14 predicted proteins | sample MedBloCAOM3_M1_FD_187852 | JGI IMG/M metagenome (GOLD analysis project Ga0208989, IMG submission 187852) | Forest soil microbial communities from El Dorado National Forest, California, USA - Mediterranean Blodgett CA OM3_M1 (SPAdes) (version 2) | ecosystem: Environmental > Terrestrial > Soil >...
GCTGACCCGCCGCATAGACGATGGCCGCACCCGCCGACTGCGCGAAGACCGGCGGCGAATCGCCGACCGCGCCGTAATCGATGCTGCCGACGTTCATCGCCTCCAGCATCGGCGGGCCTGAGGAAAACTCGACCCACTTCACCGAGATCCCCTGGGACGCGAAATGTTTCTCAAGCGTGGCCTGCTGCCGCGCGATTACCAGCACGCCGTTCTTCTGATAGCCGATGCGGATTTCCGTGATCGCCGTTTGGGCGCGCAGCTGCCGCGACAGCGCCGCAATTGCCGCAGTTGCAACGGACAGTTTCAGAAATTCCCGACGCTTCATCGCGGTCTCCTGGCCAGAACGCCGCAACTCCGCGCGATCATTCAGTCCAGGAATGATGGTGCTGCTTCGGAAAAGTGTCGAGTGCTCTGCAAAAATAGCAATATGTGCGCTGTCGGATCCGCGAGCGGCACTGCTTTTCTTTCAACGAATCTCGCCAAGGCAGGTTCAATTTTCCCTCCATAAAATGTGAACGGATCTCAATCGACGTGGCCACCAACGATATGTTCCACCGATGCTTCGCCGTGCTGGGTCAGCGGCCGATTGCCGGCCAGCGCGCGCAGCAGCACGTAAAACATCGGCGTGAAGAAAATGCCGAACGCCGTCACCCCGATCATGCCGGAGAACACCGCGACGCCCATGGCGTGGCGCATCTCCGATCCCGCGCCGGTGGAGATCACCAGTGGCACCACGCCCATGATGAAGGCGAGCGAAGTCATCAGGATCGGCCGTAGCCGCAGCCGGCTGGCTTCGATGGCCGCCCGAACCGGCGTCCGCCCGGCAAATTCCAGTTCGCGCGCGAACTCCACGATCAGGATGGCGTTCTTGGCCGACAATCCCACCAGCACGATCAGACCGATCTGCGTGAAGACATTGTTGTCGCCCTTGGTCAGCCAGACGCCCAGCATGGCCGCCAGCAATCCCATCGGCACGATCATGATGATCGACAAAGGCAAAGTCAGGCTCTCGTACTGCGCTGCGAGCACCAGGAACACCAGCAGCAGCGCCACCGGAAACACCACCAGCGAGGAGTTTCCGGCGATGATTTCCTGATAGGTCAGGTCGGTCCATTCGAAGGCAATGCCTTTCGGAAAGGTCTCCGCCGCGATCCGCTCCACGACGGCCTGCGCCTGCCCGGTCGAATAACCGGGCGCCGCACCGCCATTGAGGTCGGCCGTGAGGAAGCCGTTATAGCGCATGGCACGCTCCGGTCCCGCGCTTTCCTTGATCTTCAGAAGCGCCGACAACGGCACCATCTCGCCGGTGTCCGAACGCACCTTCAGCAGTCCGACGTCGTCGGCTCGCGCGCGGAATTTCGCGTCCGCCTGCACCCGCACGGAATAAGTGCGCCCGAATTTGTTGAAATCGTTGACGTAGAGCGAGCCGAGATAGATCTGCATGGTATCGAACACGCCGGTCACGGGCACGCTGAGCTGACGTGCCTTGGTGCGATCGATATCGGCATAAAGCTGCGGAACGTTGACCTGATAGCTTGAGAACAACCCGGCCAGTTCCGGCGCCGCCGAAGCTTTGGCGATGAAGGCCTTGGTGGCGTCGTTGAGCGCCTCATAGCCAAGGCCTGCGCGATCCTCGATCTGCATCTTGAACCCGCCGATGGTGCCTAATCCGGCCACTGGCGGCGGTGGAAACATCGCGATGAAGGCTTCCTGGATGCCCGCGAACTTGCCGTTGAGCTGCTTGGCGATGGCCGCAGCGCTCAGGCTCGACGCCTTGCGCTCCTCGAACGGCTTTAGCGTCACGAACACGATTCCGGAATTTGAACTGTTGGTAAAGCCGTTGATCGACAGGCCGGGAAAAGCGACCGCGCTTTCCACGCCCGGCAGTTTCAGCGCGATATCGCCCATGCGGCGGATCACCTGTTCGGTCCGGTCCAGCGTGGCGCCATCGGGAAGCTGCGCAAAGCCAACCAGGTACTGCTTGTCCTGACCGGGCACGAAACCACCGGGCACGGCCTTGAACAAACCATAGGTGATGCCGATCAACGCGACATAGCCGACCATCACGATGGCGCGCCGCGAGATCACGCGCTTGACGCCGCCGCTATACGCGTCCGAGCTGCGGTGGAAGGCCCGGTTGAAACGCTGGAAGAACCAGCCGAGCAACCGGTCCATGCCGCGGGTCAAGGCATCTTTTGGCGCATCATGGGATTTCAGCAGCAACGCCGCCAGCGCGGGCGACAGCGTCAATGAATTGAACGCCGAGATCACCGTCGAGATCGCCACCGTGAGCGCGAATTGCTTGTAGAACTGCCCGGTCAGCCCGGTGATGAACGCCAGCGGCACGAACACCGCGATCAGCACCAGCGCGATCGCGATGATCGGACCGGTCACTTCCTGCATTGCCTGATACGCCGCTTGTTTCGGCGCCAGGCCCTGCTCGATGTTGCGCTCGACGTTCTCGACCACAACGATGGCGTCATCGACGACGATGCCGATGGCGAGCACCAGTCCGAACAGGGTGAGCGCGTTGATGGAAAAGCCGAAGACATGCATCACCGCGAAGGTGCCGATGATGGAAACCGGCACCGCGATCAGCGGAATGATCGACGCCCGCCAGGTCTGCAGGAACAGAATGACGACCAGCACCACCAGCGCCACCGCTTCCAGCAGCGTATGCACGACCGCCTCGATCGATGCGCGGACGAATTGCGTCGGATCGTAGACGATGCTGTAGTCCATGCCATCGGGCATGTTCTGCTTCAGCTCGGCCATCATCTTTCTGACGTTGTCCGAAATCTGGATCGCATTCGAGCCCGGTGACTGGAAGATCGGAACCGCGACCGCCGATTTGTTGTCGAGCAGGGAACGCAGCGAATAGTCCGCGGCACCAAGCTCGATTCGGGCGATGTCGCGCAGCCGGGTGACTTCGCCGCTGGTGCCGTTCTTGACGATGATGTCGCCGAATTCCTCCTCGGTCTGCAGCCGCCCCTGCGCATTGATGGAGAGTTGCAGGTCGAGCCCGATCTCGCTTGGCGATGCGCCGACGACGCCGGCCGCCGCCTGCACGTTCTGCGCCCGGATCTCGCGCACGACGTCGGACGCCGAGAGGCCGCGCTCGGCGACTTTCTGCGGATCGAGCCAGACGCGCATCGAATAGTCGCCGGAGCCGAACAACTGCACCTGGCCGACGCCTTCGATGCGCGCCAGCCGATCCTTGACGTTCAGCACGGCGTAGTTGCGCAGATACGTCATGTCATAACGGCCGTTCGGCGACAGCAGATGCACCACCATCGTGAGGTCGGGCGCGCTCTTGATCGTTGTAATTCCGAGCGTACGAACTTCCTCGGGCAATCTCGGTTCGGCCTGCGCCACCCGGTTCTGAACCAGCTGCTGGGCCTTGTCCGGATCGGTGCCGAGGCGGAACGTGACGTTGAGGGTCATCAATCCGTCGGTGGTAGCCTGGCTGCTCATGTAGAGCATGCCCTCGACCCCGTTGATCTGCTCTTCGATCGGCGTCGATACCGTCTCGGCGATGACCTTGGGATTGGCTCCCGGATATTGCGCCCGCACCACCACGGTCGGCGGCGCCACTTCCGGGTATTCGGAGATCGGCAGCGCCGGAAGCGACAGCAGCCCGGCCACGAAGATCAGCGTCGACAGCACGCCCGCGAAGATCGGCCTGTCGATGAAAAACCTGGAAAAATTCATGGCACCTTCTCGTCGATATCCGGGTTACAGAGCGCGATCGTCCCGGCGCGGTCGATTGCGATCGACCCCGCTGATTGATTGCTGTTGTTTTGCGATCGTGTTGCCTGATCCTTCCGCAGCTCGCGGAAGGATCGTAGTTGGGTTACTCTAGCGCTGTGCCACCTTGTTGGCGGTCTGGTCGGCAGAGACCGAATCCATCGCGATCTCCTGGGGTGCAACGACCGCTCCCGGGCGCACGCGCTGTAATCCCTTGACGACGACCCGCTCGCCGGCATGCAGACCGCCGGTCACCACGCGCATGCCGTCGATCGATACGCCGAGCGCCACCTCGCGGTATTCGGCCTTGCTGTCCTTGTCGACGACCATGACAAACTTCTTGTTCTGGTCGGTGCCGACAGCGCGTTCGCTGATCAACAGCGTCGGCTCGGCTTTGGGCTGTCCCATCAACAGCCTTGCAAACTGGCCGGGCATCAGGCGGCCGTCGGCGTTGTCGAACACCGCCCGCACCCGCACCGTACCGCTGCGCGCATCGACCTGGTTATCGATCAGCTGCATATGTCCCTTGTAGGGCGTGCCGTCCGACATGCCCGTCCCCATCTGCACCGGGATGCGGCCGATTTCGGAAGGCGCCGATTGGTCGGCGAGCGTCCGCAAGGCGCGCGTCACCACCTGCTCATCGGCGTTGAAGCTGGCATAGATCGGATTGACCGACACCAGCGTCGTCAGCACCGGCGTGCCGGGTCCCGCGGCGATCAGGTTGCCCACGGTGATTTCGAGCTTTCCCACTCGGCCGGCGACCGGCGCGCGCACTTCGGTATAACCGAGATTGAGCTTTGCGGTCTCGAGCGTGGCTTCCGCCGCTTTGAGATTGGCTTCCGCTTCGCTGTAGGCGTTGACGCGGCCATCAAAATCCCGCTGCGAAATCGTGCGCGAATCCGACAATTGCTGGCCACGCTCGAAATCGCTCTTGGTCAGGACGAGGCGGGCCTTGGCCGCGGCCACCTGGCCTTCGGCGCGCGCAACCTCAGCCGCATAGAGCGACGGGTCGATCAGGATCAACAGGTCGCCCTGTTTGACCAGCGCGCCTTCACGAAAATGAATTTCCTGGATGGCTCCAGCGACGCGGGAGCGAACTTCGACCCGCTCGACAGCCTCCAGCCGGCCGGAAAACTCGTCCCATGGTACAGTCTCGCGCGGCATGACGACCGACACCGAGACCGGCAGCGCCGCCGGCGTCGCGGCAACCGTCTCGGCCCGCGCAACTCCGATTCGACCATTCAGGAAGGTCGCCCCGCCGGCCGCAGCCACCACCGCGAGCATCAGCCCCGTTCCAATTAACCTTTTGTTTTGGATAACATTTTTCATGGAGACCCCATTCCGAAGGACGGTCGAGGCTGCGAACCCCGACTTGAACCGGCTGGACTGGCCGAAGACGCCAACCCACCCCGCTACGCTGCATCGCACACATTCGTAACGCCCGGTATAAATGGGCCATCGACATCCCCTGTCAAGTCACTTATCTAACGAACGGTAGGAAACTCAGGAGGACCCATCATGGCCATGGGACGTCCGCGTGAATTCGAGGTCGATAAAGCGCTCGACCTCGCGCTCCAGGTATTCTGGCGCAAAGGCTACGAAGGCGCGTCGATGGCGGACCTCACCGAGGCCATGGGGATCACCAAACCCAGCCTTTATGCCGCCTTCGGTAACAAGGAAGAGCTGTTTCGCAAGGCGCTGGATCGGTATGTCGACGGACCCGGTGGTTATTTCCAGGTTGCGCTGGGAATGCCGACCGCACGCGCCGTCGTTGAACACCTGCTTTACGAAGCGGCCAACGCCGTCACCGACCCGAACAATCCGCCGGGATGTCTTGCGGTACAGGGCGCGCTGTGCTGCGGCGATGCCGCGCAATCGATCAAGCAGGAATTGATGCTGCGGCGCGCCAATGGTGAGGAAGATTTGCGCAAACGCTTCGACCGCGCCATCGCCGAAGGCGATCTGCCGGCAGGATCCGACGCGGCCGATCTCGCGCGCTACATCTCCGCGATCTTGCAAGGCATGGCGGTTCAGGCGGCGGGCGGCACCAATCGCGAGCAACTGCGCAAGATCGCGGAAATGGCTTTGCGAACATGGCCGCCGACGGCGAGTATTCCGCCAAAATAGCACGGCTGGAAGGCAATATTTTCAAGGCAGCGAGCGGCTCATTTGCCATGCTGGCCGGCAAGGGCAAGGGCCTGTTCGGCGCCGCTCTGCAAAATTTCCTCGGAAAGCTGCTTGTCGTTGACGGCGCGGGCGAGCTGCAGCGTGCCCACCATCAGCCCGTAAACCGCGACCGCCTTTCGCCGTCGCTCGCGTTGCGTGCCTGAGTCCAAGTGGGCTGCAATCAGCTCGATGACATTAGTTACCTTGGCCGTGAAAGCGTCACGCGTAGCCTTTGGATGCCGCGCAATTTCGGCGGCGAGCGCGGAGATCGGGCAGCCCCGGCCGGGGTTGTCGCGGTGCTTGGAAGACAGGTAGCCGCGGATCGCACCGGCCAATCCCGCGCCACTCTCCGCGGCTGCCTGCCACACCTCGTTGCGCTTGTCCGCATTCGCAAGGACTTCCCGGACAAGATCCTCCTTGGAGCCGAAATGGGCGTAAAACGCGCCATTGGTCAGACCCGCATCGGTCATGATGCCGGCAAGTCCAACCGCGGCAACGCCATGTTCCCGGAATTGCCGGGAGGCAATGTCGATGATGCGCTGGCGGGTCGCATCCTTGTGCCCCTTGTCGTAGCGCATGTTTTGCTTCCTCCTCTCCCATTGCATTATGATCGTAAGATTGTATTATTATCATAATCTCACTAACGGCTGGCATTGGCAAGTGCCTGATCGGCGAATTCATGCGGTTTGGGCCGCAACCGATGACGGGATGTAAAAGCAATGAGCCTGCAAAAATCCGCACCGATCGACGGAGTGTTGACCGGCAATAAACCACAGCCGGTAGCTGCGAATGCCACCATCGGCCAAATAACAGCAGTTGAAGCGTCCGCCGTCCCCGCAGCGCCCGCCCATGCTACCAAGGCGATGCAGACGCGTGCTGCCATTTTGACAGGGCCTGTTCTGCCGACGGTGCTCAGGCTGGCGTTGCCGACGATGACGGTCCTGCTCGCCCAGACCGCGGTGAATGTCGCCGAAGCCTACTATGTCGGCTTTCTGGGAACGCAAGCGCTCGCCGGCGTCGCGCTGGTGTTTCCGGTTTTCATGTTGATGATGATGATGTCGAACGGCGGCTTAGGCAGTGGTGTCGCCTCGGCGGTCGCGCGCGCCACCGGGGCCGGTCACAGGCACGATGCCGATGCGCTTGTCCTGCATGCTCTGGTTCTTGCCATGATCGTTGGCGCGCTCTTTACGATCGGCGCGGTCTGGGGCGGCCCGGCCTTGTACGAGACGCTTGGCGGCCGGGATGAATCGCTGAATGCCGCACTAAAATATTCCAACTATCTGTTTGCGGGCGCAATACCGGTATGGATCGTGAACTTTCTGGCGGCGGCGTTGCGTGGCTCGGGTAACGTCAGGGTTCCGGCGATGGTGACATTGGTCGGCGCGCTGGTGCTGATCCCGTTCTCACCGATCCTGATTTTCGGTTTCGGACCGATTCCCAGGCTTGGGATCGCCGGCGCCGGAATCGCATTCGCGCTCTATTATGGCGCGGCCATGCTGGTGCTGCTGCGCTACATGACCACGGGACGATCGGGTCTGGTGCTGAAACTTGCGCCTCTCCAGGGCCGGCTGTTCAAGGATATTCTGAAAGTCGGTCTGCCGACAGCGTTCAGCACGGTCCTCACCAACCTGACGGTGATCCTGGTGACGGGCGCAGTCGGACTTTTCGGCACCACCGCGCTCGCCGCCTATGGCATCGCCTCGCGGCTCGACTACGTCATGATCCCGATCCTGTTCGGCATCTGCACCGCGGTTCTGACCATGGTCGGTGTCAACATGGGCGCTGGTCAGGTCGCCCGCGCCAAACGAATTGCCTGGACCAGCAGCTATGTCGGAGCCGGTATCGCCGGATCGATCGGCCTGATTGTCGCAATTTTCCCAATGCTTTGGCTGCATCTCTTCAGCCACGATCCGCACGTGCTGGCGGCGGGCTCAACCTATCTTCGTATCGTCGCGCCGGCCTACGGTGCTTTGGGCCTGGGATTCGTGATTGCCTTCGCCGCGCAAGGCGCCGGGCATGTTCTTTGGCCCTTCGTCGGGGCAACCTCGCGGCTCGTTCTCGCCGCCGGCTGCGGCTGGATTGCCGTCAGCTATCTTGGTGGCGGCATGGCAGCGCTTGCAGCCATGGTAAGTACTTCCCTCGTCGCCTATGCCGTGATCTGCGCAACCGCGATGTTTTCGGAAGCGGTCTGGCGGGTCCAGAAGGCATGAGCGCCGGAGACGCGAGCCGATCTAGAGGCCGGCGCCCTTCCCGATGGCATGGGAGAACGAACGATCGACGATATCCGCGGCATTGAGCTGCTGTTTTATCAGGCCGGAGCGAAAATACAGGTCGATGGTCTTTTGTTCGTCGGCCACGACACCATCATCGATCGGCCCTATGCGGATCTTGGCCCGGCTCAGCCAGTTCAGCGGCACCGCGGGCGGAATGTTCATTAGCTTGCCCCAGGTCTCTGCGTAAGCACTGACGTTGGTCAGCGACCAGGCGCGGGCGGCGGTGAGCCGCCGAAGGAAATCTTCCAGTTCCGGCCGCTTGTCGCGGATCGCATTGGGCGACGCCACCTGGAATCCGATTCCGGGAGTTAAACCCTCTGCCGTAATCACGCGCCGCGACTGGAACAGCACTTCTTCCTGGCTGACATAGGGCTCCCATGTCGACCATGCATCAACGGACCCTTGTGTATAGGCAACCTTGGCGTCCGACGGCGCCAGAAACACGATCTGCACGTCGCCCGCAGACCATCCCCTGGATTCGAGCGCTGCAAGAACAAGCTGGTGCCCGATCGAACCCCGGCCGGTCGCGATTTTCTTTCCTCTCAGATCCTCAAAACTGTGAATATGAGATTCGCGCGGCACCAGGACCGCAAGACCTTCCTGGCTCTGCCGGATGGCGCCGATCGCTTTTACCGGCACGTTGGCCGCCGCGGCAAAGGTGAATGGAGCGTCGCCGACAAGCCCGGTTTCGATGGCGCCCGCGCCCAGCGCTTCCAGCAAAGGTGCGGCGGCCGGAAATTCCTTCCATTCGATCTTGTACGGCACATCCTTAAGGACGCCGGCCGCTTCCATCACGGCCTGCGAGTTGCCCTTTTGATCGCCGACCCGCAAGGTGGTTTGGGCGGTTGCCGAGGCCATTGCGCCCAGCAACAGCCCGGCAGCGAAGATAATGCGTTTCATTCAGCCGCAACTCCCTTGGCGAGGCGACGCTCGGCGATCAGCTTGCGCGTCAGCGGAATCAGTTCGCGGCCATATTCGATGGCATCGATCAGGGGATCGAAGCCGCGAATCAGGAAATGACTGACACCCAGATCGTAATAGTCGCCAAAAACTTCGGCGACCTGCTCGGGCGTTCCGACCAGCGCCGTGGTGTTGCTGTTGGCGCCGGTGAGTTTTGCCATTTCGGTCCAGAGGCGTTTGTCGATGCGGGTGCCTTGCTCGGCCAATGCCAGCAGCCGCCGCGCGCCCGCGGTCGCATGACCGTCAGCCGGTTTGCGATAGCCGGTCTTGTCCTGCAGGGCTGTTGCCCGCGCCAGAATTTCCTCGGCCTTTGCCCAGGCCTTTTCCTCGGTGTCGGCAAGGATTGGCCGAACCGACAGACTGAATCTCGGGGTGGGCCGTCCATGTGTCGCCGCGGCAACCTGAACCCGCGAGGTGACATCGCGCACCTGCGCATAGGATTCGCCCCACAGCGCAAAAGTATCGGCATGCTTTCCCGCAACCTCGATCGCGGCATCGGAGGCCCCGCCGACGAAGATCGGAATGCCTTCGCTGCGAAATGGTTTGACCTGCGAAAAGCCGTTTTGCACCTGGTAATATTTGCCGTTGTACGAAAACGGCTTTTCGCTGGTCCATTCCAACCGAACCACGTCGAGAAATTCATCGGTGCGGGCGTAACGTTCGTCCTTGTCGTCGATGGTGTTGCCATCCTGCTTCAGCTCGGTGGCATTGCCGCCGGTGATGACATGCAGGGCCACCCGGCCACCGGAAAGCTGGTCGACCGTCGCAAGCTGCCGGGCAATCAGCGTCGGTGCGGTAAAACCCGGCCGCTGTGCGATCAGCACCTTGAGCCGGTCGGTCACACCCAGCACATGCTGGCCGACCTGCAGGCAGTCCGGCGAGGTGGAATGAAATGCCAGCAGGGCGCGGTCGAACCCGGCCGTTTCATGCGCTTTGGCTACCGTCTCGATGTAACGGCGATCGAGAACAGGACCGGTCCGAACGATGGTCTCGGATGAATTGTTGTTGGTGATGAATCCGATGAATTCCACGGACATTGGCAGCTCCCGGGTTCCGGCTATTTTTGCACGCAATTCAAATCCCGAGCGCCAGGCGCCCGGCGTTGATCCGCGTCGCGTCGTCCTGAGGCGTATGAACGCGCGCGCACAGTACATCACGATAGTGCCTTTCGAGCGGATTGGCACGCGTCAAACCGTGATTGCTGGTCAGCGACAGCGCATCCTCGACCACCGCAACCGCGTTATTCGTCACCGTGAGCTTGACGATGTTGGATTCGGATGCACTGAGCAGGACGCCGTCATCGTAGTCCCCGGCAAAGCTGTCGATCAGGCGCGCGTTGACGGCCAGCCGCGCCTCGATGCCGCCGACGACCTCCTGCATCCGCGGCAGCGTCGCCAGCGACGTCCCGAGATTGGAAGGCACCCGGCTTTTCAGAAATTCGATCAGCCAGTCGCGCGCGGCGCGGGCGACGCCATCATAAATCGCGGCAACGAAAATCGCATGGACGGTCGCCTGGGTGAAATCGGGTGTCAGCCACTCATCCGGCTTGCGAACATCGATTTCGTGGTCGAGCGGGAACAAGACGTCGTCGAATACGACATCATGACTGCCGCTGGCGCGCAGCCCGAGATGGTCCCAGGTCTCGACGATCCGCGTCCCCGGCAATCCCGCCGGAACGAGAAACAGGCCGACGCGCACGGTCGGCTCATCCGTTCGCGCCCACACCGCGTACCATTTCAGGATCGGCACCCCCGTCGAATAGATCTTTCGTCCAGAGAGCCGCCATCCGGTCTCGGTCCTTCGCGCGATCGTCGCCGGCAGGCCGCCGCGCGACGGCGAGCCCAGATCGGGCTCGACCCGCAGGGCGTTGATCAAAGCTACGCCTTCGACGGTTTCGCGGGCCAGCTTACGTGCAAGACGGCCCGGCCAGCGCGTGCTTCTCGCCATCACCAGATGCTGAATGTAATGCATCGACAGCACCAACGCCGTCGATGGATCGGCTTTTCCGAAGATGTTGATGATGCGCGCCGCATCGAGCGCGCCAGCGCCCGAGCCACCCAGCGCCGTCGGCACGGTCAGCGCCAGCAATCCCGCCTCGGACAGCTGATTGAAATTCTCGAACGGAAAGCTCGCCTCGCGGTCATGCCGAGCAGCCGTCGCGGCAAATTCGGAAGCAAGCAGTTTTGCACAGTCGAAGATCGCCGGAGTTGCGTCCGTGAAAAATTCCTTGCGTATGGAGTTGCCTGGTGCGCTCACCATGCGGCGTCCAATCCCAGCAGCCCCAGAATATTCCGGCGCAGTTCCGCCAGTTTGGAATCGCCCCGGTGCCGCGGATAGGGACGATCGACCGCGATGTCTGCCTTGATGCGCGCGGGGCGGTCGCTGAGCACGATCACGCGGTTGGCCAGAAACACCGCCTCCTCCACATCATGGGTCACCAATAGCGTGGTGAAACCGCTGCGCTGCCAAAGCGAGGCGATTTCCGCCTGCATGGTGATGCGCGTCAGCGAGTCAAGCTTGCCGAGCGGCTCGTCGAGAATGAGTATTTTGGGATCGTTGACCAGCGCCCGCGCCAATGCGACCCGCTGCGCCATGCCGCCGGAAAGCTGGTGTGGATAGGCATTTCGAAATGTCGAGAGGCTCACGAGCTCGATCGCCGCGTCGACCCGGTGTCGCTGGCTCTTCAGAATTCCCTGGGCTTCGAGCCCGAGCGCGACATTGTCCCACACCTTTCGCCATGGAAACAATGTCGGGTCCTGAAACACCACGACCCGCGACGGAAACGGCCCCGTGATCGGATCGCCATCCTCGCGCAACCCGCCCGACCGCGGCGGTTCAAGCCCCGCGACCAGGCGCAGCAACGTCGATTTTCCGCATCCGGACGGACCAAGCAATGCGACGAATTCGCCGGGCTTCACGCTGAAGCTGATGTCATCCAACACCGGAAGGGTAGCGCCATCGATGTCGAACGCATGGCTGACGGCTTCGACGTCCAGCGATGCTCCCGCCACGGCCGGTGCAGCCCGTTCAACAGTCGCGAGCGCTACCATTTCACGACGCCTTTTTGCCAGACCAGCAGCCGGTCGCGCGTCCGAAACAGCAGCGTGATCGCGCCCGAGCACAACAGCGACATCACGATCAGCGCGGCATACATGTTCGAATACGCCGCCCAGCCCTGGGCCCACTGCAGGTACCAGCCAAGACCGGCCTTGACGCCGATCATTTCGGCGACGACCAGCACGGCGAAGGATGACCCGAGGCCCATGAACAGGCCAACGAAGACGTGCGGCAACGCCGCGGGGATCGCGACTTTCAGCACCAGGAACGAGGGCTTGGCGCCAAGGGTTCGCGCCACATCGTAATAGGCATTGCTGACGCTCGCCACGCCGGACCAGGTCAGCACCGTGACCGGAAATCCGGTTGCGAGCGCAATCAGGAACGTGCTCGCGCTCGAGCTCGACGGAAAAGTGAAGAACGCAAATGGAAGCCATGCCGTCGCCGGCAACGGCCCGATGAATCGGAGGACCGGGTGTACCCAGTAGCCGACGCTGCGCGACCATCCAATCGACACGCCGGTCAGAAAGCCGACCGCCGCGCCGATCGCGTAGCCGCCGAGCTGAAGTTTGACCGACGCGAAAACACTATCCAGCAGTTTTGGCAGATCGTCGGTATATACTTCGATGATCGCCTGCGGCGGCGGAAAGAACGGCAGCGGCAGCCACGCGAATTTTGCGGTGGCGATCTCCCACAGGGTCAGGAACAATCCAAGCGCCAGCAGCCATGGCGCACGCGCTTGCAGGCCCGCGCCAAAGCGGCCGAGCCATTTAACGCTCGCTGTCGCCGCAATGATGCCGCCGGCGATGATAAAAGCGGCGACAGCCAGTGCATGAGTACGCGACCAATCACCTAAATCCTCCCACAATAGGCATGAGAGTCCGAAACCGACCCAGGCCAGGCTTGCGAATAGGGCGGTTCCGTTGACCAGAAGAAACGTGGGCAGCGACAGCGGACGGCCAGCGAACGCGGCGCCCTCCTCCACCGATTGCGGGAACGCGACCGTTTTAGACGCCGAATACATCGACATAAATCCGCTCCGCAAATTTCGCCGTGTCGGTGCTCGGCTTGAACACGGAGACCAGCTTCAGATCGTCCGCATAGGCCTTCAGTTCCTGCTTCAGCACGGCCCCAACCGGGTGGTGATGATGGGTGTGATACCGAACCATTGCCTGCAGATCCTGCAGGCTCGCCGTCTTGGGCGCGTAGGGCTGGAACGATGCCGCGGCCTTATCCGGATTCTGCGACGTGAACATCGCGGCATCGAGCAGCGCTTGCGTGATAGCCCGCGCGACCTGCGGCTCCTCGCGCACAAGACTGCCGCGCAATCCGACGATGCAGCAGCTCTTGTCCTTGTAGTCGCCGTCCAGATTGGAGGCGACTTCCTTGTAGGCGCTATCCTTCAGCCAGAGATACGCAATCGGATCAGAGGCGAGGAACGCCTGGACTTCCCTCTTCTCGACGGCGAGCGGCAGCAGATTGCCCGGATAGGCCCGCCAGTCGACGTCCTTGTTGGGATCGATGCCCTGCTTGGCGAGTTGTATCGAGAAGAAATTCTTGTCCGGTCCTGCGAGATCGCCGACCGCGACGATCTTGCCTTTCAGGTCGGCAAGCTTGTCGACACCCGAGTCGGTGCGCGACAGAATGCGCATGCAGCCGCCATGCGTGCCGGCGGCGATCTTGACGTCAAAGCCCTGCTCCAGCGGCTTCAGCCAGCGCAACGCCATGCCGAGACCTGCGTCGGTTTTGCCGGTTGCAATCGCTTCCAGCAATTGGTCGGTCGAGCCGCTGTAGTTGACGAGCTCGACGTCAAGATTCTGCTTCTGGAAGAAACCATGATCGATGGCGACGGGGAGCGGCGCGAGGCAGACCGCGCCGGCATTCCAGGACAATTTCAGTTTTCGTGGCGCCCCCGTGAGCGGCGCGGCCTCGGACGAAGTCTTGCAGATCGGAAATTCCGAGAAATCGATATTCGGTGTTGCCGAGCGGAACGGAAATGCCTGCGCGCCGAATACGCCTAACGGCGCCGCAAACGCCGCCGCGGCGCCAGCGCGCAATAATGTGCGGCGATCCAGCAACGCGCTGTCCCATTTCATATCTCTCGACATCTTCTTCTCCTGCTGTCGGCCGGCATAGGGCCGCAGTCGGCGCAACGCGGTGACGTCGCGGCCCGGCACTGTTTCACACTGGCGTCAGTAAAATCGGTTCACACTCGGCGAGACTTCAACTCTCGTTCCGTTGAATTGACGTTCAAATGATGCGCGGCGGCATCGCAATCGTCAATGAAATGGAATTTTGAATGTGAAAGCGAACGGAGAGATTATCTCCACTGGCACCGCGTTCCGCGACGAAACGGTTTTTGCTCAAGCCTCAACAACGCGTCGTTCAAAGATCGTTCGAAGCCAGCTGTTCGAAGATCTGATGCAACACAGACAACGTTCCACGACGATTCAACAAACGAAACGATCGTTGCTCGCGAGCTCGAATCTTCAGTGAGTCATTTTCATTGACTGCAATCGGGCGGCTCGTAGGCTTTGTGCATCGCTGGGCCGGTGCCAGGCACGGCAGCATTCAAACGGAGAGAGAGCCACGAGGAGGTAAGCAAGGTGGTCGACCGCAGTTTCACCGCGGCATCAGCCGGATCGAACCCCGGTTCCAGGCCAAAGGCAAAGGGCCGGCATACGATGCCGGCCCTTTCTTTTGCGCTTTAGTTCCTGTGAAACACCAGGGTGCGCAGTTCAATGCTCTCGCGCGGCGGCGCATCGGGCGGCGTGGTCGGATCGATGAACGCGCTGTGGGGCGCAAAGCGGGCGCGTCCGTCGGTCCTGGAATCAAAGCACTTCAGCAGCAAGGCTTCATCAGCCGTCATCCTCGGCACATAGAACCACCGATGATCGGGATTGTACGTCACGGCGTAGGTTTCCCCGACGCGGTTGGGATAGACCAGATCGGCAGCGACCAGTTCGCTTGCCTTTACCGTGCGGGCATCGCAGACCGCCAGGGGCGAGTCGAGCAATGGACCTCGAATTGGTCGCCAGAGATTGACGATCTGCACCCTGCCCTTCAGCAATTTCTCGGCCTCGTCCGGAATGAGATCGCGGACGCGCTGCGGACCTGATTTTTCGGTGTGATCGACATGCACGCGCGCAACGGGTTGACGCAGGCCGCCATCGCGGTCGGCCGCGCCTTGAACGCGCTTGCGTACGGTATGGTCGAAGACGAATACCCGGTCGGCCCCGGTCGCGGCCTTGATCAGCCGTTCCGCCTCCGGATAGTAGACGCTTCTGACCTCGTCTTCGTCGTAGAAGTCCTTGACCTCACTGTCTTGCCGGACCAGGGCAAACCCTTCTCGATCAAGCGAAACCGCCTCGCCGATCGGACGAATGTCGTGAATGGGCAGGCTGTGCGGCTCGGGCACGATGTTCGACCTGGGCTCGCCGGACGGCGGCTCAAAGGTATAGGTTCGCGGCCTGTCCAGAGCAGGCGCCAGATAGTTGAGATCGGCCGTCACGAACGACAACGCCGCGATCTTTTCGTTTTGCAGTCCCATGTTCTTCTCCTTTTTTTGGCTGGTCTGGTTTCTAGAAACGCTCCTTGAATGGCCGCAGATCCAGTTCGTGCGTCCAGGCAGACCGGTGCTGCCCGTGAAGATGCCAATAGGCCTCAGCGATCGCATCAATGTTCAGCAGTCCATCGGCGCCACGTTCGATCCGAAGTTGGGGTGCAGCCGTGTTGAGCTTTTCGCCATCGATGCCGCCGTCGATGACGACATGCGCGACGTGAATTCCGAGCGGCCCGAATTCGCGCGCCATCGATTGCGCCAGCGAGCGAAGGCCGGCCTTGGCGGATGCGAATGCCGTGAACGGCGGTTTGCCGCGCAGGCTGGCTGTGGCACCTGTAAAGACGATCGTGCCCTGACCTGACGGCGTCAATCGTCGGGCGGCTTCCCGTCCCACCAGAAATCCGCCAAAGGTCGCGATACGCCAGGTCTGCTCGAAGAGCTCGGCCGGCATGGTGCGGAAGTCATGGCGAACGTTGTTGCCCGCATTGAACACCACGAGGTCAACGAGGTGGCCGGAAGCCCCGGCGAAATCAAACAGCGCCACCACCTCCGACTCGATCGTGGCGTCGGCGGTGAACGCCTCGGCCTTGCCGCCGCTGCCGACAATGGCGCGAACGACCTGCGCAATTTTTGCTTCCGTGCGCCCGGAAACGATCACCCGCTGACCTTCAAGCGCGAACCGCCGCGCGATCGCGGCGCCGAGTCCTTGTTCGGAACCGACCCCCACGACAATGGCCGTGCGTTGAAGCGTGGTCATTGCAGCTACCTCGCCAGTCCGATTCAATCTCGGACAAAGTGCAAGGCTAAATCTGTATCGACCGGGTGGTCCCGCCAATGGCCGGCGGAAAATAAGATTGCTGTCGCGCAATTCGCGAGTGCCGTGAAAAATTCTTCCAAGGAGAAGGACAGGCGGAGTGAAGTCCTTGTCGAGCGAGGACGCAGGCCACCTCGAACCAGAAATGCGAACGTCATCGGATCGGTGCAGGCCGCTCAAGGATCGTCTTTCGTCGGTCGCCTTTGGAGAATGTTGTGCGAACAATCCAAGCAACTTTGGAATTCAAAATAGTGCCGGCGTGGCCATAATGGTGCGTCCGCGCGTGGAGATGACGCGTATCACGGCCGTGTGAACTTCATCGTCGGATCGCAGATGATTCAACGACGCACCAGCTATCCGATCACAATGGCAGCGCTGGTTATCGGCCAGATATCGGTATTGGCCGTGCTGGTCTGGATGTCTCACTAGAAGCAACGCCACGTAACGAGCTCGACCAAACATGATACCGTTTTATATCGTGCGTCATCTCGCAGGAGAGTTCGAAGAACTCTCCTGCTTTCGACAATTAGAGGACGAAAGCGCAGCGTTGTATTTCAATATCGTCCACGGCGCGAAAGTTCGCAGGCGGTTCACCACCCAAAGGTCGGGCGAGCGATGCGCGGACTATGTGCTGGTCGCGAGAGCGACCGGAACCGGCGGATTCATCGAAGAACGAGAAATCGCGCTGTTCGATGCCTCGTGATCGAGCAATCCCCGATGGCCCCGGGGAAAACCGTCATCCCGCGGCGGCCTTGGCGGGCGCGACGTTCACCGCCAATTTGCCGTAGCGGTCCTTGAAGGCTTCGGTATCGATTTCCTCGAGCTGGATGGCGCCGCTCATCACGCCGGCCTTCCATGCGTCGTGCTCGGGATCGGCGCGGAATTCCGGCATCACCTCCCTGGCAAACAATTCGAGCGAGTCGCAGATG
>Ga0208989_10000137_pt1 | contig 17500 bp, 15 predicted proteins | sample MedBloCAOM3_M1_FD_187852 | JGI IMG/M metagenome (GOLD analysis project Ga0208989, IMG submission 187852) | Forest soil microbial communities from El Dorado National Forest, California, USA - Mediterranean Blodgett CA OM3_M1 (SPAdes) (version 2) | ecosystem: Environmental > Terrestrial > Soil >...
GCTTGCCGGAGCGGATGTAGGACAGTGACGGCGCGATGGTGCCGAACACCATCTCGATGCGGCCCTCCATGATGTCCAGCACCGACTGTCCGGTCCCGCGGTAGGGCACGTGGGTGAGCTCGATGCCGGCCATGCTGGCGAACAGCGCGCCGGCCAGATGGGTGGTGCTGCCGGGTCCGGCGGACGCGTAATTGAGCGTGCCCGGCCGCTCCTTCGCCAGACTGATGAGCTCCTGCGTGCTGCGGGCCGTCAGTCCCGGCGTCACCAGCAGCACGAAGGGCGAGTTGCCGATCATGGCCACCGGCGTGAAATCCTTGACCGGATCGAACGGCAGGCTGCCGCCCAGACCGGTGGTGCCCGCATGGGTGGTCGTGTTGGCGAGGCCGATCGTGTAGCCGTCGGGCTCCGCGCGCGCGATCGCTTCGGTGCCCACCACGCTGGCGCCGCCGACCTTGTTCTCGATCACCAGCTGCTGGCCCAGGCGCTCGCCCAGCTTCTGCCCGACGATGCGCGCGATCGTGTCCGAGCTGCTGCCGGGCTGGAACGGCACGATGAAGCGGATCGGCCGGTCCGGCCAATGCGACGGCTGGGCGACGGAAGGGGCCGCGCCGAGACATGCCGATAGGGCGGTCGCCATCACCGCAAGACCACGTCCAGCAAAGAGTCGCTGCATGACGGAACTCCCGCAACCTGGTTCGACGACAGTGATCAGCGGATGCTGGCTTGATCCTCGTTCACTGTCGGCAATTCGACCTCACCGAGGCTAGCAAGCGCCATGCCAGCCGCCACGACATCGTATCGGTTTTGTCTCATGCGATCTCTTCGGCCTCGCGCAGGCTCTCGATCAGCGAGGAGCGCAACAAAAAGGCGCGCGCCCGCACCGGATCCTCGGCGGTGCGGCGCAGCTCGTCGTGGTTGCGCGCCCGCACGGCCGGATCCCGCTCCGCCAGCAGCTTCTTGTTGCGCATGGTCTGCTGTTGGGTGTGCTGCAACGCGACGTGGCGGCGCTGGCGCTCGTAGCGGTCGAGCGCGTCCTCCTCCAGCGTGCCGCGCAGGATGCCGACCAGCTTGTCGGCGAGATTGAAGGCGTCATGCACGCCGCTGTTCATCCCCATGGCGCCGATCGGGCTGTTCACATGCGCCGAATCGCCGGCCAGGATCGCGCGCCCGACGCGGAATTTCTGCGCGACGCGCTGGTGCACCGTATAGAGATTGCTGCCGACGATCTCGAATGGCTGGCCGGTCGGCAGGAAGCGCTGCAGGCGGGCCTGCAGCGCCTCGGGCCGGCAGAGCGCCTCGGGATCCTCGGTTTCGGCGGTCGGAAAATGCACGCGCCAGCGGTCGGGCGGTCCCTTCCAGTGAAACAGGTTCGACCATTCGTCCGGGTCCGAGATGTAGTTGCGCTCGGTATAGCCGTGCCGGCGGAAATCATAGGCGACCTCGATGTTCAGCGTGCGGTCCGAATAGGTGAAACCCTCGAACTCGATGCCGAGGTCGCGGCGCACGATGCTGCGCGCCCCCTCCCCGCTCACCAGATAGGCGCCCGTGATCGTCTCCGCCTCGCCGGCGGAATTAGTCACATGGGCGCTCACGCGGTCGGCGGTCTGCGCGAAGCCCGTGAAATTCGTCGACAGGCGGACATCGATGAGCGGATGCGCCCGCGCGAGCGCCAGCGCCTCCTCGACGATCTTGATGCGCTCGCATTGCAGCACATAGGGAAAGCGCGTGTCGTGTTTGAGATGGGCATGATCGAATTCGGCGATCAGCTTGTTGTCGTGGCGGTCCCAATAATGAAACAGCGGCGCGACGATGCCGCGCGGCGCGAGCCTGTCGTAGAGCCCGATGCTGTCGAACAGCTCGAGCGTCGCCGGGTGGTTGGTGCCGGCGCGCGGCACCTGCTCGAGGAAATTGTCCTCGCCGAGCGCCTCGACCACACAGACTGCGACGCCCTGCTGCGCCAGCCGCAGCGCGAGGCAGAGCCCGACCGGCCCTGCCCCGATGACGATCACCCGCTGCGCCGCGTCCGACATCGGCGCGATCAGGGCTTGGGCTCCACGTCCTTGACGGCGCCGGCCCAGCCCGTGTGGGTGAGGTCGAACACGATGCCGAGCGGGTCGCGGTATTTCGCCTCGTAGAACGAGTTCGCCGAGGTCGGCCGGCCGGCAAGATACGTTCCGCCCGCGTCGACGACCTTCTTCTCCGCCGCGTCGAGGTCGTCGACCCACATGCCGAAGTGGTAGATGCCGATCTTCTCCTTCTCGGTCTCCTTCTTGAGCAGCGCCACATTGACGGTGCCGTCCGACATGTAGATGCCGCGCCGGGCGGTGCCGGCGCGCTTCATGTCGAAGGCATCCTCGAAGAATTTCGCGGCGGCTTCCGGATCGGGGACGATGATGGCGATGTGGCGAAGCTTGGCCATAGGGGTACCTTTCTTTGTGAGGATGTTTGGGCGCGGCGTGGGGCCCATTTAGCCGGAACATTCGGCCGGGCGCAATTGTCCGGCCTGCATAGCGGCAAGCCTTGCCCGTGACGGATATCCGGCCTCTTAGTGGCGGGAATGCTCACTTGATCGGGATGGCCGGGACGAGCCCGGCCATGACATATTCACTTCCCATCGCGTTCCACGATCACCGCCACCGGGCCGCCGCCGTCGGGGCCCTGATGCTCGGCGCCGCCCGACACAAAGATCTCCGCGTGTCCGATGATGCCGGCGAGCGCGCCGCACACGAAGGCGCGGGCGTGGCGGGTCGACGAGATGTCGGAGTCGTCGAGCATGGTGTGGCGGAAGCCGCGCAAGGCGCCGTCGTGGCTCGCCTCGGCCTTGGACAACACCGCGCGAACGCGCCGCCGCTCGTCCGGGCCAAGCTGCCCGTCTGGTGAAAAGCCGAGCCGCCGCAGCGCGGCACGCACCGGCTCGACGTCGATCGCATCCTCCATCACCGCATGGTCGATCGCAAGCGGGCCCGACCAATTGGGCGACATGCCGAGCACCACGATCTCGTGGTTGAGCAGCTCGATGCCGGCCGAGCAGCTGGCGCGGCCCGACCAAAGCTTCCAGTCCGCGCCGATCTGCGGCTCGGCAAGCGGCGCGCGCGCGATCTCGCCCAAGGCGACCGCGACGCCGAGCGCGCTCGCGGCGCGCGAGAGGCCCATGGATTTCAGCGTATCGCGCGTCACGGCGGACCTCCCACGCCGATCCGCTTCGGCGACGCGCTGCAATGTCAGCAACGGGCATTTGACCTGCACGAAGTGGACCGCATCCAGATCGACGACGCCGGCGTCCACCATGGCGGCGCGCACGCCCTCCGCAACCATGTCGACCTGGGCGAGCCGCCCGAGATTCTCGAAAGCAAGCACTGGCGTATGCGCGCGGCCGACCGCGAGCGCCGGCGCGTCCGCGCCGCCGCCAGCGCGGCGCTCGAACACGACCCAATGCGGCGCCATCGCGCCCTCGGTGCCGCCCGACATGACCAGGCAGACTTGGCGCGCGGCCTCGTCGGGAAGGAATTTGCGCAGCATCGCCAGCAGCGACTGGTTCGCAAAACCGCGCGAGAAGTCGTTGACGAGCCCGTTCCCCTCGGTCTTGCCGAAAATCGCGACGATGCCCTTCGGATCGAGTCTCCCTGCCGCGATCGCGGCCTCGATGCCGCTGACGTCCTCGGGCGACGCGGCGGAGATGCGGTGGACGTTCGCGATCGGCATGGGTGCCTCAGCAGCAGGGACAATCGGGCTCGAAATGCGCGGCCATCGCCCGACCGAGCGCCGGCATCGCACGGGCAAGCGGGTCACTTGCCGGCAGCGCGTCGGCACCGGAAATGAGATGGGCGCAGGTAATGGTGCGCATGCATCAGCGTCGGCAGCGCGTGCAAGCGCCTCGGCCCATGCGTTCCCCTCCCCCTTGTGGGGAGGGGATAGGGGTGGGGGTCGTGCGGGTGTGCATTGCGGGCGACATTTTTCCTCGCTGCCACCCCCCTCCCCCACCCTCCCCCACAAGGGGGGAGGGAGCCCGCATCAGTCTGGGGCAAATCATCTATCCTACCCTTACTGTGTCAGCGTCGGCGGCGTGCGCTCGGCCTTCGGCGGCAGGAAGGACCGGTCGAACACTTGGCCCGCCGTAGGCGCATGCGGCAGCTCGTAGGATTCCGCGATCGTGGCGATTGCGCCAGTGAGGCGCGCATCGCTGGCATCGCCGATGCCGAGGTCGTGCGCCTCCGGCGTATCGATCAGCGTCTTGTAGACATAGATCAGCCGGCGCTTCTCGATGTCCTTGTTGATCAGCGGCTCCCTGTCGGCGAGCAGCGCAATCGCCGCGTCGGGGTCGGCCATCGTCTCCCTGAGCGCGCGGTTGATGGCGCGCACCAGGCCCTTCACGGCCGCGGGCTTCTCCTTCGCGAGCTTCGCCGACACCATGATGCCGTTGGAATAAAGATCGAGGCCGGAATCCGCGTAGGAGATCCAGCGGAAATCCTTGTCGGGATCGAGCTTCTGCGCGACCAGGTTCATATAGCTCGTCGCCGTGAACACCGCGGCGACGTCGACCTGCCCCTGGATCAGCACCTGCTCCTGCAGATTCGGCGCGACCTGCAGCACGCTCACGCTCGCCGGGTCGACGCCGTTCTTCTTCGCCAGCAACGGCAGCAGCTTGAGCGCGGCGCCGCCCGGCGGGGTGCCGAGCTTGCGGCCGGCGATGTCCTTGACGGTCTTGATCGGGCTGTCGGCCTTGGTGAGCAGGGCGAACGGCGCCTTGGTGTAGATCATGTAGACCATGAGCGGCGCCTCGCCCGGCTTCAACGCCGCCGTCTGGATCACCGCATTGGCATCGCCGAAGCCGGCGTCGTAGGCGCCCGACATGATGCGGGTGACGGTCGCGGCGGAGCCCTCGCCCTGATCGATGGTGACGTCGAGTTTCTCGGCCGCGAAGTAGCCCTTCTGTTGCGCCAAAAAATACCAGGCATGGATGCCCTGCAGCTTCCAATCGAGCGTGAAGCGGATTTTCGTCACGTCGTCCGCAGCGGCGGCGGCCGACAGCGAGAACGCCAAGCCCGCGAGCAAGGCGAGACAGAACTTCAGCGATACGCGCATGAGAACTCCCTGTGTGCGATGGCGGTCAGCCGGTGGCGAACTCGTCCTTGCGGTGCGCCCAGCCGGTCACGCGCACCTCGATGAACGAGAAGATGACGTAGAGGGCAACGCCGAGCGCCGCGAGGATCATCAATCCCGCGAACACCAGCGGGACGTCGAAGTTCGAGCTTGCGATCATCATCAGGTTGCCGATGCCGCGGTTCGACGCGACCGTCTCGGCGATGACGGTGCCGACGAAGGCCTGCGTCACCGCCACCTTGAGCGAGGCGAAGAAATAGGGCATGGCGCGCGGCAGGCCGACATTGGTGAGGATGTCGAGCCGGCTCGCGCGCAGCGAGCGCATCACGTCCTCGAGCTCGGGCTCGGTCGTCGCAAGGCCAGTCGCGACGTTCACCACGATCGGAAACACGCACAGGATCATGGCGGTGAGCACCGCCGGGACGGTTCCGGCGCCGAACCACAGCACGAAGATCGGAACCACCGCGACCTTCGGGATGCTGGAGAAGCCGACCAGCAGCGGATAGGCCACGTCGTAGGCGAGCTTCGACGATCCGATCAGCACGCCGATCGTCACCCCGATCGCGATCCCGAATCCGAAGCCGACCAGCGTGGTGTAGAGCGTCTGAATCGCGTGCGGCCAGATGGCGGGAAAGCGCAGGAAGAGCGTGACGAAGACCTTGCTCGGGCGCGGCAGCACCACGTCGCTGATGCCACCCCCCCAGCAGAACAGCTCCCACAGCAAAAAGAAGCCGATGATCAGGGCGGCGGAGCCGGCACGGTGGCGGAGTTGCTGGCCCATCAGGCGGCCTCAGGCGTCGAGCGCGCGGTGAAGATCAGCTCGCGCAGGCGCTGCGTGAGCGCGACGAAATCGGTCGAATAGGTCATCTCGATGGTGCGCGGCCGCGCGAACGGCACCGTGCTGTCGTCGATAATGCGGCCGGGCCGCGCCTGCATCACGCAGATGCGGTTGCCGAGATATGCGGCTTCCTTGAGGTCGTGGGTGACGAGCAGCACCGTCGGGCGGCGGCTCAGCCACAACTCCTGCATGATCGCCCACAGCTCCTCGCGCGTGAACTGATCGAGCGCGCCGAACGGCTCGTCGAGCATCAGGAGCTGCGGATCGTGCACCAGCGCGCGGCAGAGCGAGGCGCGCTGCATCATGCCGCCGGAGAGCTGCCAGGGGAACTTGTCGCCGAAGCCCTTGAGCCCGACCTGGGCCAGCAAGGCCTCGGCGCGGTCGCGGTACTCGGTCTTGCGCTTGGCGCGGAAGTCGGCGCGGAACGGCGGCACGATCTTGAGCGGCAGCATGACGTTGTCGCGGATCGTGAGCCAGGGCAGCAGGGTCGGGTTCTGGAACGCCATGCCGACCCGCATCGGCTCGGCGCCGACCTCGCGGCCCGACACGTAGACGTGGCCGGTGGAGGCCGGGATGAGCCCGGTCACCAGCTTAAGAATAGTCGATTTGCCGCAGCCCGACGGACCGACCAGCGCGACGAAATCGCCCCGCCCGACGCGCAGGTTGGTCTCCGCGAGCGCGTGGGTCGCCCGCTCCAAGCGGCCATAGGTGACCGTGACCTTTTCGAGCTCGACAAAGGCGTCGGCATGCGACAGCGGCATTTGAACGACGGCGTTCATGCGGCCTGCCCCGCCGATGCTGCCCCGGCGACAATCGCCTGCATGGTCTGGTCGGTGTTGCGCAGCACGGGCACCGGCATCTCCTGGATGCGGTGGACCGAGCGGCCCCATCCGCGCGCCGTGGCGACGAGCGTGCGGTCGCGCATCACGACGCGCCCGCGCACCAATGTGTGGATCGGCAGCCCCCTCACCTCGCGGCCGTGCCAGGGCGAGATCTTCGAGCGCGACTGGATTTTGGCGTCGTCGATCGTCCACGGGCGGGCGAGGTCGACGAGCGCGAGATCGGCGTCGGCGCCCGGCGCGATGACGCCCTTGTGCGGGTAAAGCCCCCAGGCACGGGCGGGGTTGAATGCGCTCCAGCGTACGTAGTCGCAGATCGAGAACCGCCCTTTGGCGGCTTCGGTGAGCATCAGCGGCATCTGGGTCTCGACGCCCGGAAAGCCGCAGTCGACCGACCAGATATCGTTGCGGGTCTTTTCCTCCGGCGAATGCGGCGCGTGATCGGTCGCGATCATATCGACGGTGCCGTCGGCGAGCGCGCGCCACAGCGGCTCCTGGTGATGCGCCTCGCGCACCGGCGGATTGACCCGGATGATCCCGCCGAAGCGCGCGTAATCGCCGGCGGACAGCATGAGATAATGCGGGCAGGTCTCGCCAGTGATGTCGATGCCGCGCGCCTTTGCCTCGGCGAGCGGGCGCAGCTCATCGGCCGAGGAGATGTGGAGGATATGGATGCGCGCTCCGGTCCATTCGGCGAGCAGCGCGGCGCGGCTCACCGCTTCGATCGCGACCAGCGCCGGGCGCGCCGCCAGATGGGCGAGCGGGTCGCGCCGGCCTGCCGCCACCATGCGGGCCTCGCGCCGCGCCATGATCGAGGCGGTCTCGGCATGCAGCGAGATGCGTTTTCCCGTCGCCGCCACCACCTCGAAGGCTTCCAGCATCGCGCCGGTCGAGGGGGACGGAATGTTGCCGAAGGTGTTGCCCATATAGAGCTTGAAACCGATCACCCCGCCGTCGATCAGCGCCGGCACATGCTCGATGGTGTCCTCGCCGAGCAGGCCGTAGAGGCCGAAATCGACATGCGCGCTCGCGGCCGCACGCGCGTGCTTTTCGCGGAGAATCTCGCCGGTTCCGGTCGGCGGAAGCGTGTTCGGCATGTCGAACACCGTGGTGACGCCGCCGAACGCCGCCGCGGCGGTGCCGGTCGCAAAATCCTCCTTGTGCGGATAGCCGGGATCGCGGAAATGCACATGCACGTCGATCGCGCCCGGCAGCACATGCAGGCCACGGGCGTCGAGCGTTTCGGCAGCCTGCGGCATCGCCTGCGCGGCGCCGACCGCGAGCACCTTGCCGTCCTTGATCGCGACGCTCGCTGCGATCGCCATCTCGGGCGAGACCACCGTGCCATTGTGGATGACGAGATCGGCGATCATGGCGATGCCTCGCCGCAGGCTCGGCAGGCTCCCTCTTCCCGCAGGAGAGAGGTGAAGACAAGCGTGCGCCACGCGCGTCCCATCTGCCCCCTCACAGCATCGCCCAGCCGCCGTCGACCGGGAGGTCGACGCCGGTGAGCTGGCGGGAGACGTCGCTGGCGAGAAACAGGCAGGCATGGGCGACGTCGGCGCCGGTCGACACGCGCTTCAACGCATAGTCGGCGGCGTGGCGCTCGACCGCCTGCTCGACCGTGATGCCGTGGCGGCGCGCCATGTCGGCGCAGACCTTGTCGCGGAAGCGCGGCCCGTCGACCATGCCGGGGGCGACGCAGTTGACGTTGATGTTGTAGGCGCCAACCTCGAGCGCGAAGCTCTTGGTGATCCCGCGCAGTCCCCACTTCGAGGCCGAATAGGCCATGCGTCCGGCGCGGCCGCGCATCCCGAAGGTGCCGCCCACATTGACGATCTTGCCGTAGCGCCGCGCCATCATCCCGGGCAGCACTGCCCGCATTGTGTTGAAGCAGCCGCCCATGTTGAGGCCGACGATCTCCTCGAACTCCTCGGGCGTCGTCTCGACGCCGGTCTTGCCGACCGGTCCCGACCCACCCGCGACATTGACCAGGATGTCGATCGTCTCGCCGTAGCGTGCGCGCGTCGCCGCGGCGGCGCGCTCGCACGCCTCCGCCTTGGTGACGTCGCAGGCGACGACGACAGCCTCGCCGCCGTCGCGGCGAACCTCCGCGGCGACAGGCTCGATCGCGACGACGTCGCGGCCGACGAGCGCGAGGCGGCATCCCTCGCGCGCGAAGGCAATGGAGACCGCCGCCCCCATGCCTTTCGCCGGTCCGGTGATCATCGCCACGCGCCCTTTCAGGTTCAGATCCATCGACTTGCACCCGGTTCAAGTCGCGCTTCGCTCAAAACAGCGCCTTCGGCAGATCGGCCGGAGGCGGCAGGAACTCGTGCGTGAAGATCTCCTCGACTTTCGGCGTGCGCGGCAGTTGGCTCGCGTCGACCAGGATGTCGATCGCCTTCTTCAGCCGTGCGTCGTCGATATTGCCGAGGCCGATCTTGGCGATCTCGGGATGGTTCATCTCGTCCTTGAGCGTGGCGTCGAAACGCTCCAGCTCGACGGCGGGATTGATCAGCGGCTCGCGCTTGGCGACCGCGGCGACCGCCATCTTCGGGTCCTTGAGCGAGTCGATCACCGCCTTGTTGAGCGCACGCACGAAGCCGCGCACCACCTCGGGCTTTTCCTTGACCAGCTTCTTGGAGACGATGATGGCGTTGGAATAGAGATCCATGCCGTAATCGCCGTAATTGATGAAACGCATCTGCTTGTCGGGATCGATGCCGGAGAGCTTGGCGCTGAAGCGGATCGTGTTGACGTAGCCGAAGGCGCCGTCGACTTGGCCTTGCATCAGCATCTGCTCGCGCAAGTTCGGCGCGAAATTTGTGATCGCGACCTTGCCGCAATCGATCTTGGTCAGCTTGCACAGCGCCGGAAACAGCTTGAGCGCGCCGTCATTGGCGGCGCCGCCGAGCGTCTTTCCTTCGAAATCCTTCGGCGCTTTGATCGGGCTGTCGGCCTTCACGGCAACCGTGAAGGGCGGACGGTTGAACATGACGTAGACAGCGACCGGCGCCTCGTCGGGTCGCTTGGAGGCGAAATCGATCAGCGCGTTGATGTCGCCGAAGCCGATGTCGTATGCGCCGCTCGCGACCTTCGGGATCGGCGTCGCCGAGCCGTCGCCTTGGTCGATCGTGATGTCGATGCCTTCGGCTTTGAAATAGCCCTTGTCGTCGGCGACGAAGAAGAAGCCCTGCGGCCCCTGATATTTCCAGTTCAGCACCATCTTGAGTTTGGTCTGCGCCGCGGCCGGGAATGCGGCGACGAGGACGAGCCCCAGCGCGGCGCCGAGCGCGAGCACCGATCGGCGAAGACTGAATCCACTAATGGCTCTCATGGCGAACTCCTGTCGGTGGGCGAAAAGAAACGGGCGGGTCCCGTCGCGAAGGGCGCGCGGTCGTCCGGGCGGCACGCGCGGTCGGCAGCCGCTGGTTTCGTGGGCAAACCCAGCCTGGTTTTTGCGCAGTAATCGAACGATACGGTGCCATGGTCAGGAATTCCTCAGTCCGCATGGACACTTGCGGCGCCTGCGAGGGATGACGGTGCAACGGCCGTGCCGAGAAACGCATTTTGAGCGTTGCCCAGCGCCGCCGATTTCTTGTTAGACTGCTGCCGAAAAGGCATCACTCGCGGGCGCCGTTCCGGCTACCCGGGGCAACGCTGGAGGCGGTCATGCGCCATCTGCGCATCCTGCGTTATGTCGACGAGGTCGCCCGCACCGGGTCGATCCGCAAGGCGGCGGCGCGGCTCAACGTCACCGCCTCGGCCGTCAACCGCCGCATCATCGACCTGGAGGAGGAGCTCGGCGCGCAGTTGCTCGAACGCAAGCCGCGCGGCGTTCGCCTGACCGCTGCCGGCGAGCTCTTTATCCGCTACATCCGCCAGCAGGGTGCCGACGTCGAGCGCGTGAAGTCACACATCGAGGACCTCAAGGGCCTGCGCCGCGGCACGGTGCGCATCGCGTGCAGCCAAGCGGTCGCCTTCGACTTCCTGCCGCGCGCCATCGCGGCCTATCGGGCGCGCTATCCCGATGTGAGCTTCGAGGTGAAGGTGCTCGACCATGAGCGTGCGACCGCGGCGCTCGCCGACTACGACGTCGATCTGATCCTGGTGTTTCGGCCGCCCTTCCTCGCCACGCTGGAGCCTTTGGTGAAGCTCGGGCAGCGCCTCGTCGCGCTGATGGCGGAGGAGCATCCGCTCGCCGCGCAGCCGACGATCCGGTTGCGCGATTGCGCCGCCCATCCGATCGTGCTCGCCGACCGCGGTTTCGGCGGACGGCAGCTGCTCGAGGAGGCATGCGCCCGCGCCAACTTGCGCCTGCGCATCGTCGCCGAATCGAACTCGTTCGAGTTCCTGCGCAGCCTGGTGCGCCACGCGGGGCTGATGTCATTCCAGATCGAGATCGGCACCGATCCGGCCGGCGAAGGTTCAGGCTTGGTCAAGCGCACGATCGACGGGCGCGACATCCCGCGCTCCGACCTCGTGCTCGGTCAGCTGCGCGGCCGCAACCTGCCGGTCGCCTGCGCGGTCTTTGCCGAGCAACTCACGCGGGCGCTGGAGGAGGTAAAGCGGAGATAGGGGGCGGCCGATCCCGGGGTCAGCTCCCTGCGACGGCGGCGCGAAACGCCTGCTCGAGCATGCGCCGGCACTCGTCTGCCTGCTCTCGCACGGTGTCGTCGCACCCGCGCGCGATGTCGCGCAGATCGCGAATGGCGGCATCTACGGCGGTCAGAAGGTCGATTTCCGTCTCGTGAGCCTGGGCCGCAACGCGCTTGATGAACGGGATGATGTTGGTCATGGGCCTCTGGCTGCGAATCACTCGGTACAGGGGCGCATTTGGCCAGCCAAAGGTTAACCGCATCTTTTTCACGCCAGAGAAGCCGGCCGGGGCGCGGCCGGCGGGCACGCCCTACGAGGCGGCGCGCTCGGCGCCCTGTCGGGGCGCGCGCGCCAACCCGTAGGCGATCGCGCCCGCGATCACGCCGAGCACCGCGCTCAGCAGGGTGGCGGCCACCATGGGGGCCGGCGTCCCATCGGCGACAAGACCGTAGAGCTGCGCAAATGCGCCGCCGCAGAATTGCTGGACGAAGACGCCGATACCCGCCGCCGTGGCGGCGAGGCGCGGGATGGTGGCCATCGCGCCGGCCTGGGCGTAGGGCAGCGCAATTCCCTGCGCCATGGTGACGAACAACCCGGGCAGGAAGAACGCCAGCGGCGACACATGGCCCGAGAGGAGAAGAACCGCCTGGATCGCCACCGCGGCGAGGCACAGGAGCGACCCGATCAACACCATGGCTTCGGTCGAGGCGCGATTGCCCAGACGGCTGGAAATCAAGGTCCCCGAGATGAAGCCGATCGGCAGCAGCACGAAGTAGATGCCGAATTCCGTCGCCGGGCGCCCCAGGAGTTCTTTCATGAGCGTAGATGCCGCCGAGCCGAGGATCATGAAGGTGCCGGTGCTGAAGCCGGTCTGCAGCACCAGGGCGGTAAAGCGCGGCTGGGCGAGCAGCCGGGCATAACTTTGCAACACGTTGTCGCCATTGCGCGCCTCGCCGATGGGGCGCGTCTCGTAGATCACCCAATAGGCGCTCGCCGTGATCACGGCGCCGGCGAGGAGCGCGAAGCCGAACACGCTGCGCCAGCCGAGCATGTCCACCAGCACGCCGCCGACCACCGGCGAGACCATCGGACCCAAGGCATAGAACATCGTCAGATAGGCGATCGCTTGCACCAGGCGTTCGGACCCGTAGGCGTCGCGGGCGATGGTTCTCACCAGGGTCACGCCGCAACCGGCTCCGACCGCCTGGACCAGCCGGCCCGCCACCAGCAACGGCACCGTCGTGGCCGCCGCCGAGATGACGGTGCCGGCGAGGAAGAATCCAAGACCCGAGAGCAGAACCGGACGCCGCCCGTAGCGATCGGCGAGCGAGCCATAGACCAGGGTCGCGAACGCCATGCCGAACACCGCAGCGCTGAAGGTGAACTGCGCCATCGCGTCGGAGAGCCCGAACGCCGCCTTGACGTCCGGGATCGCGGGAAAAAACAGGTGAATGGCCAGCGGCCCGATGAACGTGATCATTCCCAGCGCCACGCCGAAGGATGGACCGGGAATTCTCGTCATGTCGGATGTGTCGCCGGGTGGGCCGTAGTCAGGGCAGCCATCCTATGCGACGACGGCCCGCACACAAGCGCGCGAGCGCCGGTGCAGCCCCAACGGTTTGCATGGCAGGCGCAGGACCATCACGTGCGATGCGCGCCCGTGGTCGCGTGGGCAACGGCGACACCGTTGCCCACGCCGTGCCGCTATCCGTGCACGATCATCCAGGGGACCAGATAGGCCTGCGCCATGACCAGGAGACCGACCAGGCAGGCGAGCGCGATCGAGTGCCAGAACACGAAGCGCAGGATCGTGCCTTCGTGGCCGAACCAGTTGGTCGCCGTCGAGGCCACCACGATGGACTGGGCGTCGATCATCTTGCCCATGACGCCGCCGGAGGAGTTGGCCGCGCCCATCAGGATGGGCGAGAGGCCGAGCTGTTCGGACGTGATCTTCTGCAGGTTGCCGAACAGGATGTTGGAGGCCGTGTCGGAGCCGGTGAGCGCGACGCCGAGCCATCCGAGCAGGGTGCCGAAGAAGGGATAGAGCACGCCCGCCCCCGCAAAGGCGAGGCCGAGGGTGGCGTCGATTCCCGAGAGGCGCGTGAGCGTGCCGATCGCCAGCATGGCCGAGATGGTGATCAGCGAATAGGCGCACAGCTTGATGGTCTCGCCATAGGCCTTCACCAGCCGCCCCGGCCCGAAGCCCATGATGAAGCCGGAGATGATCGCCGCGATCAACATTCCGGTGCCCGTATAGGACAGCCAGCTGAAGGCGAAGACGGCGCCTTCGGGCGTCGGCCTGGCGACGACCGGCGCCACCTTGAGGATCTGGTTGTGAAGTCCCGGGACCGGATAGGCCCAAGTGGTGATCGGATTCACCATCCCCTTGAACCAGTCGGTGCCCCACAAGAGGAGAATCGCGCAGACGATGATCCACGGCAAGAACGACCCCCACATCTGGCCACGCGTCGGTGTCGGCCCGGGCGCGGGCGGCTTCGGCATGGTGGCGGCGGAATCGTCTCGGCTGCGCAAGGCCGGCGAGGTCCAGATTTCCTTCGGCTTCCAGACCTGGAAGAAGCCGATCAGGCAGGCCATGCAGATCAGCGAGGCGCCGATGTCGACGATCCATGGATTGATGAAGTTCGAGATCAGGAATTGCGGGACCGCGAAAGACACCCCGCAGACCAGGATGGCCGGCCAGATCGCGACCGCGCCGCGCCAGCCCGCGAATGCGCAGATCAGCCAGAACGGCACGATGAGCGAGAAGAACGGCAGCTGCCGGCCCACCATGGCGCCGAGCAGAAACGGATCGATCCCGGTGACACTGGCCAGGCCGGCGATCGGCGTGCCGAGCGCCCCATAGGCGACCGGGGCGGTGTTGGCGATCAACGAGAGTCCCGATGCGGCGAGCGGCGAGAAGCCGAGCCCGATCAGGATCGCGCCCGTCACCGCGACCGGGGTGCCGAAACCCGACGCGCCCTCGAAAAACGCGCCGAACGCGAAGGCGATGAGCAGAAGCTGGAGCCGGCGATCGTTGGTCACGCCGCCGATCGTCGACTGCAATGTGGCGAAGACGCCTTTCTCCACCGTCAGGCGATAAAGAAAGATGACGTTGAGGACGATCCAGCCGATCGGAAAGAAGCCGGTCACCGCGCCGAGCACCGTCGCGCGCAGCGACATATCCGCCGGCAACGTGAAGATGAAGATGGCGACGCAGTTGGCGACGATCAGCGCGATGACCGCCGCGATATGCGCCTTCACCTTGTTGGATGCGATGAGAACGAGCAGCGTGACGACCGGCAGCGCGGCCGCGATCGTCGACATGAGGGCGTTGTTGAATGGATTATAGACTTGATTCCACATCCTGGCCTCCCCAGCTTTTTTTCAGGGATGGTTCGCCCCCGTACCACCCTGCCCCGTGAATCGCCCGCACTATAGCAGAGCCGCGGGCGCGGTGACCGCCGAATCGCGGTGTTCACGGCCAAGGCGGGCCGGACCGGCGCGGCGGCATCGCCGAGCCGCCCAGGTATCGACGTATCATGAGACGTCGGGCGCGCCCGGCGATGCGGCCGTGCTTCCTGTGGTCGGGCCGATACCCGGCCGGGACGAATGGCTATCGCTTGAGCCGATATCCCGTCCTGAACATCCACCAGATCACCGCCAGGCAGACCGCGAAAAACACCAGCGTCATCGCGAGGCTCACGCCGACGCTCACGTCGGCCACGCCGAAAAAGCTCCAGCGAAAGCCGCTGATCAGGTAGACCACCGGATTGAACAGGGCGATTTTCTGCCAGATCGGCGGCAGCACGCTGACCGAATAGAAGCTCCCGCCCAGAAAGCTCAGCGGCGTGATCACCAGGAGCGGCACGACCTGCAGCTTCTCGAAGCCGTCCGCCCAGAGCCCGATGATGAAGCCGAGCAGGCTGAAGGTGACGGCGGTGAGCAGCAGGAACACCAGCATCCAGACCGGATGGTCGATCCGGATCGACACGAACAGGCCCGAGGTCGCCAGGATGATCAGCCCCAGGATGATCGACTTGGTGGCGGCCGCGCCCACATAGCCGAGCACGATCTCCATCGAGGAGATCGGCGCGGAAAGGAGCTCGTAGATGGTGCCGGTGAAGCGCGGGAAATAGATGCCGAACGAGGCGTTGGCAGTGCTCTGGGTGAGCAGCATCATCATGATCAGGCCGGGCACGATGAAGGAGCCGTAGCTCACGCCTTCGATCTCGGGGATGCGCGAGCCGATCGCGGCGCCGAACACCACGAAATAGAGCGAGGTCGAGAGCACCGGCGACACGATGCTCTGCATCAGGGTGCGGCCGGTGCGCGCCATCTCGAACAGGTAGATGGCGCGGACGGCGGGGAGATTCATGGTCGCTGTCACGGTCCCTGCCTCACCAGATCGACGAAAATATCCTCGAGCGAGCTTTGCGTCGTGTGCAAGTCCTTGAACCTGACGCCGGCGCGGTGAAGGTCGTCGAGCAGCGCGGTGACGCCGGTACGCTCACCCTGCGTGTCATAGGTGTAGACCAGCTCGGTGCCGCTCGACACCAGGGTGAGGTGATGGGCGGCGAGCTCGGGCGGGATGGCGACGAGCCGGGCGTGGAGGTGGAGCGTGAGCTGCTTGCGGCCGAGCTTGCGCATCAGCTCGGCCTTGCCCTCGACCAGGATGATCTCGCCCTTGTTGATCACCCCGATGCGGTCGGCCATCTCCTCGGCCTCCTCGATGTAATGGGTGGTGAGAATGATGGTGACCCCCGAGGCGCGCAACGAGCGCACCACGGCCCACATATCCTTGCGCAACTCGACATCGACTCCGGCCGTCGGCTCGTCGAGGAAGAGGATCTGCGGCTCATGCGACAGCGCCTTGGCGATCAGCACCCGGCGCTTCATGCCGCCCGACAGCGTCATGATCTTGGAGTCCTTGCGGTCCCACAACGACAGCTGCTTGAGGACCTTGGCGATGTGGTCGGGATCGGCGCGCTTGCCCCACAGTCCGCGGCTGAAGCTCACCGTCGCCCACACGGTCTCGAAGGCGTCGGTGGTGAGCTCCTGCGGCACCAGACCGATCATCCGTCGGGCGGCGCGGTAGTCGGTCACGATGTCGTGGCCGTCGACCGTGACGGTGCCGGCGCTTGCGTTCACGATGCCGCAGACGATGCCGATCAGGGTCGTCTTGCCGGCGCCATTGGGACCGAGCAGCGCGAAAATCTCGCCGCGCCCGATCTCCAGGTTGATGTTCTTGAGCGCCTGGAATCCGGACGCATAGGTCTTGGACAGATCGCTGATGGTAATGATGGGCTGCATGGGTGGCGACGTTGTTCTTTAAAAGGTGGCGCAAATCGGGTAGTGGCGAGGCGCGAAGCTTGAGATATGCGGCTTCTGTTTCAGGGCCTGAAGATCGCCCGGTTATCTATCTATCGCATCCCACCGGCCGCAATGGGTCCGAAATCCAGGAATTGATCAAGCCCGAATATGCGCGTGAGCCATGCGTGGAACGATGAGGTGCTCGAGATGAATCCACGACGGGTCGGATGGGCGGTCTTGCTCGCCCTGCTCCTCTTTTGGGGCGGCGCGGTGGCGGCGGGCGCGCAGCCGCGCCCCGCCCCGCCGCACCCTCCGGTCTGCGATCGCGCGGCCTTCCGGACGGTCGTGGACGTCGGTCACACCCTCGATGTGCCGGGCGCCAAGACCGCGCACGGCTCCACAGAATATGATTTCAATCTGCGGCTCGCCCAGCAGATCGACAAGGACCTGAGGGCGGCGGGCTTCGGCCGGACCGTGCTCATGGTGAGCACCGAGCCGCCGACCGCCGGCTTGTACAAGCGGGCGGCGCGTATCAACGAGCTCAAGGCCGATCTCCTGCTGTCGGTCCATCACGACGCCGTGCCGGACTCGTTCCTGGAGACCTGGCAGTTCGAGGGGCAGGAGCAGCACTTCAGCGACCGTTTTCCCGGCCATTCGCTCTTCATCTCGAACGACAATGCCGACCCGCGCGGCAGCCTCGCCTTCGGCCGATTGCTCGGCAACGCTCTCAAGGCGCGTGGCCTGACCTACACCCACCATTACACCGAGAAATTCATGGGCCATCGGCAGCGCCAGCTGCTCGACGCGCAGG
>Ga0208989_10000139_pt1 | contig 17432 bp, 22 predicted proteins | sample MedBloCAOM3_M1_FD_187852 | JGI IMG/M metagenome (GOLD analysis project Ga0208989, IMG submission 187852) | Forest soil microbial communities from El Dorado National Forest, California, USA - Mediterranean Blodgett CA OM3_M1 (SPAdes) (version 2) | ecosystem: Environmental > Terrestrial > Soil >...
GCGCCGAAAGCTGAAAGCCCGGCGTATAATGCGCAGAAGGTCAACCGCTCGGCGGTGATCCTGTTCGTCGACGATGACCCGCTGATCGCGATGTCGACCACCGAAATGCTGGAAGATCTCGGTCACCAGGTGATCGGCGCCAGTTCCGGCCTGCACGCGCTCGACATCATCAAGAGCGAGCAGCCGATCGACCTGATGGTGACGGATCACGTGATGCCCGGCATGACCGGAATCGAGCTGGCGGCGGCGTCGCGGGAGGTGCGGCCGTCGCTGCCGATTTTGCTCGCAACCGGTTATGCCGAGCTGCCCGAGGGTGCCCAGCTCGATCTGCCGCGGCTGGCGAAACCGTATCACCAGGACCAGTTGCGCGACCGGCTCGATCAATTGCTCGGTTGAAGCCCTATCCGGCCATCCGCTCGCGTCCGCCCCAGAAGCCTGCCTTCAGCACCAGCGAAACCGTGGTGCAAGCCTCAGGCTGTTATCAACCGATGGCCGCGCCGGTGCCGCCAGCGTCATTTTCTGTGCCGGTCGCGCCTGGGAGCTTGGTCGGCCGCACCGGGCCGCGCGTTCGCAAGAATTCGCAGCCAACACGGCCGCAAGCTCTGGCCTTAACGCTCCATTAATCAATCTCGCCCCAACAATCGTCTCCGCAGGCCGTTCACCGCTGCCGCGGCGGGTCGCGCCGGAAACCGCCGTTGAAGGGGATCGACATGGATTTCGGGACACTCTTTGCCAAAACGCCGGCAACCCTCGACGAGATCAGGACCCGGGTCGCCTGCGCGCTCGATCGGCATCCGCTGTGCCGCGGCGTGCAATTCGACATCGTCAGCATGCCCCGTACCAGCAAGGGCGGTAACTGGACCATCAGCTTGCGATCGGTCGCGCCCGATGCGCTGTGGGAGGCGTCCGATATCGTCGCCGACATCCAGGATGCCTACGTTCTCTCCGTCGCGGCCTGATTTTTCGCACTTTTCCGCGGCAAGTCCTCCGCCCTCAAATTCGCAGCGGTCACCGCGGCGGCACGGTTAAGCCTTAATTGCTGGCTAGTTCTCGGGAAAGTGACCGTTGTTCGCGGAAGGAAACGGAGAACTGCTTGACGAGAGCAATGACCATCATCGCGCTGACGTGCTTCCTGGTCGTCGGGGTGGCTGCCGCCAGCATTCTTGGCCGCGATAGCGTGCCGACGGCCCGGTTGGAGATGGCTTCGCCCGTCGTCAAAAGCCCGGTCTCGAACCGAGAAAGCAAGAAGGACAGGCTGGCGGTCGCCATGCTTGCGCTGGCGTCGTTCGAAGCGCCGCAAACCGCTGTTTTGAGCGGGCCGCTGCGGCAGGCCTTTGCATCCAGCACGCCTGCCGACATCGAGGCGCCGAAGGTCGCAGCCCCAGTGGCGATGCCGGTGGCGCCGCCTGCGGCGCCAAAGCCAAAGGTTGCCAGCAAGCCGCCGGTGCAAAAATCCTACGCGCTGCTCAGCGACGTGCAGATCGCTGGCATCAAGGAGCGCCTCAAGCTCTCATCCGATCAGGAATCCTACTGGCCGGCGGTGGAAAGCGCGCTGCGCGCCGTGGCCCGCAAGATTCACGCGACGCGTCAGGCCGATCCGAACGCGACCGGCGCGCCGATCGATCCCGACGCCGCGGAAGTCCAGCAGCTGAAATCGGCCGCGATGCCGTTATTGTTCCAGCTGCGCGAGGACCAGAAGCGCGAAGTGCGCACGCTCGCCCGCCTCATCGGGCTGGAAAAGGTGGCGTCGCTGATTTGAGCGGATTGCGAGGCTGTTTAGCTGGACGTCGTTTGTCAGCTTGCGCCGCGCAGCTTATTATACAAGCCGAACGCTCGCTCCTTTAGCTTGGTGTTTAGTGTCTCCAGATTCAACTCGTCCTCGGCGTACGCTGTATTTGGAAAGACAAAATACAATGCGTCTTGCTCGTCACTCGCCGCCTGCCTGGAAATCATTTCTTCAATTTCCATTCCAAATGCAATTTCAAGATTTTTACTGAGAGCAATCTACCAGAAGGGCGGTCGTTTGCAGCTTCCGCGAGGCCGGACTGTCGAAAACGGTGCGCAACCTCAGGTCGCGACGTAGGCGGTCGCGGAACATCAGAATAAGTTATGCGTTGCCCGTCGAAGGGAGCCGAAACATGCGCGCTTCGACGGCTTATTTTGCAGGAGCGGGAACCGTTGTCATGGCGATCGTCGCCGGTGTCGGCGGAGGCCTGCTGATTGCGGACATCGTCAGTCCAAAATCCCCCAAGCAAGGCACCGAAATGACCCGGCTGGAGCGGCGCATGTCGCCCGAGCCGATCCAGGCCGCGCCCGGCCCCTCGGAACCCGTGCAATATCTGGCTGCGCCTCAGCTGTCTGCGCTTGGCGCAGCCGTTGCGGCCGCTCCAGCACAGGCGCAGACGGAAGCTGGCAATTCGCAGTCAGCTGGCGCGCAACCGGCCGAAACAGCCGCAGCTGCGCAGCCCGACGCTCCGGCGCCACAAGCCGCAACTCCAGCGGCGCAGCCCGTGGCGCACGAGCAAGCCGCTGCTCCCGAGAACGCTCTTGCCAAGGCGCGGGACGCCGAGATGAAGCGGGCGGTGGAAAAGCGTAAGCTCGAGCGTCGCCAGCAATGGGCCGAGAAGCGCCGGCAAAGGCAGCAACAAGAACTGAGAGCGGTCGAGGAAAGAGTCAGGGAAGAAACCGGGCCGACGCAAGTGTTCGCGGCCGAGCCGGTAAGAATTGAGATGCCTCAGATCCGCCTGTTCGGCCAGGAGTGAAGATTCTGGGCTTTGATACGGTGCAGAGTGGAGAGCTTAGCGACGCTCATACGATGCCTTGGTGCCCCTGGCCGGAATCGAACCAGCACTCCTTGCGGAACTCGATTTTGAGTCGAGCGCGTCTACCAATTCCGCCACAGGGGCTTTTCGCCACGCTCGCCGGAAGGCGGAGGTCGCGACGCCGGCGGAATATAGCGGGCGGTGACTGCCGGTCAACCCGCGTATCAACTTGACCCGAAGCGCGGATGCTGGTTGTCCGAACAGCTTCGCCCGGCTGCAGGCATGGCAGCAGCCGGATGCAACGGGCGTGGGGTGAACCGTTTCCACGTCATTGACGGAATAAACACTCCGGCGTGATGGCGCTTCGCCTCGACAGCGTCACCCGCGCGGGATAGGACGCTTTCATACAGGAGATGAACGTGACGTTTGATGCCAGCGCAAGTCCGTCGCATGCGCGCCATGATGCCAACCCCGCGCTCACGGCAGCCCTGGCGATCGCTGTCGTTGCGGCGGCGACGCTGGCGGGCGCGTGGTTCTTTCAACTGGTGCTGGATATCCGTCCCTGTCCGCTCTGTCTCGAGCAGCGCTACGCCTATTATCTGGCGATCCCGCTCGGTGCGCTGGTGGCGCTCGCCGCCGCCCGGGATGCCCCCCGCACCGTGCTGATTGCGGGCCTCGCCCTTCTCGCCCTCGCCGCGCTCGGCAATGCCTGGCTCGGTGGTTATCATGCCGGTGTCGAATGGGGTCTTTGGAAGGGGCCGACCGACTGCAGCGGCCCGGTCGGGAATCTCGGCAGCGCCGGCAACCTGCTGGAGCGTCTCGACACCGTGAAGGTGATCCGCTGCGACGAAGTGCAGTGGCGCTTCCTCGGCCTGTCGCTGGCCGGCTACAACGTGCTGATCTCGCTGCTGATGGCCGCGATCGCGGCATGGGGCATCGGGCGTCTCGTTCGGAAGTGACATGGTTCTCACGCTGGCGAGAGCCCCATATCGAGAACGTCAAACCTCAATCGTTCGATTTCGGTCCGCCGCGATAACGGTGCGCATTGGGCTCATCCGTCTGCGTCACCATCGCCGAATCGAACGCATTTAACACTTGCTGGTCAGAGGGACCGGTCGCTTCGGGCCGATACCGCGCGTTCGGTGTGTCCGTGGCCGCAAACGCCTGTCCTGAGATCGCAACCAGCATCGTCATCGATGCGGCTAGCGCGAAGCTTTTCATCATGGTTCTGTTTCCTTGCTGTTTCATAATCCCCGATGGCCTGGAGATACGCATCGCGGCACAGCAGTGCGAGCCTGGTTCACGCATCTGTTTATAACGTGACATAAACGTAACATAGGAATCGGGCGGCCGCGTCCTGGACCGTGCGCAATACCTAATCGTCCACGTCTTCCTGCGGGCGTCCGAACAGATGGACGATGCCGGGCGTCGCGATGGTGACGAACACGAAGCGCGACAGATGATGCGCGCCGACGAAAATCGGGTCGATGTGCAGCGTCAGCGCCAGCGCCAGCATGGCGTCCATCGCGCCCGGCGCGAACGCGACGATGATGTCGGCGAACCGCACATGGGTGGTCAGCGCGATCAGCGCGACGAAGATTGCGGAGATGATAATGGCGATGGCGAATGATCCGAGCGCCGCATTGACATGGCTGAGCAGGATCCTGGTCTTCATCCGCGCGAACCGCGAGCCGATCAGCGCGCCGATGCCGACCAGCGCTACCCCCCGCACCCATGGCGGCAGGCCTCCCTCGATCAGTCCGGTGCCGTGCAGCACGCTTGTCCCGATCATCGCGCCGAACATCCAACTCGCCGGAAATTTCATCAGCCGCAGCAGCAGCGCTACCGCCACCGACGCTGCAATGAGTTCGGTTAGTTCGAGCGGCGAAGCGATCGCCACCGCGGCGGCGGGTGCGGACGAGGGGGCTATTCCGGTCAGCGCCAGCAGCAGCGGAAGTGCTGCGGTGAGAATGATCACGCGCATGGTCTGCACCACGGCAATCGCCGGCACATCGGCGCCTTTCTCGATCGCGAGCATGGTGATCTGCGACAGCGCGCCGGGGCTTCCCGCCAGAAACGCCGAGGTCTGGTCCCAGCCGTGGATGCGCTGCAGATAGATGCTGCTGCCGAATGTCGAGCAGAAGGTGGCCAGCGCCAGCAGCGCAATAGTCAACGGATAGGCGCCCATATGTTGCAGGAGTTGCCGCGACACCAGCGAGCCCAGCGAAATCCCGAGCAGCACCAGCACCGTCTGGGTCAGGATCGGCGGCATGGTGAGCGGCCGCCCCGCGATGGCGGCGATGCCGACCGCGATCATGGCGCCGGAGATCAGCCCGCCCGGAAGGTTTGCCCAAAGAAACAGCACGCCGCCGGCGGTGCCGATAGCCAGCGTTTCGAACACATTGAGGGTTATGGCGCGGCTGGGAATGGCAAATGCCATCGATGCAGGGATTTGGCTCACGGCGCCTTATGGCAAATCCCTGCACGGGGGACAAATGCGCCAACGCGACTGCAGCAATGCGCGCCCGGGTACGGCCGATGTCTTGCCGTGATGCCCCGCGAATGCGGGGCGTCACAAGGCGTTACGGCTCAACCATGATTAAGCACGGACTACTGGATCATCCGCTGGAGCCTGTCATCGGGCTCGCCGGAGGCGAGACCCGGTGGCGGATGATGACACCGTGCAATTGCAGCAGCCGCTTCCGTTCACTTCGCCTTGCCGGCCGCACCTTTCTTGCATTCGGACATGAACTTCTTGCGCTCCTTGCCGTGGACGCCCTTGGTATCGGCTTCCTTTGAGCATTCGAGCGATGCTGCGGTCCGCGGCTTCTCGGCCTTCTTTTCCGCCGGCGCCATTTTTGTAGTGGGAGCAGGAGTGGCCGGCGCAGTGGCCTGCGCGAACGCAGAACTCATCAGCAGCAGGGATGCCAGGGCGGTTGCGGCCGCGCGGGACGATATGGTCATCATGGGAGCACCTCGGGTTGAAGAGAGGCGCAACGTCTCGCTGTCATGCTGAACCGCGGATGAATGAAGCCGGGTTGGCCGCGTTTTCAGGAGCACGATATTTTGGCGCAACGATTGCCAGCTCCGTTGTCACGCGCCGTCGGCGCGCTAGGATGGGGAACTTTAGATCACCATGCCCCAAGGAGACCAAGGATGACCGTTCAAGCAAAATTATTGTTCGCGGTTGCGATATCGGGTTTTGCCGCGCTCGCGGCGACATCATCAGCGCAGGCCCTGACCACGCAGGAATGCAGTGCGAAGTATCAGGCTGCCAAGGCTGCCGGCACGCTCGGCGCCCAGAAGTGGAACGATTTCCGCAAAGCCCAATGCGCAGCGGATGCCGCAGCGGCGCCCGCCGCGGCCGCTGCAGCACCGGCTGCCGCACCCGCAGCGCCGAAAGCCGCGGAAGCCAAGCCCAAGAAGGAAGCCACGCCTGCCGCGGCGCCCGCCGCCCCGGCCGGGCCTGCTGTATTCCCCACTGCCGTTGATCCAAAATATTCCAAGGAAACCGCTGGCAAGGGCCGGATGCACACCTGCGTCGATCAATACAACGCCAACAAGGCCGGTAACGCCAATGGCGGCTTGAAATGGATCCAGAAGGGCGGCGGCTATTACAGCGAGTGCACCAAGAAGCTGAAGGGCTAAGCGCCCTCCCATCAAGCCAACGCTGGACGTTGGCGCAAAATCCGCCAAAACATACCCTCGGGCAGAAGCGCGAAGCGCGTCTTCGCGCTAGATGACCCGAGGGTGTAAACGGTCGCTTGATGCAGAAGTTTTCCGCGCGGATCGCCAATGGTAGCAAGCCTCAGCCTCATTTTGGTGTGTCAACTGGCCGGCGAAGTCATCGTGCGCGGTCTCGGCCTGCCGATGCCGGGTCCGGTGGTCGGCCTCTTGCTTCTGCTGCTATTGCTATTGGCGCGTGACCGCTTCGCCGGTCTCGCGCGCGGGCCGCTGCAACAGGATGGCGTGGAGAGTGCCAGCCGGGGCCTGCTCGCAAATCTGTCGCTGCTGTTTGTCCCGGCCGGCGTCGGCGTGGTGCAGAAGCTCGATCTCGTCGCCGCACATGGCAGCGCCGTGGCTGTGGTTCTCGCGCTGTCGGTGATCGTGACCCTGCTTGTGACGGTGGCGACGTTTCTGGTCGCCAGCCGCTTGATGGCGCGCGGACGGGGCGCGCCATGAGTGAAAATCCGTTCTCGCTGTGGGTATATCTTTCGCAGTCGCCGCTGCTCTGGCTGACGGTGACGTTGCTAATTTATGCGATCGCCGACGCGGTCTCGCTGGCGACGCACCGGAATCCACTGGCCAATCCAGTGCTTCATTCGATGTGGATCATCGGCGCGTTCCTGGTACTCACGGGCACATCGTACACAACCTACTTCGCTGGTGCGCAGTTCGTGCACTTCCTGCTCGGACCGGCGACCGTCGCGCTGGCGGTGCCGCTCTACGAAAACCGCAAGCAGGTTGCTGCGGCGATCCTGCCGATGCTCGTAGCCCTAGTGATGGGCTCCATCACCGCGATCGTTTCGGTGGTGCTGCTGGCAGAGGCCGCGGGCCTGCCGCGCGCGGTGATTTTGTCGCTCGCGCCGAAATCGGTCACGGCGGGCGTTGCGATGGGCATCAGCGAATCGCTACACGCCGATCCCTCGCTGACGGCGGTCGCGGTCGTCCTCACCGGTATCATGGGCGCGATCATCGTCACGCCATTGATGAACTGGATGGGCATTACGGATTTCCGCGCGCGCGGATTTGCGGTTGGAATCGCGGCGCACGGCATCGGCACCGCCCGCGCGTTTCAGGTCGACGCGGTCGCGGGCGTGTTCGCCGGCATTGCCATGAGCCTCAACGCGCTCGTGACATCGCTGCTGGTGCCATTGGCCGTGACGCTGCTGGTGCGCTGATCTGCATTGCAGTTTTTTATGCTGTCAGCATAGAGATTTGCAGAAATTCCTTCTAAGGTCTCGCCGTGCAAGCGAGGAAACTACCTTCATGATCTCGGTGATGCAGGGCGCGCTGGGGCTGGCATCGGGAGCGCTGGTCGGATTTTCGCTTGGCCTGGTCGGCGGCGGCGGATCGATCCTCGCGGTGCCGCTGATGGTCTATGTGGTCGGCGTGCCCGACGCCCATGTGGCGATCGGTACCAGCGCCATCGCGGTGGCCGCCAACGCCGCGGTCAATTTGTCGAACCATGCACGCGGCGGCACCGTGCGGTGGTCGTGCGCGCTCTCGTTCGCGGCGGCGGGAATTATCGGCGCGTTCTTAGGCTCGATCTTCGGCAAAATGCTCGACGGCCAAAAACTATTGGCGCTGTTCGCGCTGTTGATGCTGGTGATCGCCGTGCTGATGCTGAAGACGCGATCGCGGATCGGCCTGCCCGACGTGCAGATGGACTGGACCAACATGCCTGCCATTGTCGGCCTCGGTCTCGCGACCGGGACGCTGTCCGGCTTCTTCGGCATCGGCGGCGGATTCCTGATCGTCCCGGCGCTGATGCTGGCGACGGGCATGTCGATCATGAACGCGGTCAGTTCGTCGCTGGTCGCGGTGACGGCGTTCGGCCTGACCACCGCTGCCAGTTACGCCTGGTCCGGATTGATTTCATGGGGGCTGGCGGGATTGTTCGTCGCGGGCGGCATCGCCGGCGGATTGATCGGCACCCGATCGGCGCAGTTGCTGTCGGCGCGGCGCGGCGCGCTCAACGTTGTGTTCGCCGCTGTTATTATTGCGGTGGCGCTGTATATGTTGGCTCGTAACATAACCTTGTCTTGAGCGTGGATTACGTATGCCTCAGGCCGGCCGGGAGACCAGACATGAACCAATCGATCGATCCATCCCGGCTGAATCCGGCGCGCACCCGGCGCGAAGCGCTTCGCGCGCTTGGTGCGGGCGCGGTGATGCTCGGCCTGGACATCGCGCAAGGCTCGGCGCTGGCGCAAAGCAACGACGAGACCGTGCTGACGGAAGCGCTGGTGTTGCGTGACCCGGATATTCCGGTCGCCGGAAATGCCGAAGGCGACATTACGATCGTCGAGTATTTCGACTACCAGTGCCCGTATTGCCGCAAGATCGAACCCGAACTGCGTCAGGTGGTGCAGGACGACGGCAAGGTCCGTCTGGTGTTGAAGGACTGGCCGATCCTCAGCGAGGTCTCGGTGACAGCGGCGCGTATGGCGCTGGCGAGCAAATACCAGGACAAATATATTCAGGCGCATGAGGCGCTGATCGGCGTTAATTCGAAGCTGACCGAGCCGCGCGTCCGTGAGCTGCTCGCCGGCGCAGGCATCGATGTCGATCGCGTCACGCGCGACCTCGCCACAAACGCCAAGGCGATCGACGCGATCCTCGCGCGTAACAACGGTCAGGCCAAGGCGTTCGGATTCAGAGGTACGCCGTCCTTTATTGTCGGCAAGTTTCGGGTGCCGGGCGTTCTGACCATGGCGCAATTCGATCAGGTCATCGCCGATGCGCGGAAAGCAGCAGCGAAGAAATAGCTGCGGCAAATAGCAAAGAGCGCCCTCGCAAAAAGCGAAGGCGCTGGACTTTGCAGGTGCACGTTTGGTTACTTGGACGACAGCTTGATCCAGTCGTCATGGGCGCGCCGCTTCAACAGATCCCAGTCGCTTGCCGCGACGTCCCAGTTCACGATGGTCCGGTTGGCCTGCGCTACCTGGCCGTTCGCGACCGTCGAGGTCGACATCGAATCGTAGATGTAGACGCCTGCGACCAGCAGCAGCGCACCCAAAATCATTCCCAGAAAAACGCGCATGGCAAACCTCCGGTGATTGCGAACAACGCGGTTAGGGGACGATGGTTCCCGTTCCGGGAGCGTGAGCACCATCCTGAGGTGCGCGCTCAGGCGCGTCTCGAAGGATAGCCGCGTATCATCCTTCGAGGCTCGCCGAAGACGGTTCGCACCTCCAGCGAAACGGCGAAGCCGTTACGCAGCGATGACGCCTACATCAGAAACGTGTCTTCCTCGTCGCAGGTCCAGCTACCGGCGCTGAAGCGGGTGCTTCCGTCACCATATTGAGCGATTTCAGCTCATCCGGTTTGAAGACGAATAGTCTATCGTGGGGTGTCTCCATGGCGTGCACCCAGACCTGCAGGCTGACGCCCATGTCGCCGAGATAGCGTTGACAGCGCGCAGAGATGTTTTGCGCGACGCTCATCTCATCGCGTGAAGGACCGTTGGCGGCCGAACGGATCGCCGCCACCTGATGCACGCCGATTGTGGCCCTGTCGCCGGCGTGTCGCTCGACGCCGCCGGCAAACATCAGCGGACACGACGACACGCAGTATCTTCCCGCCTCGACCTCTGTCGCGAATTTCCTTTCGCGAATGAGCCGCCCCATCGCCAGCGCATCGGTTACTGAACCGCCCGGCGAATTCAGCACCACGGCCTTGACGTAATCGCCGCGTTTGCCGACTTCCGCTGCGAAGGCCTGCGAAATTCCCGGCGTGATGGTGCCGGTCGCCATCAATTTGCCGCCGCTCACCAACTCGAACGTCATCGGGCCGGCCATCGCGCCGTCCGGCTGCGGCAGCGGCACGAGGCGCTTGTCGCCGCCCGGCAACAATGGCGCCAGGATCGACGGCAGCATGCTGGGAAGGTTCAGCGCAGGTGAACCCAGCTGTATCTCGGCCGGTGTCGCTGCAGAATCGGGAATGGCGATCCACCCCTGCATGCCGGCGAGGTCGACTGCGAGCACGGCGATCGTGACCGTGACGACGCTGCGGAAAATCCAGCGCAAAATTGCTTCGTCCGCATGGTCCGACAGCCAGGTATGAAAGCGTTGCCGTATGGTGGAAGATTGCGGCACGGCGATGCGCTATTTGGTGTGCCGTGCCGACGGCAGCGAGGTGACGTTTTCATCTGCAACCGGCGGCGGCTCGGCGACGGGTTCCCGGTCAGCCTTCGCTTCACCCGGCGCCACCTGGCGCGCGTCCCCGACTTCGCGCGCCATCTGCAATGCCGCGATCATTTCGCCCGCGGTCATGTTCGATGCGCTGACGGCGGGAAACCCTTCGCGCCTGATCGCAGCGTGCACCACGCAGAGAATCAGCACCAGCACAGCCGGCATCAGATCGATTGAGATCGCACCGGCCCAGCTCGGGATGAAATCGCCGGCATAGCGCAGCACCGCCTCCGCGGGCGACAGCGTCTGAAACCTGATTGGTTCGACCTTGGGTGTTGCCAGGATTTTATCTGCGGCGCCGGAGAGCGATGCCGCCTGTGCGGCAATCGAGCTTTCAACCTTGCCGACAACGGCGGTCTGGCGATCCGCAAGATCGGAGGTGCGGGCGCCCGCGGCAGGCGCGATGAAGCTCGACGACAGCGACGTCGCGGCGCGCTTGACCGCCGGCGCGACTGAAGTTTGCTGCAAATTGGCGATCACGCCCATCAGCGACAGCGACTCGGATGCGAATGCATCGCTGCGCGCCGAAATCGGTCCGCGATCGGAAACCAATTCGCGCATCTTGGCGAGATCTTTGCTACCCTGCTCGTACAATGCCGAGACACGTTTGCCCGAGGCCTGTACTTCCTGGCCGAGACTGTCGAGCTGCCCGGACATCTGCGTCAGAAGCTGCACCACGGTGCCGGATCCGGCGGTGCCCGTGAGCGAACCGGCGCGCTCGGAATCGGCAAGCTTTGCGAAGCGCGACGACGCCAGCTGGATATCCGGCAACAGTCCCTGCGCGGCGATGGCGTTGGTGTTGGCGGTGTCGAGATCACGGGTGTAGTTCTGCACCGTGATGGCGAGATGCTGCTGGATTGCGGCGGCGCCGGCCAGCGCCGAGGCGTTCAACCATGACGACATCGCCACGATCATCAACGAGCCGAGCAGCAGGCAGCCGAACATCAGGCCACGACCGGTGCGATGGGTCACATGCGGCATGAAGTGCATCAGGAACACCCAGAACGCGTAGATGCCGACCGACACCGCGACCGAATAGATCACCGCGGCGAAGAACACCATGCTCGGGCTGCCGTTCAGCAGTTCGCGGACGCCGAGATAGGTGTAGACGCCGGCCGCCAGTGCGAGGATCGCAGTAGTGAGCTTCAACGTCAGTTCGAGGCGTGTGACGCCTTTCGACAGCAGCAGTGAAGCAGAAGGCGAGGCCTGTGACGCGAAGGCATTGTTCGGGGGCATCAGAGAGTTCCGTACGGTTCAAAACCAACTGAACAGCGCCCCGCTGCCCGCTGAGTGTTTCTTTTCTGCAGATAAATTCGGACGAGATTATGTACAACCATCAGGCGCTTCACGAAGGCTTGAAGGAACTGTTGGCAGCGCATTAATGCGTGTGAGCGCCGTCATCGTTTCCCGCGCAGCCAGTTCAGTATCGTCGCGTTCATCTCGCGTGGATAGCAGTGGCTGAGATCGTCAATCTCCCGGTAGGTCACATCGGCGCCTGCCGCCGACAACGCCTCTCGCGTCTGCCGCGCCACCTGCACCGGAAACATCCAGTCAAGCCGGCCATGCACGAGATAGATTGGCAAGCCCCGCAACCTTTCCGCATCGGCGATTTCCGCCATCAGCGGATGGAAGGTGGCGGCGACCGGCGCGAGATGGGTGAAGGGGGAAGCGCTCTCCAGCCCGGAGACGTAGCAGAACGTGCCGCCGTCGCTCATCCCGGTCAGCAGCAGCCGGCTGGGATCGACGTTCCAGCGCCCTCGCACGAAATCGAGAATGCGGGCGAGGTTCGCCGTGTCGGTGTCTTCCCCCATCAATGCCCAGGTGCCAGCGGTCGCCGTGGGTGCGACGAGGATGGCGCCGTGGCTGCGCGCGTCGCGCAGCCAGCTCCACAGGAAGCCGCGCCCGTTGCCGCTGCCGCCATGCAGCGCCATCACCAGCGGCCAGGCGCGGTCGGGCATGTAATATTCCGGCACGTAGAGCGAGAAGCCGCCGCGGCTGCCCGGTTCATTGTGGTCGTGAATGATCCCGGTTTTTTCGTTTCCCGGCTCTGCAAGCCGCGCCAGCAGATCGGCGTCTTCGCGCAAAGCGGGATCGACGAAGAAGCTAGAGACCGGCGGCAGTTTTGCGGCAAGGGGATACAGCGCCTCCTGCGCGCGCGGGGCGTGACGCAACGCGCGAAACACGGCAATCAGGTCACCGTTGCCGTGCTGCACCGCGCGCAATCCCTTGAACGCCGCAAGCACCTCGTCGCTTGCGGCTTCGAGCGAGGTCTGTACGCCTGCGAATTCTTCGGGCCAATCAATTAGCCGTGGCCGAACGGCCTGCAACGCCTGATCCGGCGTGCCGGCGGCTACCATGACAGAATCGAAATCCGGCGGATTCAGATGCCGCGCGATAAAACCGAGCGCTTCGAGCGATTGCAGCAACGGCGGCAGCACGGCCACGATGTCGTCCACCACGGCCTCGCTCATCGCAAGCCTCCGCCGGCGTTCAATGCAGCCGCGGCCGCTTGAGCAGCTTGGCGCGATCGGTCGAGTTCAACACCACATCGAAGGTGACGCCTTCATGGTGCACCGTGAGCGGCACCTCGACGCCCGCAGGTCCGAGCGCCCAGAGTTTTCGGTAGAAGGCGGTCTGACTTGAGATATTTTCGCCCTTCACGGCCAGGATGACGTCGCCGGCCTTGAGTTCGGCGCGCGCCGCAGGTCCCTTCGCGGAGATACCGATCACCACGACTCTATCGTCGATCTCGGTAGTGTACATCCCGAGCCAGGGCCGCGCCGGCTTGTTGACGCGGCCGAACTTGCGCAAATCGTCGAGCACCGGCTTGAGCAGATCGATCGGCACGATCATGTTGACATGCTCGGCTTTGCCCTCGCGCTCACGCTCAAGCTGGAGCGATCCGATGCCGATCAGCTCGCCGCGGCTCGAGATCAGCCCGGCGCCGCCCCAATTGGGATGCGCGGGATAGGTGAAGATCGCCCCATCCACCAGATATTCCCAGTAACCGGCGAACTCCTGCTTGGCGGCGATGTGGCTGGCGACCGACCGGGTGCGTCCGCCTGCGCCACCCATCACCACGCGGTCGCCGATTTGGGCCGCAGCCGAAGAACCAAGCGGCAGGGGATCGAGCTCGATGCGGCCAAGGGCCTGCACCAGGCCGAAGCCGCTCACGGAATCGACGCCGAGCGCATGGCCTTCCACCACGCGGCCGTCGCCAAGATGCAACCAGACGGCTTCGGCCTCGGTGATCAGATAGCCAATGGTCAGCACCAGTCCGTCGTCGATCACTACGCCATTGCCGGCGCGTTCGGTGCCCAGCGTGTCCGCGCTGAAGGCGTCGGCGGGGATGATCGAATGCAGGCCGACCACCGAAGAAAGCACGCGATCGAGATCGAAACTGTAGTCGCCCGGGCGGGGCTGGTTCGCCGGCGGCACTTTCCATTCAGTCAAAGAGGGCATCGAGAATCTCCTGGCCTATCGGCGCGCCTGTGCTCCGAAATTTCAGGGAACAGGGGCGCGCGAAACCGGTGACGATCTTATGTCGCAAATGACCGTCTTGAAAGTCTCTCGTAATAAGATTGCATGAAGCGCTGAGATCGGATGCTTTGACGCATACGTTTCAGTTCTTCGACGCTCTATCCTGATGAAGATTGTCCGCGACGTCTGCTAGCCGTGAAGCGGAGAGGACTGCTCACTGGATCCGAATGATCTCGGCTTTACCGGCGCCGGCCTGAACGACATCGCCCACGCTTTTCCCGTACATCGCTCTTGCCAGCGGCGAGACATGGGAGATCGAGCCTTGGGAAGGATCGGCTTCGTCCTCGCCGACAATCCGAAACGTCTGCTCTCGGCCATCGTCGCGTACGATCGTCACTAACGCGCCGAACCGTACTTCAGAACGATCGGTCGGAGCCGGTACCACGCGCGCTGTCGCGCGCCGCGCGGTCCAATAGCGAAGGTCTCGTCCTGCAGCGCCGAGCGCCGCGCGATCGGCCGACGCTTGCGCGTTGGCGTAGGCTTCGCTGGCCGCTGCCAGGGCATGTTCGATCTGCGCCAAGCCAGCCTCGGTGACGTCGTTAGGATACTCCGAGACCGGCCGATCCGGGAGATCTTCGAGATAAGCGTCCTGGTCCTTGACGAAGGCTCTGCTCATCAGCCGTCATCCGTTAAGTTAACAGCTGGGAGAGGAACAATTGTTGCACAGTTCCGTTCCATTGCCGACCTGAACGGCGGTCAATAGAAAGAAATGGCGCGACAGCGAAGCCGTTCAAGGGTGTCCGCCGGGAGAAGAAAGCCAGTTGAATTCAGGTCGCGGGTCGGTTTCGAGCGCGGGCATACTGATGTATCGGCGCGGCGGTTCGAAACTGGAAGTTCTTCTGGTGCATCCGGGCGGACCTTACTGGCGCCGCAAGGACGATGGCGCGTGGTCAATCCCGAAAGGCGAAATGAATGCTGACGAAGACGCAGGCGACGCCGCCCGTCGAGAGTTCAGGGAGGAAACGGGCCTTGCTCTCAGCGGGTCACTTGAACCGCTTGGCGAGATTCGCCAGCGTGGCGGCAAGCGCGTGCTTGCCTTCGCCGTCGAGGGCGATATCGACGTTCAGACCATAAGAAGCAACACGTTCGAAATCGAGTGGCCGCCGAAAGGCGGAAAGATGCAAACCTTTCCTGAGATCGATCGCGCCGAGTGGTTTGATCTGCCTGCCGCTCACGCGAAAATTCTCGAAAGCCAGCGGCCGCTTCTCGACCGGCTCGCCGAACTTGTGGGCCAACCTGGAGCGAGGCAGGCACCATGACCGATCCTTCCGATCTCCAGCGCTTTGTTGATGCGCAAGCGCCGGTCTACCAGCGTGTCCTTGCCGAACTGCGCCATGGTCAGAAGCGAAGTCACTGGATGTGGTTCATTTTTCCCCAGCTTGCCGGTCTCGGCCACAGCCCGATGGCCCGGCGATTTGCCATCGCCTCTCGCGAGGAGGCGGTGGCCTTTCTCGGGCATGGCGTTTTGGGATCTCGGCTTCGGGAGTGCACGGCGCTCGTCAACGCCGTCGAAGGCCAAACAATTCGGGAAATATTCGGCAGTCCTGACGACTTTAAATTCTGCTCGTCGATGACGTTGTTCGGCGCTGTCTCATCTGATGCGGTATTCCCAGCGGCAATCGCGAAATTCTATGGCAGTAGGCCGGATCGCAGAACGCTGGACTTGTTGGCCGCCGATCCGACGTGATGTGACTTTTGTACCCGCGACGAGGAACGTGGGAGACCTGGTGGGGTTGCAGACGTAGCTGATCGATCACAACGGGGCGATCATGGTGGATGAGAAGAATTCGAAGGCTGCGCTGGTGTTTTCGGGCGGTCTCGGCCTGGCTTCCTATCATGCGGGAGCCTTCGAGGCTTTTGCGAGCCAATCATTGCCGATCCATTGGGTTTCCGGCTCTTCTGCCGGTGCGGTCGCCGCTGCATTGGTGGCCGGAAATGCAACAAGCGAGCGAATAGCCCGCTTTCGGTCTTTTTGGAATCTATCCGAGCCCGCGTTTCCGGCCCACCATCCCTGGCGCCATCTCCAGGGCTGGCTAAGTGCGGTTCGAACACATGTTGTGGGAGCGCCCGGCCAGTTCTCACCGCGCCTGCCCTTAAATCCGTTTTCGTTCCGAGGTCTCTATGATCTGGCTCCAATGAGAGATCGGTTATACGGCATGATCGATTTCGGTCGTCTCAATAGCGGCGACATCAGGATATCGATTGCAACAACCGATGTCGAAACCGGGGATCCCGTAGTTTTCGATTCCAAGGATGTCACGATTGAAATGGACCATCTTTTGGCCAGTTGCGGATTTCTTCCGGATTTCGCGCCGGTGGAAATCGGTGGCCGCATGCTCGTGGATGGCGGCCTGTCCTTCAATGCGCCATTCGATCCCATTTTTGAAAGTGATATCGTGGATGACTTGAAGGTGTTCGTCATCGATCTGTATGCGCGTGATGGCGATCGTCCGAATAGCCTCGAAAGTGCTGCAGAGCGCAAAAACGATCTGCTGTTCGGCAATCAGACTTTCCTGCGCCTCAAGGACAAAATGAGATTGAGGGCGCTCCGCAACAAGGTCGCAGGCGCGGAAAAGGGCGACGAAATCTATCTGCTCAGCTATCGCTCGGGCTCATTTGAGCCGGGGCCGGAGAAATCGTTCAATTTTTCGAAAGAGGCCGTAGCCGACCGTTGGAATGCTGGCCTTCTTGACATGCAGTATGCCTTTTCCGGCATGGCGCTCGAGGTTGAAGGTATCAAGCTGGTTCGTCGGCCGTTTTCGGGGACAGCCTGACGTGATGAGCTATTGGATATGCTTCCTGCCTCATGTCGTCCCGCGGCGATTATGATGGTTGCGGCCTACGGATCAAGCTCGGTATCCCAGTATAAATAATCGAGCCAGCTGTCGTGCAGATAGTTCGGCGGGAACAGCCGGCCGTTGCGGTGCAGCTGGTGCACCGTCGGCGCGAACGGGGGTTGCCGCGGAAACATCCGCGCCTGCTGCGGCGTCAGGTTTCCCTTGCGCAGATTGCATGGCGAACATGCGGCGACCACATTTTCCCATGTGGTCTGGCCGCCCTTGCTGCGCGGGACGATGTGATCGAAGGTGAGATCGTCGTCGGCCGAGCAATACTGGCAGACGAAGCGGTCGCGCAGGAACACGTTGAACCGGGTGAAGGCGGGATGCGTGGTCGGCTTGACGAAGGATTTCAGCGACACCACGCTCGGCAGCTG
>Ga0208989_10000140_pt1 | contig 17410 bp, 12 predicted proteins | sample MedBloCAOM3_M1_FD_187852 | JGI IMG/M metagenome (GOLD analysis project Ga0208989, IMG submission 187852) | Forest soil microbial communities from El Dorado National Forest, California, USA - Mediterranean Blodgett CA OM3_M1 (SPAdes) (version 2) | ecosystem: Environmental > Terrestrial > Soil >...
CAAACCTTCTCAATGTTTTATACCTCCGAAACCTCCGGCAATGCCCTGCCGGAGGTTTTTAATTTGACGGATCGTTGGGTTTGCGACCCCGGGGGGCGGCACTAGCCCTTCGCTCATCCGGGCAACGATGCGCTCAGATCAAGCTCTCAAGAAGCCTCCTTCAACACCGCCGGCGCCCTGTCCTCGCCCTTGAGCTCTTCCAGGCTGCGATGCCGCGGTTCGATGCCGAGCGTCCAGACCGTGACGATCTGCACCACCAACAGTCCGATCATCAGCGACATCACGCCGGCGACGCCGCGGGCTTCGAACAGCATCACCACCAGGAACGGCGTGACGATGGTGGCACCGCGGCCCAGCGTATTGACGATGCCGGAAGCGCGCAGCCGCACCTCGGTCGGGAACAGTTCGGGAATATAAATTCCGAACAACAGCGCCACCAGCACATAGATCGGAACGGTCAGCGCGAAGCCGACCGCCGGCAGCATCACCGGATCTGAAATCAAGGGATAGATGATGCCGAGCACGACCGAGATCAGCGATGCGCCGATGATGGTCGGTTTGCGGCCCCAATAATCTGCGGTCAGCGCGCCGATGGCGGAGCCGATCGGCGCACCCAGCGCCATCAGCAGGGAATATCCGAACGACGTCGCGAGGCTCAGACCCTGCTTGATGAAGAACACCGGTAGCCAGGTCACGAACCCGTACAACAACGTGTTGATGGTGATCAGGCATACCGAGCCGACGATCATGCGCGAGAGCAAAGGCGCCGTGAACAGCGTCGCCAGCTCCCCGGATGCCGTGGCGGTCGAAGTGGCTGAAGGCGCCGGCAGCGGCCGGCCCTGGGCCGCCTCGCGCTCGATCGACTGCATCAGCGCTTCGGCTTCCTCGGTGCGGCCGACCGCCTCCAGCCAGCGCGGCGATTCCGGCAGGGCTTTACGCAGATACCAGACGATGAGTGCGCCGATGCCGCCAAGCACGAACATCGCGCGCCAGCCGAATTCCGGAACCACCAGTGAGGCCACCAGCAGCGAAATCGGCAAGCCCGTAACGACGCACACGGTCGTGAAACCGAGCCACTTGCCGCGCGAACGTGCCGGCACGAATTCGGTCATCGTCGCATAGCCGACGACGTTTTCGGCACCTAACCCGACGCCCATCACGAAGCGGCATGCGATCAGCACGGCCATGTTGGGCGCGAATGCCGCCGCCAGCGATGCGAGGCCAAATACCAGCAGGTTGAACTGGTAGGTAAACCGCCGGCCGTAACGGTCGCCGAGAAAGCCGGTGCCGAACGAGCCCAGCATCATTCCAACGAAGGTCGCCGAAATGAAGATGGCGTTCTGGGGCAGAGTGGAGAAGCCGGTCTTCAACGTCACGCCGAGCACGGTGCCGGCGAGATAGATATCGAAACCGTCGAAGAACATTCCAATGCCGATCAGAAGCATGATGCGGCGGTGGAATGGGCCGATCGGTAGCCGATCGAGACGGCTGCCGGCGTTGACTGACGTGACCATGTGCGTTCTCCCCTTTTTATCGTTTGTCCGTTAACGCGGCTGCCGGTCTTCTATGGACGGTGCAGCCGCTTGCAATTTGCCTAGTTCAATCGTCGCTGGGTCGCCGTGTCGCGGTACCAGTCGAACGGCTGGTCGTGAGTCGCGACCATCACGCTCTTGGTGTTGAAATGATCGTCGAAGCTTTCGGTACCGAACTCGCGCCCGATGCCTGAGTCATCGACGCCGCCCCAGGGCGACGCCGGGTCGAGGCGGTGATGATCGTTGATCCAGACGATGCCGGCCTTGACGGCGGATGCCACGCGATGCGCGCGTGCGACGTCGCGGGTCCGGATCGCTGCCGCAAGCCCGAACGGAGAATCATTGGCAAGCCGCAACGCGTCGGCTTCGTCCTTGAAAGGCGTCACCGAGGTGAACGGTCCGAACACTTCCTCCTGAAAGATGCGCATGTCGGACTTCACATCCGCGAACACCGTCGGCTCGACGAAGTAGCCGTTCTCATGGCCGGGCACTTTGGCGGCGGCGCCGCCGGTGACCAGCCGCGCGCCATCCTCGCGGCCGAACCTTGAATACGACAACACGCGATCGCGCTGCCGCGCCGAGATCACCGGCCCGAGTTGCGTTGAGGGATCGAAGGGATCGCCGATGCGAATACCTTGCGTCTTGGCCTTCAGCTTCTCAACGAACTCGTCGTAGATCGACGCCTGCACGATATGGCGCGACGCGCAGACGCAGGTTTGACCCGCGCCGATAAAGGCGCCAAATGCAGCATAGTTGACGGCCTGATCGACATTAAAGTCGTCGAACACCATCACCGGCGTTTTGCCGCCAAGCTCCAGGGTCTGGTGCGCAAACACTTTCGCGGCCGCCCCGCCGGCGATGCGGCCGGCTTCGGTGCCGCCGGTCAGCACCAGCTTGTTGATATCGGGATGTTCGGCCAGCATCCTGCCGGTGCTCTGGCCAAGGCCGAGAACGACGTTGAACACGCCAGGGGGCAGCCCCGCCTCGGTGAAGATTTGCGCCAGCTTCAGGGTCGTCAGCGGCGTATATTCCGATGGCTTGACCACGGTGACGCATCCGCTCGCCAGCACCGCGGCCAGCGATTTGCACAGGATCATCAGCGGATGATTGAACGGCGTGCAATTGGCGACGATGCCGATCGGCGTGCGCAAGGTATAGTTCAGATACGAGCCTTCGACGGGGATGACCGCGTCGCGGCGCGACAGCGCGAGCCCCGCGAAGTAGCGAAAGAAATCCGGCAGCCGCGACAGCTGCGCCCGGGTCTCGTTCAGCGGACGGCCGTTGTTGAGGGTTTCCAGCCGGTACAGAGATTCCAGATCGGCCTCGAAGGCATCCGCCAGGCGATTGACCAGCCGCGCGCGGGCCCGAATGTCCATGCCGCCCCATGCGCGGCCTTCAAAGGCGGCACGCGCGCTTTTCATCGCGCGATCGACATCTTCGGCGGTCGAATTCGGAATCCGTGCAATCACATCGCCGGTTGCGGGATTGCGGACGTCCAGCATCTCACTGCTGCCGGCTTCGATCTCGCGGCCGTCGACGAAATTGCCGTGGATCTCCACGTCCGGCGTCGTTGGTTTGGCGGAAATATTCAAACGTCTCTCCCTTCGATCATGATCCGATTGAGTCGGGCCATGATCTCATCTCTTTGGTTTGAGCATGATCCTTTCGGAAAACCGGTTCCCACTTTTCCGGATCATGCTCTAGACGATGACAGCGTTGCGCTTTAGCGCCGGCAGCACACGCTTTTCCGTTTGGCTGATATGCGCCTTGATGATGCGCGCGGCGGCTCTACCATCGCGCCGCTGCATCGCCTCGATCAAGGCGACGTGCTCGGCAACCAGTTGCGTCGGATCGTGGCCTCTCACATTGGCGACGCTCACGCGCACCAGACGATCGGCCTGTCCGATCAGATCGCACAGCGCAGCCGCCATGCGGCGGTTGCCCGACGCATGCGCCAGGGCCGAGTGAAAGGCGCGGTTGTAGGCGATGAAGTCCTCGTGGTTGCCCGCGAACCGCCGGTATTCGTCGAGCGCCTTGAGAACATCTGGCGTTGCGTTCTCGATCGCCTCGGCGACGCAGGCGGGCTCCAGCGCCAGCCGGAACCGCAGGAGGTCGCGCGCATCCGAAAGCGAGATCGGATTGACCCGGTAGCCCTGGCGCGGCTGCACGGTGACAAGATGCTCGCGTTCGAGCCTCAGCAAGGCCTCACGCACCGGCTGGCGGCTGACGGAATAGCGTTCGGCGAGCTCCTGCTCGCGCATATCATCGCCGGGCGCCAGGCGGCAGGTTAGAATATCAGACCGCAGGTTTTCGTAGACGTTATCGCGCAAAAGCATCGCAATTTCCCTAGACTGCGACCGTAGTGTTGCAGTCGTGAAATATCACGTCAAGTGACAAAGGCTTGAAAAGTGCGAATTTTGATTTATCAGTTTGAAAGCGCCAACGAACGCCGCTTCCAAAGCAGGCAGCTCCCAACCCTGAAAGAGAGACCGCATGGATCGACTTTTCGCCAACGGCACGGTCAATGCTGCGCAGTCGGGCACGGGACCCGCCCTTTTTCTGTTTCACTCGCTGCTCTCGGATCGTGCGAGTTTCGATGCCATCGTCCCGAAATTATCGCAGTCGTTCCGGGTGATCGTTCCCCAATTGCCGGGCTTCGGCCAATCCCAGGCAGTCAGCGGCGGTCTCGCTGGTGTCGCCGACCGAATGGCCGAGGCCGTGAAGGATGGCGCCGGCGGAGACGAGGCAATCGTGCTCGGCAATGGCTATGGCGGGTTCGTGGCGCTGCAAATGGCTATACGCCATCCTGATATCGCAACCAGACTCATTCTCGCCGATTGCGGCGCGGCGTTTTCGGAACCCGGGCGCGAAGCCTTCCGCAATATGGCGGCGGCTTCCAAAGCCAGGGGACTATCTGTTATTACCGACGTCGCGATGCGCCGGCTATTCGCGCCGGAATTTCAGGAGCAGCATCCTGATTTGATGCGCGATCGTCGCGAGGCATTCCTGAAAACCGATCCGGACGTGTTTCGTGCCGCCTGCAATGCGCTGGCCGAACTCGACCTCCGGCCTGAGCTTGGGCAGGTCAAGGTGCCAGTCCTGGTGCTGGTCGGCGAACATGACGAGGCGACGCCGCCGCCGATGTCGCGCGAATTGGCGGCAGGCCTGCCGCAGGCGCGTCTGAAGATCATTCCGGGGTGCGCGCACGTGCCCCAGCTGCAATCGCCTGAGGTCTTCCTGGAAGCGATTGGCGACTTTTTGACCGCGGCGTGTGCGGCAACCTAAGATCCAACTTGCGGATGGCGCTAAGGAAACCAGGGCGCGGACCGATCACGGCGTCGTTAGCCCCGGCAGGACTATCAATCTGAGCCGTTCTGTGGGATTTTGAGGGTGTGAACCGCCAAATCGCCATACGCCGGCTGCTCGCGATCCTGATGATCGCTGGATTGGCCTTGGCGCCGCTATCCCGGCCTGTCATGGCCGGAGCGGCCATGGATGCGTCGATGTCGGTGATGGCGGACGACATGTCGATGTCCGCAACGGCGGACGAGATGGCAAACGACATGCCGTGCTGCCCTTCAAAGGCTCCGGCGCCGATCGATTGCGAGAAGTGCGTGTTCATGGCGGCCTGTACCGCCAAATGCTTGGTAGGCCTGTCGGTAGCCGTATTCCGTCCGTTTTTTGCGGCATCCGGCCGAATTGCGCGGCTGCAAAATGATTCCTGGCCCGACGGCCTGGGCCATCCACCTCCCGAGCATCCTCCTCGAACTCTGGTCTGATCGGCGCTCCAGCGCCGGTTGCTGCTGCGTGGTCCTAAAACCGCGCGGATAAACGCATGCCGCCTTGCGGCGGACCAAAGACAACTGAGGATTTAAAATGAAGACGTCTCGTTACTCGCGCGCTTTCCAGGCCGCGTTCATCGGCATTGCCATGACCGGTTCGGTCACCATCGCCCGCGCCGACATCAAGGATTACGAGTTTCAACTGGTCGATCAGGCCATCAAGGCTGGCCCTGACAAGACCATCACGGTCCGGCTCGTCAACAAAACCAACGGCAAGCCGGTGCCTGACGCTGTGATCTTTGCAACCCGTTTGGATATGGCGCCCGACGGCATGCAGGAGATGGCTACCAAGATTGCGCCGATGCCGGGCGGAGAGCCCGGTATCTATAAGTTCAAGGCGACCTTTGGGATGGCCGGCCGGTGGCAGCTCTCGCTTGGCGCAAAGGTGCAGGGCGAGACCGGCACGGTTGAAAACAAGCTCGTCATTACGGCGCAGAAATGAACCGCGCCGTCTTCACCAGCGCCACCGTCGCCGCGTTGATCGCGGCGGCGGGAGGCGGGTTCATCACCGGTCGCGCGCAGCGTCAGCCGGCCGAAACACCGGGCATGGCCGTGGTGATGCCAGCGGCCGCGCAGACGAGCGACGCGCCGATCTACTATCAGGACCCGGATGGCCGCCCGCTTTATTCTCTGACGCCAACGAAGACGCCGGACGGGCGGGATTATCGTGGCGTGCCGGTTGGTGCCGATATCGATTTCGAAGAAGCCTCCGTTCCGGAGACCACGCCGGCAACGCCGACGGACCGAAAAGTCAAATATTACCGCAATCCGATGGGACTGCCGGACAGGTCGCCCGTGCCGAAGAAGGACTCGATGGGGATGGACTACATCCCGGTCTTCGAGGGCGACGATACCGACGACGGCTCGGTCAAGCTGTCGCCCGGCAAAATACAGCGCACCGGCGTCAAGTCCGAGCCGGCTGCGCCGCGCGTGATACGCACGCTCATTCGCGCACCCGGCACGGTTCAACTCGACGAGCGCCGTACATCGATCGTGTCGTTCCGATTCGAGGGATTCGTCGAGTCAGTTGAAAACGTCACCACTGGCGACCACGTGCACAAGGGCCAGGCGCTGATGCGGGTCTATAGCCCGAGCATGTCGAGCGCCGCTGCCGAGTATTTGGCGGTGCTGAGCGGCTCCTTAGGTAGCCAGGCGGTGAAGGGCGCGCGGCGGCGGCTGGAGAATCTCGGCATGCCGGAGAAGGCCATCGCCGAGATCGAACGCACGCGCGAAATCTCGCTTTCCGTTCCATGGCTCGCGCCGCAGGACGGAGAGATCGTGGAGCGCGCAGCGGTGAGCGGAATGCGCGCCGCGCCGGGCGACATGTTGTTCCGTATTGTTGACCATCAGGTGGTTTGGGTTCTGGTCGATATCGCCGAGCGCGATCTGGAGCGGATTGCCATCGGGCAAACGGTCGACGTGCGCCCGCGCGCCTTTGCACATCGCGCTTTCAGCGGAAAGGTCGCACTGATCTATCCGCATCTGAATGCGCAGACGCGCACCGCCCGGGTCCGCATCGAACTTGCGAATCCGGATGGGTTGTTGCGGCCCGACATGTATGTGGATGCCGAGATCAATACCGGCAGTCCGGACCCGGTTCTCTCGGTCCCGGACAGCGCCATCCTCGATACCGGCACCAGACAAGCCGTTTTCGTCGACAAGGGCGACGGCCGGTTCGAACCGCGCGACGTGAAGCTTGGTCGTCGAGGTGACGGCTACGTGGAGATACGAGACGGCGTCGCGGAAGACGAGCGCGTCGTCGTCTCGGCTAACTTCCTGATCGATGCGGAAAGCAACCTGAAGGCGGCGCTGAAGGGATTTTCGGAAGCCGGAGGCCAGCAATGATCGCGCGCCTCATCGCCTGGTCGGCCCGCAACCTGCTGCTGGTGCTGTTCGGTACCAGCTTCGCCGCCGCCGCCGGCATCTACGCGCTGGTCCATCTGCCGCTCGACGCAATCCCGGATCTCTCCGACACCCAGGTGATCGTCTACACGGAGTACCCGGGTCAGGCCCCGCAGGTGATCGAAGATCAGGTCACCTATCCGCTGACGACTGCAATGCTGACCGTGCCGCGGTCGAAGGTCGTCCGGGGGTTCTCGTTCTTCGGGGTGTCGTTCGTCTACGTCATCTTCGAAGACGGCACCGACATCTACTGGGCGCGTTCGCGCGTACTCGAATTCCTCAACGGCGCAACCTCGCGACTGCCGGCCGGTGTGACGCCGACGATCGGCCCGGACGCGACCGGCGTGGGCTGGGTCTACCAATACGCGGTCATGTCGAAGGAATTGAATCTTTCCGACACGCGGACCATTCAAGACTGGAATCTGAAATTTGCGCTGGCCAAGGCCGAAGGCGTCGCAGAAGTGGCGAGCGTCGGCGGCTTCGTCAAGCAATACAACGTCATTCTCGATCCGCTGCGCATGCGCGATCTCGGCATCACCATGCAGAAGATGCGTGACGCGATCCGCGCCAGCAACGCCGACGTCGGCGGGCGCACGGTCGAGCTCTCGGAGTTCGAGTACGTCATCCGCGGCAAGGGCTATCTGAAGTCGATCAACGACCTCGGCAATATCGTGCTGAAGACCGACAACGGCACGCCGGTGCTGCTGCGCGACGTTGCCCGCGTTGAACTCGGCCCCGACGAACGGCGCGGCATCACCGAACTCAACGGCGAGGGAGAGGTCGCGAGCGGAATCGTGCTGCAGCGCTTCGGCGTCAACGCGCTCGACGTCATCGAGAACGTCAAGAAGCGGTTCAAGGAAATCGCCAGCAGCCTGCCCAAATCGGTCGAGATCGTGCCCGTCTACGACCGCTCGAACCTCATCAACGCCGCCATCGAGACGCTCAAGCACACGCTGCTCGAGGAAAGCGTTGTGGTGGCGCTGGTCTGCTTCATCTTCCTGCTGCACTTCCGTAGCGCGTTGGTGGCGATTCTTATGCTGCCGGTCGGCGTGCTGATGGCATTCGGCGCGATGAAGTTGCTCGGGCTCGGCTCCAACATCATGAGCCTTGGCGGCATCGCCATCGCGATCGGCGCCATGGTCGATGCGGCGATCGTGATGATCGAGAACGCCCACAAGCATCTGGAACGCGCCGAGCCCGGCCGTTCGCGGCTCGAGATCCTGATCGCGGCAGCCTCCGAGGTCGGACCGGCGCTGTTCTTCAGCCTGCTGATCATCACCGTCTCGTTCATGCCGATCTTCACGCTGGAGTCGCAGGAAGGGCGGCTGTTCAGCCCGCTCGCGTTCACCAAGACCTTTTCCATGGGGGCGGCGGCTTTGTTGTCGGTCACACTTGTTCCGGCGCTCATGGTGATCTTCGTCCGCGGCCGGATCGTTCCGGAACACAGGAATCCGATCAACCGTTTTCTGATCTGGATCTACCGGCCCGTGATCAAGGGCGTGATGCGCGCCAAGACGCTGGTGATCCTGCTTTCGCTTGCCGTGCTCGCTGTGACCATCTGGCCCGCGCGCCAGCTCGGCACCGAGTTCATGCCGAACCTGAACGAGGGCACGCTGCTCTACATGCCGACGACGCTGCCCGGCATCTCCGTCACCAAGGCCGGCGAATTGATGCAGACCCAGGACAAGATCATCCGGTCGTTTCCGGAAGTGGCCTCGGTCTACGGGAAGGCGGGACGCGCGGCGACCGCGACCGATCCGGCACCATCCGAGATGTTCGAGACCATCATCAACCTCAAGCCGAAGCAGGAATGGCGTCCCGGTGTGACGGTCGACGGTCTGATCGCGGAAATGGACAAGGCGCTGCAGTTTCCGGGCGTGTCCAACGCCTGGACCATGCCGATCAAGGCCCGCATCGACATGCTTTCGACTGGTATCCGCACGCCCATTGGGGTCAAGGTGATCGGAACCGATCTGGTCGAGATCGACAAGCTCGCTAAACAGATCGAACCCGTACTGAAGGCCGTTCCGGGTACATCGTCGGCCTACGCCGAGCGCGGGATCGGCGGCTACTACCTCGACGTGACGCCGGACCGTGAGGCGTTGGCGCGCTACGGCATCATGGTCCAGGACGTTCAGGACGTCATCGCGACCGCCCTCGGTGGCCAGACCGTGACCACGACGGTGGAGGGCAGGCAACGCTTCAGTGTCAACATGCGCTATCCTCGGGATTTGCGCGACAATCCGCAGGCCATCGCCAACGATATCCTGGTCCCCATGCCGGCTGGCGGCGCCGTGCCGCTGGGAGAGGTCGCGAAGGTTTCCCCGGCGCGAGGGCCGACGTCGATCCGGACCGAGAACGGACAGTTGGCCACCTACATCTACGTCGACATCCGCGACCGCGATCTCGGCGGCTACGTCGCCGACGCGCAGCGGGCGGTGCAAGCCAGCATCCGGTTCCCGCCCGGCTACTACGTCATGTGGAGCGGTCAGTACGAATATCTCGAACGTGCAACGGCGCGCCTGAAGATCGTCGTACCAGTGACGCTGCTGATCATCTTCCTGCTGCTGTACCTCAACTTCCGTTCCATCACCGAGACCATGATCGTGATGCTGTCGCTGCCGTTCGCGCTGGTCGGCGGTCTCTGGCTGATGTGGTGGCTCGGGTTCAACCTGTCGGTGGCGGTCGCGGTCGGCTTCATCGCGCTTGCCGGCGTCGCCGCCGAGACCGGCGTCGTGATGCTGATCTACCTCAATCAAGCGTTGGCGGAGATCAAGAAGAAACGCGACATCGAGGGCCGGGCGCTGACGCGCAGCGATCTTTACGACGCCGTCATGGAAGGCGCGGTGGAGCGTGTGCGGCCAAAGATGATGACCGTTGTCGCCATCATGGCAGGTTTGCTGCCAATCATGTGGAGCACCGGCACAGGCTCCGAGATCATGCAGCGCATCGCGGTGCCGATGATCGGCGGAATGATTTCGTCGACGCTGCTGACGCTGATCGTGATCCCGGCGATCTTCGGGTTGGTCAAAGGCTTCGGGTTGCCGAGCGAAGACCGCTTCGACAGCCAGCCGCCGCTGCCGCCTGGAAAGCCGATCGAGCGGCCTCGACGCGTTCCGCAGCCTGCCGAATGAGCCGAACCATGACGGACGGAATAATGCCTAGATGCTGACAATTTGAGCAGACCGAACGCTTTATGCGTTCGACGATAGCCCTTCCGATGCTAGTCTTGCCCCGGGCATTAGGGTGTCGGTGGATGCGGGCTGTTCTGGATTATTGCACTGGAGGAATTCAGCGAAAGGTGCCGGCGGGAACGCTGGTCATCCACGAGGGCGGCACGACCGGTCACCTGTATGTCCTGATGGAGGGACGACTCGAGGTTCTCAAAGGCGATACCGTCGTCGCCGTCATCGCCGAACCAGGCGCGGTGCTGGGAGAGATGTCGGTTCTGCTCGATCAGCCGCATACCGCGACCGTGCGCGCGGCGGCGGATTCGACAATTTACGAGTTCAGCGACGCCGCGTCGTGTTTGCGCGAGCAACCGGATCTGGCGCTGCTGATCGCGCGGTTGCTTGCCCAGCGGCTCAATGTCGCGAACACCTATCTCGCCGACATCAAGCGGCAATATGCCGGCCACGGCAATCACCTCGCGATGGTCGGCGACATTCTGCAGAGCATGATCAACCTGTCGCCGCCGCAGGTCTCGCCAGGTTCGGATCGGCAATCCGACCCAAGGATGTAAGCCACGCCGGCGGATTGGTGACGGGCGCAGCCGGCCGCTGCAACGGCGCATTGAGGTCGATGCATTGCTCGTCGCCGGCCGATAGCCAGAAAGCCGTGCCGCTATCGATATCGAGCACGATATGCACAGGCGGGCGGCCGGGTTGAAGGCCCGTATTAAACACCCATGTGACGCCGAGCCGATCGAACCACGAGCCATCGGGGATGAATGGCGATTGATGCACGTGACCCGAGATCACCATGGACGGCTGGTAGCTCTGGATCCATTGCGCAAGTTCGACGTCGCCGAAAAAGCGCTTGCCGCCCCAACTGGTCGGGGAATTCGCGGGCGGCGCGTGATGAACCCAAATCCATCGCTTCAGCCGCCCTGCGGCAGCCTCGCGAAGCTGATTGTCGATCCGCTGCTTGACCAGCGGTCCATCCCACCACGGACAGACCGTGAATAAGGTATCCCCGATCGTCAGGCTGTCGCCGTCGCAGGAAACGCCGAGTTCACGAGCGTCACCGATCCATCGTGAGATCTTTTCACCCTCGGGACTGCGTTCGTCGAGGTCATGATTTCCGGAGCAAAGAATGACCCGCGTGATGCCGGAAAGCAGCGTCAGATACTTCTTCACGACAACGATCTGAGCGCGGAAATCGACGGATGATCCAACGTCGAGTGCATCTCCGGCGAAGATAACAAGGTCGAATTGCGGCGCGGCGCTGAGCAGCCAGTCGAATTGCGGCAATGAGTAATGCAAATCCGCAACGACAAGGCAGCGCATATCAATTCAATCCCAATGCACAAGAACCAGGCGGCGCGATCGCGCGTTCAAGACATGAGGATTGAGCAAGAACTGTGCCGCACCAGCTCTCGCTCGGCGCGACCCATCCCTGCAAGGGCGCTTGTCGTTGTGACAGCTCTCAGGCCCGCGCCACTGCGTGCGCGAACACCACTTCGATCAATGTGCCCGAATGCGAGCCGGTCTTGATGTGGAATCGGGCGCGGTTGGCCTCGACCAGCGCTTTCGTCAGCGAGAGACTGACGCCGGAACTGTCGGAGGCCTGATCCGACGGCGGCTGGGTCCGGAACGGCTCCATCGCGGCTGCGACTTCGTTGTCGTTGAGCCCGTGGCCGGTGTCGCGGACCCGCAGCACCACCTCGCCGAAATCCGACAGAGCGGTGGAGACAATGACCTGGCCGCCGGCTTTGGCGAGATGGATGGAGTTGCCGATCAGGTTCAGCGTGATCTGACGCAACACGCGGGCGTCGGCGAGCACGGGCGGCAGCATATGCGCCAGCGATGTCCGGATGATGATGCGTTCGCGATTGGCCTGCGGCTGCATCACCGCGACGCAACTCTCGACCAAATCGTTGAGTTTCTGGTTGGCGAAGGCGAGGTCCAGCTTGCCGGTTTCGATGCGCGACAGATCAAGCAGGTCGTTGATGATGGCGATCACGCGCTCGCCGGAAGCACGGATGTCCTTCATGTATTCGATGTAGCGCTCGTTGCCGAGCGCGCCGAACCGTTCGCCGATCATTACTTCGGCGAAGCCGATGATGGCGCTAAGCGGCGTGCGTACCTCGTGGCTGATCCGCGCCAGCATGTCCGCCTTGGCGTTCGCCGCGCGATCGGCCAGCCGCCGGGCCTGCTGCAGTTCGCTCTCGCTTTTCTTGCTCTGCGAAAGATCGCGAAACACCGCGAAGAAATTCGGACCATCGGGCCGGGTCCGTCCCATGGTCATCGACAGCGGGATGAGGCCGCCCCGGCTCACACGGCCCAGCACGTCGCGGCCGTGATCGAGCAGGCTGGCGATAGCAGCGCCCTTGATGTTCTCCAGATAATCCCTAACCACGCGCTGGCTTTCCGGCGCGAACAGCTCGGTGAGATTGCGTTGCACGAGTTCGGCGCCGTCGTAGCCGAACAGCGCTTCCGCGCTGCGGTTGCACGAATTGATGTTGCCATCGGCGTCGAACATCACGATGCCTTCGGCGGTGGTGTCGAGAATGGCGCCAAGCTCCTCGGCGTTGGCGTGGCCGACGGCTGACGGTTCTGACGCAGGGATCGCCTTGGTGATCGCTTCGGCGACATCGGCGACTTCCGTCCGCGGGTTCGAACAAATCAGAGCCAGCGCCGGATCGTCGTCCCATGAAATCGTGTAGAGGCGCGCCTCGGTCGCCGACGTCGGCGCATGTTCTGACGAAGCCTGGCTGGCCGAAATCGTCACCGGCGTGCCGGTGTCCGATGTGCTGCTGGCGGTCGAGACGCCGGGCTCGACATAGAGCGTGTCAAGACCGCCGGCCTGCTCCAGGGCATGAAGGCTCGGGTATCCCATCCGCTCGAGAAACGCAGGATTGGCATAGAGCAGCCGGTCAAGCCGGTAGATCAGCACGCCCACGGGGAGCAGGTCGAGCAGCGTCTTGTCGCGCCGGGTTTCGCCGCGCGCGGGCGGCTCGGGATGCGCCAGCCAGTAGGGTGCTTCGCTGATCTGTTCGGGAGTTTCCGGTGCGGCCGGCTGCTCGACCATCGTTTCGGGCGTGTCCGATGCCGGCGTCGCGGCAGCGGCGCCGTTCTCGCTGCCGAGCCGCGCCGACAATTGCCGGGCGAGCTCGTTGAAGGCGCTGTTTTCCACCGGCGTCAGGACAGGCGATTTCGTTTCGCCGATCGGCCGAAAGGGCAGGACGTTCTTGGGCGTTTCCACGGAAGTTTCCAAACCGGTTTGTTGTGAAGTCTCAAAAGCAATCGACGCTGATGATTCAGGGGTACTGGACGAAGTAACACCGGGCGCTGCAGGCAATTCCTCCGCGGCAGGCGAATCTTGAGCAAGACCTGCTTGGACAATATCGGCCGAAAGCGTTTTCGGCGTCGGCGGATGGCTGAGCAATTCATAACGGCGCAACGCGGCAAGCCGCACCAGGTCGTCGAGATCGCGGCAAATGCCGAAGCCTCGATAACCGGCAAAATTCCCTGCGCGATCGTAGATCGGCAGTCCCGACAATTCCACCGGCAATCGGCCGTCGCCATCGACGGGCCAGTTCAGGATGATGCCGCTCCAGGTATCGCGGGTGGCGACCGCCTGGAGCACACGGCCCTCGGGATCGAGCCCGAATGCTTCAGCGATTTCGCTCCACAGCCGGCCGAAGCCCGCGGCGGTGCCCAGGCCGATCAGGCGGGTGAATTCGTCGGAGCCGAGCGAGAAGCGGCCATCGGCATCCATCTGCCACATGAAACGCAGCGGGTGCCGGCGCGTGTCCGGCGAGGGCTCGTCGAGCCATGACGGCGCTTTGACGGGCGGGGGTGCGATCGGTGATGGGGCGGACCCTTGGATCACCGGTGCCGGCTCCGCGGCTACTGGCTCATCGGCAACAGCTTCGACATAGGGAGAAGGTTCGTGCTGATGAACTTCAATATCGGGCGTCGTCGTCTCCGGCATTGCTTCGGCGTGTGACGCCTCAACATAGGGCGTGTCGAGCTGTAACACCGTCTGCAGGTCGGGTTCGGGCGGCTCGTCCGAGGCGACGGGTTCGGCGGCCGGTTCGGTGGGCGGCTCCACGAACTCCTCGATCAACGCAAACTCGGCGGGGGCTTCGCCCGATATCGCCGGCCGCTCGTAGTCAGGGATCGGCTGATCCGCGGCCGGCGCGACTGGCTGCGACGCCGGTTCGGCCGCTGCGGCCTTCGGCGAGGACGGTACAACATGCCGGGAGTGCGCGGCCTGCGTTGTATCAGGCTCGATCAGCGCAACCAGGCCGACATCCGCGCCGGTACCGACGCGCTGCAGCACCATGTGACCGATGCAGATTGGCGTCTCGACGCGGCCCTGCTTCAGCGCTTCGCTGCGCGCATCGTCAAGGCCAGCCTCGGAGAGGTTGCGAAAACCGAGCAGCGATCGCGCGGCATCGCTGGCCGCGACCAACATCCCGTCGCGCGCGAACGCCGCGATCGGCGTATCGATGCCTTCAACCAGATGTTGCAACCGCTCGATCAGCGGCATCGTGCGGCCCACCGTCTCGGCGGCCGCCACCAGAATGCCGTGACTGCCATCGGCAAAATCAAGCCGCGCGCAGCCGCAGGTAACAAGCATGCCCAGCGGCGCGCCGAAGCCGCGCAGCCGCTCCAGCCGGATCGCGCCGGTCGGCGGTAGCCTCCTTGCGAGTTGCGCGACCTGGCGCCGGTGTGAATCCGCCGGACCGAAAACCTTTTTGGCCAGCGCAGCGCCATTGGCTGCGCCGAACAGCCTGGCGCCGACCGGATTGGCCCACAGAATCCGGGTGCCGTCGATCGACCAGAGCCATGCCGGGAGGGGGCTTGTTGCATGCACCGCCAGTCGCGGATCGCCGACGCCTCGCAAGTGGAATTCCGCATTATTCATTGCAGTGACATGACGGAATTCATCGCAGTGATCACCCACTAGTTTGGTTGTTGCTCGACGATGGCGACAGATATCAGCGGCCAAACGATGACAGCCTTAACGGACCGTTACTATCGCCCGCGGGAAACGGCAGGTCCACGGCCTGCCAGCCGCGGAGGTACCCAAAGCCGCGATAACGTTAATTCGGCTGGCGGCTCTCGCGTTGGGTGTTGCAAACAGCGATCAAAGGTTCACGATGGCGAACCGATGGACGCCGCGTCATACCGGCGAAGTCTTTTGTCGATTATCTTGACGTGGGCGAGCGGGGAAAAGGGCAGTTATGGCCCTTTCGATAGGCAAAAGGAGTGGGACCATGAGCAACGATGCACGTGACCGTTTCGAAATTCCAAAGGAAATGCGATCGATGGCCGAGGCGAGCTTCGATCAGGCCCGCAAGGCCTTTGAGAAATTCCTCTCCAGCGCGCAGCAGACCACGGGCTCGATGGAGGAGCGGGGCGCGACGGTGCGCGCCGGCGCCAAGGACATCAGCACCAAAGCGATTTCCTATGCCGAAAAGAACGTGCAGGCATCGCTGGACTATGCGCAAGCATTGCTGCACGCCAAGGACCTGACCGAAGTGATGCGGCTGCACAGCGAATATGTGCAGGCGCAGATGCGGTCGCTGGCTGAACAGGCCAGCGAGATGGGCCAGATTGTCAGCCGGGCGGCCATGGATGCCGCCAAGCCGAAGGGCTGAGGCGATACCCGCCCCCTAAAGGGGAGGTCTCTTCGGCCCTGTACCGAACAAGCGACCTTCCCCCCACGTGCTACCGGACGATGCGCACCCCCGAGGGAACCCGCATCCAGTCCGCGCTTGCCATACGGCATAGCACCCTAGATTGAGTTCCATTGCATTGCACAAAATTGACATGATGTAATCATTTAGTGTTAGCGCCCGACGTCGGGCATTCCCACTGCGTGATCCAAGTCGACGTTCCCGGCATTTTGGCCGCCGGGCGCGCAAGGGGTCACATCATCTCACCCGTTGCGAAGGATGTATGCCATGGCAAATCCCACCGATCCTTTCTCCGCCTCGATCATCCCTTTCGAAGTCCCCGAGCAGATGCGTGCGTTCGCCGAAAAGGGCGTTTCGCAGGCCCGCGATAGCTACGCCAAGTTCAAGGATGTCGCCGAGAGCCACAACGGCACTATCGAGGCGGTGTTTACGAGCGCCAGCAAGGGCGCCAGCGAATACTCAGCCAAATTGATGGAAATGATGAAGGCCAACACCACTGCGACGCTGGACTTCGCGCAGGAGCTATTGGGCGTCAAATCACCCTCGGAGGCGATCGAGCTGTGGACGTCTCACGCCCGCAAGCAGTTCGAGGCGTTCACCGTCCAGACCAAGGAGCTTGCCGAATTGAGCCAGAAGGTTGCGACGGAAACCGTCGAACCGATCAAGGCCAATGCATCAAAGCTGTTCAAGCCGGCCGCCTGATCGAGCAATTTTCGGCAAAGTGCAATCCGATTTGCCGCTAGAAATGGTCTACTTTAATAAGCGTTCTCATTCGAAAAAAAGCCCGGGCGGTCAGCCCGGGCTTTTTGCTTTTGGCGGCGTGTGATTCACGAGGCTGGCGGGCTTTTGGTCAGCGACTGCCTGCAAGCTTGAACGGCTTCCAGGCGACCACAACTGGTCATCTCCCGGCCTTGCCAAAGCTGTGTGTTGCTCCTAGTTTCCGCCCCGTTCGGAGACCCCTTTTCAGGGGCCGACAGAAGATGCAGTTGTAGCTCAGTTGGTTAGAGCGCCTGTCTGTGGAACAGGAGGTCGGTGGTTCGAGCCCACCCAACTGTACCAGCAATTGCAATAGTATACCCCAAAATCGAAGATTCTCCAATTTCGCTTAGCGGAGGTAAGTCGCTTCCGCTTGGCAGCAAAATAGCCGCGCCATCGAAGCTACGGCGCCATGAGCGGAGTAGAACAAAAAGGGAACGATGAGTCCAGCCGCTAATGTCGCCAACTGAGGCGGTCTTACTCTGTCCGGCCCGAGTGCGAACTTA
>Ga0208989_10000141_pt1 | contig 17320 bp, 18 predicted proteins | sample MedBloCAOM3_M1_FD_187852 | JGI IMG/M metagenome (GOLD analysis project Ga0208989, IMG submission 187852) | Forest soil microbial communities from El Dorado National Forest, California, USA - Mediterranean Blodgett CA OM3_M1 (SPAdes) (version 2) | ecosystem: Environmental > Terrestrial > Soil >...
AGCCGATGGCGGCGAGCCGTGTCGCATCGACCTCCTTCTGGGATTTCAGAACGTCGAGGGCAGCGGTTGCCCGCGCCCGGATGCCGGTCGGGTCGGCGATCCAGGCGGCGATGCGCGGCCTGGCGTCGGCGAGATTGGCGAGCGGCTTGCCGTCGCTGTGATAGTCCATGGCGAAGGCGGCATAGCCCAGCCCGGCGAGACGCGCCGCGATCTTCTTGGTGTGCTCGGTGAGGCCCGGTCCTTCATGGCAGACCAGCACGCCCGGCCGCTTTCCGGGCTTGCTGTCGTCGACGACGTACTGGCCAACCAGGCGCGCACCATCCGCCCGGTACTCGATGTCCTGTGTATGCATGTCCCGAGTCTCCGTCCCCGCCGGACATTAGCGAAGTCGGCTTGACCCGCCAACGGCCCGCCGCCACAAGTCGGCTCCATGGTCGATTCCGCCGCTCCCGTCGTCCGCTTCGCGCCCAGTCCCACGGGATTGCTGCATGTCGGAAATGTACGCGCGGCCTTGTTCAACTGGCTGTTCGCCAAGCGACACGGCGGAACCTTCATCCTGCGTCTCGACGACACCGACCGCGCGCGCAGCAAGCCCGAGTACGAGGCCGCCATCGGGCGTGACCTGCAGTGGCTCGGTCTCGATTGGGCGCGCAAGGAGAAGCAGTCGGACCGGCTCCCGCACTACGACGCGGCGCGCGACAAACTCATCGCCGCCGGCCGGCTCTATGCCTGCTACGAGACGCCGGAAGAGCTCGAGTTCAAGCGCAAGCGCCTGCTCGCCCAGGGTCGGCCGCCGGTCTACGACCGCGCGGCGCTAAAACTCTCTGACGCCGACCGGGCGCGGTTGGAAGGCGAGGGCCGCCACCCGCACTGGCGGTTCAAGCTCGCCGCCGAGGAAGTGCGCTGGGACGATCTGGTGCGCGGGCCGCAGCATATCGACGAGGCGAGCCAGAGCGATCCGGTGCTGGTGCGCGCCGACGGCAGCTACCTCTACAGCTTCACCTCGGTGGTCGACGATATCGCCTTCGCCATCACTCACGTCATCCGCGGCGAGGATCACGTCACCAACAGCGGCGCGCAGATCCAGATGTTCCGGGCGCTTGGTGCCGGCGAGCCCGTCTTCGCGCATTTGCCGCTGCTGGTCGATGCGGCGGGCGGCGGCTTGAGCAAGCGCACCGGCTCCTTGTCGGTCGGCGAGCTGCGCGAGCGCGGGATCGAGGCGCTGGCGGTCTCGGCCCTCCTGGCGCGTCTCGGCACCGCCGATCCGGTCGAGCCGGTGACGTCGCTCGATGCGCTGGTCGCGACCGTCGATTTCGCGCGTGTCGGCCGTGCCGCCGCGCGTTTCTCCGAAGACGAGCTCGCGCATCTCAGCGCCCGTACGCTCCACCTGCTTTCTTACGCGGCGGTGAGCGATCGCCTGCCGCCCAATGTCGGCGAAGCCCTGTGGCTCGCCGTGCGCGGCAATCTCGCGACGCTGGCGGACGCTTCTGCCTGGGCCGAAATCGTCGGCGGGTCGGTGACCCCGGTGCTCGAGGATCCCGCCTTTCTCGAGGAGGCGGCGACTCGTCTGCCGGCTGAACCATGGGGCGAGACCACGTGGAAGGAATGGACGGGCGCGGTGTCGGCGGCGACGCAGCGCAAGGGTCGCGCGTTGTTCCATCCGCTCAGGCTCGCGCTGACGGCGCGCGAAACCGGCCCGGAGATGGCGCGACTCCTGCCGCTGATCGGCCGGGCGAAAGCCGCCGCGCGCCTCAGGGGGCAGACGGCATGAAGAAGGCGGCGAGGCCCAGCACCAGGAACAGGAACGCTGCCACCGCGTGCACGATCTTGAGGGGCAGGCGCTTGGCGATGGCATCGCCGAACAGCACGACCGGAGCGTTGACCAGCAGCATGCCGACCGTGGTGCCGGCGGTGACGAGGACCAGCGAATTGAAGCGCGCGGCGAGCGCCACGGTGGCGATCTGCGTCTTGTCGCCGATCTCGACGATGAAGAAGGCGACCAGGGTGGCGAGGAACGCGCCGGCCTGACGCGCCGCCTGCGGCCCGTCATCGGCCTTGTCGGGGATCAGGCACCAGCCGGCCATGACGATGAACGCTGCGCCCAGGATCCAGCGCATCGTGTCGGCGCCGACCCAGCCCGCGACCGCGGCGCCTATCCAGGCGGCGAGCGCATGGTTCGCCAGGGTGGCCAACAGGATTCCCAGGATGATCGGCACAGGCTTGCGGTAGCGCGCCGCCAGCATCAGCGCGAGCAATTGCGTCTTGTCGCCGATCTCGGCGACGGCGATCACGGCGGCGGAGACGAAAAACGCTTCCATTGGCGCGCATTTGCACAGAAAGAACGCATCGGATAAACTACTGAAATGTCGCTCCTTTTATTCCCCGGCGCCGCCACTGCGCGATGTAACTGAAGTCTGCGCTCCACCCTCTTCTCTTGAGGGGTGGGCGGGCGGACTTCGTACAATGCTGATCGGGGAGTAGGGGCCATGTCCCTCGTCATTTACAACACGCTGTCGCGCGACAAAGAACCATTCGCACCGCTCGATGCAGGGCACGTGCGCATGTATGTCTGCGGCCCGACCGTTTACGACTACGTCCATATCGGCAATGCGCGGCCTGTCGTGGTGTTCGACGTGCTCTACCGGCTGCTGAAGCGGCGTTATCCGCGCGTCACCTACGTGCGCAACATCACCGATATCGACGACCGCATCATGGTGCGGGCGGCCGACAACGGCGAGACCATCGATGCGCTGACCTCGCGCACATCAGGCGCCTATCAAAGCGACATGCTCCGGCTGGGCGCGCTCGCGCCCGACGTCGAGCCGCGTGCCACGCAGTACGTCGCCGACATGGTCGCCATGATCCAGCGCCTGGTTGACAACGGCCACGCCTACGCGGCTGAAGGCCATGTGCTGTTCAGCGTCCCCAGCATGAGCGACTACGGCCGTCTGTCGCGCCGCAGCCGCGACGAGCTTGTCGCCGGCGCGCGAGTCGAGGTGGCGCCCTACAAGAGGGACCCCGCCGACTTCGTGCTGTGGAAGCCCTCGACCGACGACCAGCCGGGCTGGCCGAGCCCGTGGGGCCGCGGCCGGCCGGGCTGGCACATCGAATGCTCGGCGATGAGCGCCAGGCATCTCGGCGAGACATTCGACATCCATGCCGGCGGCCTCGACCTCATCTTCCCGCACCACGAGAACGAGATCGCGCAGAGCCGCAGCACCTTCGGCCATGCCATCATGGCGAAGTACTGGATGCACAACGGCTTCCTGAACATCTCCGGCGAGAAGATGAGCAAGTCGCTCGGCAATTTCTTCACCGTGCACGAGCTTTTGGACCAGCATCCCGCCGAGGCGATCAGGCTGCTCCTGCTCACGGCGCAGTACCGCCAGCCGCTCGACTTCACGCATGAGGGGCTGACCCAGGCCAAGGCGACGCTCGACCGCTGGTACGGCGCGCTGCGCAGCAAGGACGCCCAGCCGTCAAGCTCGGTGCCGCAGTCTGTCGAGGACGCCTTGTCGGACGACCTCAACACGCCGCTCGCCATCAGCGCCATCCATGCGCTGGGCGATCCGGCCGAACTGCGGGCCGGCGCCAACGCCCTCGGCCTGTTGCAGCAGGATGCCGAGGCCTGGTTCCGCTGGACGCCCGCCGGGTCGTCCGGCCCGACCGATGCCGAGATCGAGACGGCGATCGCCGCTCGTCAGGCCGCGCGCAAGGCCAAGGACTTCAAGGAGTCCGACCGCCTCCGCGACGAGTTGAAGGCCAAGGGCGTGATCTTGGAGGACGGCGCGAAAGGTACGACCTGGAAACGGGGCTAATCAAGCGTCCTCTCCGCCCGCGAAGCGGGGGGAGAGGAAGGGGACCCGCGCGTAGCGCGGGGGAGGTGAGGTGGGTCTTCCTTCGCAGCGTCGCGCAAGTCATCTCTGTTGAGACACCACCTCACCCTCCCATTGCTTCGCAATGGGTCCCTCCCTCTCCCCCGCTGACGCGGCGGAGAGGGCTTTTGAATTAGCCCGCGTTCGGCATCTTCTTTTCCGGCCCAAGCTCGTAGCATTTCACCGTAAGGCTCTTGGGCCGCAGCTCGCGCAACCCCTTGAGGAATGCCGCCATGTGTGGCGTGGCGAAGTGGTCTTTCAGTGCCTGCTTCTCCTTCCACAGCTCGCGCACGCGCATCAGGTCGGGCTCGAGCAGGTCGAAGGCATAGTCGTAGCCGCCGCAACCCGGCTCGGCACGCGACGCCTCGATCATTGGCCGCGCCACGGCGCGCACCTCTTCGGTCTGCGCCGGATCGAACCGGGCTTCGGCAAGCACGATCAGCATGGCGATCTCCTTCACCGTTTCTCGAACAGCACGCTCTGCACGGCGCGGCCGAAGTAGCCGTCGCGGTCGGCGAGGCGCGCGGCGGCGAGGCCGATCGAATCGGGGCCCGCCCAGGTCTCGGCGTCCAAAAGGATCCAATCACCGACCGGCTCGCGCGCCAGGCTGAGCGTGAGGTCGCCGTTGATGAAGGTCCATTCCTTGAAGTCGAGCACTGAGGACGTGCCGTTGCAGAAGTCGGCGGCGATGGCGGCACGCATCAACGGCGAGAGCGCGGCGCCCTCGACGATCGGCCGCTCGGCGCGATACCACACCGCGGCCGGTCCGGACAGGCGGAACGAGCCCTTGGCCACGCGCATGGAGATGTCGCTCAGGAACGGCGTTTCGCCCATGCCGGCCGTCGCCGGGTCGCGCCCGACTTCGGGACCGCGCATATCGAGGGGCGGGCAGAAGGCGGCGCTGAGCAGCGCTTGCGCGAGGCGGCGCACGCGCAAGGCCATGGCACGCACGACCTCGGTGCCGCTCGCCAGCAGCCGCACCGAGACGAGCTGGATCTTGCGGCCCTCGCGCAGCACCTCGCTCTCGATGGTGAGCGGCGCCACCGGCACCGGCCGCATCATTCCTAGACGCTCCGGATGAACTCCAGCAGGTCGCGATTGAAACGCGTCGGGTCGGTCAGGAACAACCCGCGCGGCGCGCCTTCATAGGGCGCGACCCGGCTGCCGGCAATCGCCGCTGCGAGGCGAGCAGGGTGCGTCTTTGCATCAGGTCCTCCGTGGCTCTCGCGCTCAGAAATGCGCTCAGCGGTCCGCGCGGTCGATAACATGGCAGGTAATGACTTGACGGCCGGCGATTTTGTATTTAACAAGTTTGTTAAATATGGATCCGCTCTCACAAACCTTCCAGGCATTGGCCGATCCGACCCGCCGCGCCCTGCTGGCGCGTCTGGCCACCGGCGCGGCGACCGTGGGCGAACTCGCCGAGCCGTTCGACATGTCGCTGCCGGCGGTGTCGCGGCATCTCAAGGTGCTGACCGACGCCGGCCTGATCGAACGCCACACCGAGGCGCAGTGGCGGCGCTGCGAGCTGCGTGGCGAGGGTTTTCGCGCCGCCACGGATTGGATCGAGTTCTATCGCCGCTTCTGGGAGCAGCAGTTCGACAAGCTCGACGCTTTCCTGAAGCGGACCGCACCGAAACCGCCCAAAGCCAACCCACCCAAGGGAAAAGACCATGGCCGCCGCCGTTGACGATCTCACGCTTCGCCTGACGCGCCGCTTCGACGCGTCACCGGAACGCCTGTTCGACGCCTGGACCGACCAGGAGCAATTCGCCGAATGGTTCGGCCCCAAGGGTGTGACGACGGTCTACTGCGACCTCGATCCCCGGACAGGCGGCGCCTGGCGGCTGCTGGGACGCAACACCGAACGCACCTTCGCGGTCTCCGGCCGGTATCTCGAGGTGAAGCGGCCGGAGCGCCTGGCCTTCACCTTTGCCTGGCACGACAAGGGCAATCATGCCCAGCCGCGCGAGCACGAGACGACGGTGACGCTCGACTTCAGGCCGGTCGCCGGCGGCAAGACCGAGATGACCATGGTCCAGACGCGCTTCTCCGACCCGACCGCGACCGCCAATCATAACCGCGGCTGGGATAGTTCCTTCGACAAGCTCGATGATCTGCTCGGGAGGACGGCATGACGACACCCCGCATCGTTTCCCAGGAGGAGTGGCTGCAGGCGCGCAAGGCGTTTCTTGCCAAGGAGAAGGAGTTCACGCGCGCCCGCGACGAGCTGGCGCGTCAGCGACGCGAACTGCCCTGGGTGAAGGTCGAGAAGCCTTACACCTTCGATGCGGTCGAGGGACGGGTCTCTCTCGGCGACCTGTTCGGCGGCAAGGGCCAGCTCCTGATCTACCACTTCATGATGGGACCGGATTGGGAGGAGGGTTGCCCGAGCTGCTCGTTCTGGGCCGACAACTATAACGGTGTCGACGTGCATCTGGCGCACCGCGACACCGCCCTGGTCGCCGTATCGCGCGCACCGCTGGCCAAGATCGACGCCTACAAGAAGCGCATGGGCTGGATGTTCCGCTGGGTATCGTCGGCCGGCAGCGACTTCAACTTCGACTACGACGCGTCGTTCAAGCCGGACGAGGAAGGCCTGCGCTACAATTTCGGCACGATCAAGCCTTTTGGCGAGGAGACCCCGGGGATCAGCGCCTTTCGCCGTGGCGACGGTGGCGCGATCTATCACACCTATTCGACCTACGCGCGCGGCCTCGACATGCTGAACGGCGCTTATCATCTGCTCGACCTCACCTCGAAGGGACGTGACGAGCAAGAGCTGCCCTGGCCGATGGCCTGGGTGAAGCGCCACGACCGCTACTGATTTTCCGTCAAGAGGAGGGGACGATGGCTGAGATCAAGATTCATGGCGTGCCGCCCAGCACCTTCACGCGCACGGTGCGGCTCGCCTGTCACGAGAAGGGCATCAACTACGAGCTGGTGCCGACCACGCCGGGCGATATCACGCCGCTCAATCCGTTCCGCAAGATTCCGGCAATCACGCATGGCGATCTCGTGCTCTTCGAATCAACGGCGATCCTGCGCTATTTCGATCGGACGTTTCCCGGGCCGAAATTGTGGCCCGAGGATTCGGCGGGGGTCGCGAGATGCGATCAATGGATCAGCGCCGTCTGCGATTCGCTGGTCAACGCGGCCCTGCGCTACATGGCCTCGCGCTACGGCTTCTTGCCGGTGCCGGGCGAGATGCGGCAGCAATATCTCGACAAGACGCGCGAGGTCGTTCCGATCTTCGACCGTCAGCTCGGCAAGTCCCGCTATCTCGCGGGCGACGCCGTGACCGCGGCCGATCTCTTCCTGGCGCCGGTCCTGTTCTACTTCCCCGACATTCCCGAACTTCGCGCGATCGCCGATTCGGTGCCGAATTGCGCCCGTTGGGCGCGCGAGATGGCGGCGCGGCCGAGCGTGGTGGCGACCGAACCCGCCAACAAGCCGCGGCTTGCCGCTTGAACGGGGACATCACGATGGCCACCATCCCGATCTATGGCGTGCCGCCCAGCCTGTTCACCCGCGCGGCGATTTCACGCTCTAAGAATCGCCCGCCATCGCGCGCTACATCGATCGCACGTTCGACGGACCGCCGCTCTGGCCCGCGGACGCCAAGGCGGCGGCGCTGTGCGACCAGTGGCTGAGCGTGGTCTGCGATTCGATGGTCCAGACCGCTCTGGCCGGTGTCATCGCCCCGCGTTTCGGCATCATTCCGGGCACCGAGGAGAGCATCCAGGCCAGCCTGAAGCGCGCTGAAAGAGTTTTGGGCATCGTCGATAAGCATCTGGCGGATCACCGTTTTCTCGCCGGCGAGGCGGTGACGGCAGCCGATCTCTTCCTGGTGCCGATCTTTTTCTATTTTCCCGAAATTGCGGAGTTGAAAGCACTGGCCGAAACATCACCTAATTGCGGAAGGTGGGCGCGCGACATGGGCGCCCGGCCAAGCGTCAAGGCGACGGATCCACAATTCAGGGGGACTCAACCGATGACCCAAACAACGCTCCACAAGGCGACATGGCACGGCAAGACGATTGCCGAGAGCGACCGCACGCTCGAAGTCGGCGGCTACATCTACTTTCCGCGTGAGACTGTGCGCATGGACCTGCTCGAGATCGCGCCCAAGACCCCGAGCGACCTTGAATGCCCGCACGGCGTGCAGTTCTACGACGTCGTCGAGGGCGACGCGAAAAGCCCGCGCGCGGCGTGGTCCTACTTAGCGCCGCAGCCCAAGATGAAGCCGGTCGATCACTGGATCGGCTTCTGGGAAGACGTGGCTATTCAGTAGCTGGGGCTGCTCGATCAACACTACCTCATCCTGAGGAGCTGCGCCCCTCGAATACCTCGGGGTAAACTCAGCGCGGCGTCTCGAAGGATGGGCTACGGCACAACTGGTGCCCACCCTTCGAGACGCACCGCTTCGCGGTGCTCCTCAGGGTGAGGTTCGTTGTTGAACGACCGCGATCAGCTTGGGTGTTACTGCGTCGGGGAAATCGCCGTGACCGTCAGCGGCGTCCTGAGACCAATCACCACGTCGCCGACCTTGGACTTCTTCAGCATTGCCAGTTTGGCTGGCGTGTCGGCCCTGTAGGTATGGACGACGCCGCCTAGGCCATCGATCACCGAGACGGTGTTGTTGGCAAGGTCGACGCCGACGACGGTCACGGTGAAGCGGCCGGTCTCGATATCGGTGGTGTTGGGTTTGCTCATCGATTCGCGACGCTCTTGCTTGGATCCCGGGCCTTTCTGGCGGAGGTTCAGGATCGTCACGATCTGGTCATAGGTGACGTTGGCCATCGAACCTTCCTGGATGGCGGCAAGATTGCCGACGCTGTTGGCGACCGGCACGGCCACGAGCTGCCCATCGGGCAACGTGAAGGCCAGCGTGCGGCCTTCGACATCGACCGACTCGATCGTCACCCGCTGGGTGGTCGTGTCACTGAACGCCAATCCCGCGCGCGGCACGGCCTGGACCTGGGCCGACGCCTGCCGCTCGGGCAGTGTCGTCCCCACCGCCAGCATTGCCGCAAACAGAGAGACGCCCGCGGCCCACTTCATCGAACGGATAGTCATCGGCTCTTACCTCGCAAAACCCTAACGCGCCGGACAATAGCGATCCGAACCGCCGACGCAACCTCCAAGCCGGTTCTGAATATCGGGCGCTGTTAGCTGAAATGCGCCAGAACGGCCCGCGCAACGGCGTCAGGCTGGTCGAGATAGGCGAGATGGCCGGCTTCGGCCACGGTTTCGACCCGGGTCGAGCCGTTGATCCCCGCGGCGAACTTCTTTGCATAGCTCGGCGGCAGAACGGCGTCGCGGTCGCCCCACAGGATCAGGGTCGGCGCGGCGATCAGGCCGAGACGCTTTTCCAGGCGGGTATTGCCGAGCGGCCAGAAGGCGCGGGCCGCGGCTTCGGAGGCGCGGCCCATCTCGATCGGCCACTCGATCGAATTGGCGCCTTCCGGGACGGCGATCAGCGCGTTCCACTTCTCGCCGTTGGCGCACATCAGGCCGGCAACGTTGTCCTTGCGTTGCGCCCATGGGTCGGTGGCCGGCTCCTGGTCGTCGAACAGGCCGAACGGCGCGATCAGCGCGAGCTTGCGGACGTAACCCGGGAAGATCGCCGCCATCTCCGCGGCGAATGCGCCGCCCACCGAGGCGCCTATGAGATCGGCGCCGGCGAGGCCTGCTTTGTCGATGAGCTGGCGCACCGCCAGCACCCAGTCGAGATGCGTGTCGAGTTCGGTATGGCCCGTCGCGCCGGGATAGCCCGGCAACGACGGCGCGATCACCGTGCGCGTCTCGGCGAGCCTGTCGAGGAACGGCAGCCAGCGCGGCAGGCCGCCCAGGCCGGCGAGGAAGCCGAGCTTGGGGCCGCTTCCCTTGGTCCACACGCGGCAGGGGAAGCCGTTGACCTCGACCGTCGAAGCCTTCGGTGCAGACACGAGGATTACTCCGCCGCGGCGAGCTGCGGACGGAAGGCCGGGACGGCGGCGCGCTGACCCTTGGCCAACGGCTTGGGCCACCACTTGTCTTCCCACTCGCCGAACAGGTCCTTCACTTTGGGCATCACGTGCTCGGCGAACATCCGCGTGTTGTACTTGGTGGTGTCCTTGCTCATGTTGCCGTACTGCAGCAGCAGCATGAGGTGGCCGACGTTCAGGCTGGTTCCGACGTGGCGGATCTGCTCGACCACTTCGTCCGGCGAGCCGATCAGGACATAGCCGCCGTCGACGATGTCCTTCATGTTGGTGGCCTTGAGGCTGGCTTTCGTCGCCGGGTTGGCGAGGTTGGCGGCCTTGGTCATCATCCCTTCGATGCCGGCGCGTTGCGTCGCTTCCGTTGTGTAGCCCGGCGGCAACGCGAAGCGCGCATCGACATGCAGGCAGCGGCCGTAAAAATATTCGGCCGGCTCGCTGTAGAGGTCGAGCGCCTGCTGGCGGCTCTCGGCCACGCCGACGAACTGCAGGAAGCCCGCGCGGTAGGGATTGCGGTCCTTGCCGAGCTTGGCCATCTCGTTCCAGAAGCCCTGCATGGTCGTGAGGCCGGCCTTGTAGCCGTAGTACGACAGATAGCAGTAGACGTAGTCCATCTCCGCACACCACCGCCACGTCTCGATCGAGCCGCCGCCCGGGATCCAGATCGGCGGATGCGGATCGTTCTGGATCGGCCGCGGCCAGATGTTGACATAGCGCTGCTGGTTGAAGCGGCCGGAGAAGGCGAAGGTCTCCTTCTCCGTCCACGCCTTCTTCACCAGGTCGTGCGCCTCGTAATAGCGCTCGCGCAGCATGCTGGGATTCTGGCCATAGGCGTAGCAGGTATCCATCGGCGAGCCGACCGGGAAGCCGGCGATCAGCCGGCCGCCCGAGATGCAGTCGATCATGGCGAATTCTTCGGCGACGCGCGTCGGCGGATTGTAGAGCGCCAGCGAGTTGCCCATGACGCACAAGGCGGTGTCGGTCGTGCGGCGCGCCAGCGAGCTCGCGATCAGGTTGGGCGAGGGCATCAGCCCGTAGCCGTTGGAATGGTGCTCGTTCACGCAGACGGCGTCGAAGCCGACCTCGGCGGCATATTCGAGCTCGTCCATGAAGTCGTTGTACATGTGATGCGCTCGGCGTGGGTCGAACAGCGACGAATGGATGTCGACCCACACCGAGGGATGCTTCTGGTTGAAGTCGTCGGGAAGCTCCGTGTACGGCATCAGGTGAAACCACATGAGCTTCATTGCGTCCTCCCTGGACTCGGACCGCTTGAGGTAAACAACCGTTTACCTGGGCGAGGGTGCCCCGGCTTGGCGAAGGCTGCAATGTGTGACTTTCGCAGGGTGGAGGTAATTTTATTGTTTTTCCCATCCACAAAGCATCCCATTTCGTATTTTGTGCGTTGCACTCTCGCGTCCGCAGCAATAGCTTTGCCGCAATGCGAGAGGAGTTTTGCCCATGACCGTTGTCGCTTTCGCGGCGCGTCCGCATCCGACGGCCAATCAGCCGAAGAAGGATCTCTACGAGGTTGGTGAAATTCCGCCGCTCGGTCACGTGCCGAAGAACATGTACGCCTGGGTGATCCGGCGCGACCGCCACGGTCCGCCCGAGCAATCCATGCAGCTGGAAGTCGTGCCGACGCACGCGATCGGCGAGGACGAGGTGCTGGTCCTCGTGATGGCGGCGGGCGTCAACTACAACGGCGTATGGGCGGGCCTGGGCCTGCCGATCTCGCCGTTCGACGTGCACAAGCAGCCGTTCCACATCGCGGGCTCCGACGCCGCCGGCATCGTCTGGGCGATCGGCGCCAAGGTGAAGCGCTGGAAGGTGGGCGACGAGGTCGTCGTGCACTGCAACCAGGATGACGGCGACGACGAGGAGTGCAACGGCGGCGATCCGATGTTCTCGACCAGCCAGCGCATCTGGGGCTACGAGACGCCGGACGGATCCTTCGCCCAGTTCTGCAAGGTGCAGGCGCGCCAGCTGATGAAGCGCGCGGCGCATCTCACCTGGGAGGAGAGCGCGTCCTACACGCTCACCCTCGCCACGGCCTATCGCATGCTGTTCGGCCATCGCCCGCACATCCTGCGGCCGGGCCACAACGTGCTGGTGTGGGGCGCGGCGGGCGGCATCGGCTCGATGGCCGTCCAGCTCATCGCCACGGCGGGCGCCAATGCCATCGGCGTGATCTCCGATCCATCGAAGAAGGACTTCGTGATGTCGCTCGGCGCCAAGGGCGCGGTGAACCGCAACGACTTCGAGTGCTGGGGCCAGTTGCCCGACGTCGACGACCAGAAGGGCTATGCCGAGTACATGAAGAAGGTGCGCAAGTTCGGCGCCGCCATCTGGGAGATCACCGGCAAGGGCAACGACGTCGACTTCGTGTTCGAGCATCCCGGCGAGCAGACGTTCCCGGTGTCGTGCAACATCGTCAAGCGCGGCGGCATGGTGGTGTTCTGCGCCGGTACCACCGGCTACAACCTCACCATGGACGCCCGCTTCGTGTGGATGCGCCAGAAGCGCATCCAGGGCAGCCACTTCGCCAACCTGCTGCAGGCGAGCCAGGCCAACCAACTCGTGATCGAGCGCCGCATCGATCCCTGCATGAGCGAAGTCTTCGAATGGGCCGACATTCCCAAGGCCCATACCAAGATGTGGAAGAACCAGCACAAGCCCGGAAACATGGCGGTGCTGGTCTCGGCCAAGCGGCCCGGCCTGCGCACGCTGGAAGACGCGCTGGAAGACTGATGGTCCTGGACAATCTGCTCGGCCTCGCCGCGGAGGCGGAGGGCGATGCCGAGGCCTATGAAGTCGCAGCCCGCGAAGCGGTGCGCGCGCTGGTGGCGCCCAAAGGCAAGGTCGAGCCCAAGCTCTTGGAGCGCGAGCAATTCGCCGCCCACGGCTTCGCCTGGATCGCCACCTACGTAGCCGCTCTGCGCCAGATGCGGCGATGGGCGAAGAGCGGTGGCAAAGGCGAACTCGAGTTGCTGATGCTGCAGTCGGCGTTCGGCGAATATCTCGCCCAGCTTTCCGGCGGCATCGCGATCAGCCAGGTCGAGATTGTGCGGCCGGCCGATCTCGGCATCGATGCCGCGGCGCTCGATACGCTCGCGGTCAGGAAGCTGATCGCGGCAAACACCTCCACCGTGCGCCTGCGCATCGCCGAGCTGATCGCCGACGGACTCGACTCCGGCAATTTCGGTGCGCTGGAACTGGGCGATGACGCCCTGGAAGAAGTGCGCCGCCAGTTCCGCCGTTTCGTCGAGGCCGAGGTGGCGCCGCATGCCCATGGCTGGCACCTGCGCGACGAGCTGATTCCGCTGCCGGTGGTCGACAAGATGGCCGAGCTGGGCGTCTTCGGCCTCACCGTGCCCGAGCAATGGGGCGGGCTCGGCATGGGCAAGCTTGCCATGTGCGTGGTCACCGAGGAGCTGTCGCGCGGCTATATCGGCGTCGGCTCGCTCGGCACGCGCTCGGAGATCGCCGCCGAGCTGATACGCGCCGGCGGCACCGAGGCGCAGAAGGAGAAGTATCTGTCGCGCATCGCCTCGGGCGAGATCCTGCCGACGGCGGTGTTCACCGAGCCCAATACCGGCTCCGACCTGGCGAGCCTGCGCACGCGGGCGGTGCTTGAAGGCGACACCTACAAGATCCAGGGCAACAAGACCTGGATCACGCACGCCGCGCGCGCCGACATCATGACCTTGCTGGCGCGCAGCGACGCCTCGAAGCCCGGCTACCAGGGCCTGTCGATGTTCCTGGCCGAGAAGCCGCGCGGCACCGACGCCGAGCCGTTTCCGGCCAAGGGCATGAGCGGCGGCGAGATCCGCGTGCTGGGCTATCGCGGCATGAAGGAATACGAGATCGGCTTCGACGGCTTCGAGGTGCCGGCGGCCAACCTTTTGGGCGAGAAGGAGGGCCAGGGCTTCAAGCAGCTCATGGCGACCTTCGAGAGCGCGCGCATCCAGACCGCGGCGCGCGCCGTCGGCGTGGCCCAGAACGCGCTCGAGCTTGGCCTGCGCTACGCCAAGGACCGCATCCAGTTTGCCAAGCCGCTTTACGCCTTCCCGCGAGTCGCCGGCAAGATCGCCTGGATGGCGGTCGAAACCATGATCGCCCGCCAGCTCACCTATTTTGCCGCGCGCGAGAAGGACAGCGACCGGCGCTGTGACATCGAGGCCGGCATGGCGAAGCTCCTGGCCGCGAGGGTCGCCTGGAGCAACGCCGACAACGCACTGCAGATCCACGGCGGCAACGGCTACGCCATGGAATACCCGGTGAGCCGCGTGCTGTGCGACGCGCGCATCCTCAACATTTTCGAGGGCGCCGCCGAGATCCAGGCCCAGGTCGTGTGCCGCGGGCTGATCGAAGGACGGAACTAGGCCGCCTTGCGCTTGGCGGCGCCGGACGCGCGGCGTCTTGGTCGCTTGCCTGACAATGCGTAGGGCTCGACCAACGTTCCCGCCGGGATCTTCCACTCACCACGGCTCAGCTTCCAGATCATGGGCAGCGTCAGGCGGCGCTTCTTCTTGAGCACTTCCGAGGCGCGCGCGCGTGAGCCCAGCAGGGCAGCCAGATCGGCTTGAGTGTATCCGGCCGTCCTCATGCGATGCCGGATCATCTCCATGGGATGCGGCGGGCCGACCGGATGGTGCTGGTCTTCATAGGCTTCGATCAGCAGCGCAAGCAGGTCGAAACGATCGGCTTCGGGCGTATTCTTCTTCGGCTCGTCGGCGAAGTACTTCTCGATTTCCACGAGAGCCGCCTTGTATTCGGCTTCGGTGCGGATGGGACGATTGACCATCGAACGGTCTCCGGATCGATCCGATCGTATTCGGCGTGAGTGCCGACAAACTTTACCAATACCCGTCTGAATCGATACGCAATGTGCACGACGAGCCGATATTTGTTTCCAGCGATGTCGAAGATGACGCGGTTCCCGCCTTGGGAGCAAGAGCGACCTGTCTCTCGCTTGGGCGCTTACGCTGAGCGCTTATCTTCCACCTTCGGCTCCATTACCTTCTTCGGTGGAAAGCGCTCTGAACTGACGCTATCGACGACGCGTCGCCGCTACCCGACGGGGCTGAAACGCCTGTCCCTTGGCCGGAAACTCCGTCTGGGCAACGTCATCGCCACGGGGACACGGGGCCTCGCGCGCGCGGGCTCCGGTCGCTGGTGCAGCACGGCCGCGGCGGCCGCGAGAAACAGGACCGCCCAGCAGGTCGGGCCGACATAGGCTCCCGATGCCTGCCCCAGGATGGCCCAGACCATCCAGCAGAACGCGGGACTGGGCACGCCAAGGACGCGAAACCAGATCGTTATGGCACCGACGATGATCAGGCCCCAGATCAACCCGAGATAGATCCAGTGCAGCCAGAAATAGTTGATCACCAGCTCCGTCGCCGGCGTGACGACCTGCCAATGTGCCGAGTAGAACGGCGAGCGCAGATAGAGGTTCGTGACTTCGCGCTCGAAGAAGGGTTCGCCGGTGAGTCCGTTTCCCGCGAACGGGTAACGGCTGATGGCGTCGAGCCCGGCCAGGGCGGGTCCCTGCACCCTGTAGAAGAAGCTCGGATCGTTGCCCGACATGACCTCGTTGAGGCGCGCGGGAAACAGGGACTGGGCCAGCACGATGAACGCGACCAGGAAAATCGCCGCAACGCACGCGACCAGCAGCAGGCGGCCGAAATCCAGCCGGCCTGACGGGCCACGGCTTGTCAGGAACAGCATGTAGGGCAGGATCAGCACCAGCATCAGCAGGAGAGTCGGCCCCGGCATGGCATAGAGTCCGACGCCGACCAGCCCGACATAGGCAACCAGCTTCCAGCGCCACGTGCTGATCACCATCCAGATAAACGTGAACAGGGCATAGCAGAACGTCACGCTCGCCGGTTCGGACGCGAAGAACTTCGGCCGGACGCGACCGTAGAACAGCGTATCCCGCAGATCGTTCTCGTAGATGCCCTGCTTGTAGATAATGTTGCGGACCGCGTCGCTGACGGGCCGAAAACCCGCATGGCCCTCGAGCAGGCATCCGATCACGATGACCAGGGCAAAACCCAGGAACAATCTGCCGATCTGCCGCCGCGTGCCCTGCGTCACCGTTATGAACAGCGCGTAGCCGATCGTGATCGAATAGGTGAGCTGGATCAGCCCGTTGGTCCGCCGCGGCAAGAACATAATGTTCGGCGCACAGAGGATGGAAAACAGATAGAGCACCACCACGCCGATGAACCAGGCGAATGCCTTGGGCTGGATCTGATCGCGTCTTCGCCAAAGAAGAATCAGCCCGGCAATGCCGGCGGGCGCGGAAGGGAACGGGACCTTGGCCGAGATCTGGACGGTGTAGTTGGTGTAGAGGCCGAGCAGGAACAGGCAAATCAGGGCGCAGTCCAGCCAGTCGAGGCCACGTGCGCTGTGTGCCGGCGCGGCTTCAGCCCGCCTGCCGGCGACTGGTCCGACGTCGGCACGAACTTTCCGGTCGAGGGCGTAGTCCACCATCCGAGCGTCTCCAAATGCCCGATATCGATGGTTTTGGCAGCTTCTGAGCCGACTCCCCGTGGCCATTTGATGACCACAGGCTCGCTGAGGTTTCGGAAAAACGTCATTCGCGGGCTCAAGGCTGAGCCTCAGGGCACCAGGACGGCCGCTCCCTGAAAGCGGCCGGCTCGCAGATCCGCCAGAGCCTCGTTCGCGCGATCCAACGGATAGACGGTCGTTGTCGTGCGGACACCTGCGCGCGGGGCGAGCTGCAGGAATTCCACGGCGTCCTGTCGCGTGAGGTTGGCGACCGACTGGATCTGCCGTTCCTCCCACAACAGCCGATACGGGAATTGCGGGATGTCGCTCATATGGATGCCGCCGCAGACCACCCTGCCGCCCTTGTGCACGGCGCGCAACGCGGCGGGCACCAGCGCGCCGACCGGCGCGAAAAGGATGGCCGCATCGAGCGGCTCCGGCGGAAGATCTTCCGAGCCGCCGGCCCATCGCGCGCCGAGCGACAGCGCATGAGCTTGCGCAGCGGCATCGCCCGCGCGGGTGAAGGCATAGACGTCGCGTCCCTGCCATCGGCAGACCTGGGCGATGATGTGGGCGGCAGCGCCGAAGCCATACAGGCCGATCCTGCGGCCTTCTCCGGCGAGTTTCAGCGAACGCCAACCGATCAGGCCGGCGCACAGCAGGGGCGCCGCCGCGACCGGGTCGTCGAAATCGTCGAGGGGAAAGGCATATGCCGCGTCGGCGACTACATGCGTGGCGAAGCCGCCGTCGCGGCCGTAGCCGGTGAAGATCGGCCGGTCGCAGAGATTCTCCTGGTGGGCGGCGCAATAGGGACAGATCCCGCAGGTGTGGCCGAGCCAGGGAATGCCGACGCGCCGCCCGGGCGCCAGCGCGGTGACGCCCGGTCCCAACGCCTCGACGATTCCCACGATCTCGTGGCCCGGCACGATCGGCAGGCGG
>Ga0208989_10000142_pt1 | contig 17221 bp, 15 predicted proteins | sample MedBloCAOM3_M1_FD_187852 | JGI IMG/M metagenome (GOLD analysis project Ga0208989, IMG submission 187852) | Forest soil microbial communities from El Dorado National Forest, California, USA - Mediterranean Blodgett CA OM3_M1 (SPAdes) (version 2) | ecosystem: Environmental > Terrestrial > Soil >...
GCCAGAGCGCGAATGCAAAACGCACGTATTCATACGGCTCAAACGCCGTTGGAATGCAACTCTCCTCGAGAGCGTCAAGACAATTCGAATCTGGCATGAGAATTGCCGCGAAGAGAACCTAACTAATGAAACGACTGGTCGAACTTGATGTACTACGCGGCTTTTTGTTGCTCATGATGGTCGTCAACCATGCTCCTTCGCCGCTGCGCCGCATAACCGATCAGCCACTTGGATTTTTCTCGACTGCGGAAGGATTTGTATTTGTTTCCGCTTTTCTAGCCGGATTACTCTTCCAAAAGCGGGCGGAGACGAAAGGATTCGCAGCGGCGCGTACCGCGACTTTTCTGCGTGCCTTCCGGATTTATCAGGCGCACCTGGCAACCGTTTTTTTTATCTTTTTCTTTGGCGGCATTTTTCTCTCCGAGCTGCCCGGCGTGCAAAACGTTCTTTCTCAGTTCTTTACGAATCCGGCCGCTGCAATTGCTGGCTCGGTGACGCTTCTTTTCCAGCCGCCATTGTTGGACATTCTGCCGATGTACGTCGTGTTCTCCTTTCTCACTCCGCTCGCTTTTTGGGCCGGCAACAAGTGGGGATGGAAGAAAGTATTCCTGGGTAGCATCGGAATTTGGCTCGTTTCCCAATTTCGTATCCAAGACTACCTGATTAAAGGCACGCAAGATGTCTCCTTTGTCCATTTCGGTCCGTTTGACCTCTTCTCTTGGCAACTGATCTGGATCGGAGGTCTCATTTTCGGTCGTTCATTGCAGGAGCAGAAACCGGTCTTGCAGATGCCGCGGATTGTGGAATTTGCGCTTTTGCTTGTTGTCGTAGTCTTTCTCGTTTGGCGTTGGATCTGCATCTACGCTGATGTCGATCCGGGTAGAGCCTCCTGGTTTCTCGACAAATGGCATCTTGGTCCGTTGCGGCTACTAAACTTTTTTGCGGCCGCGTGGTTCGTCGGTAAGCTTCTGCCGCACCTGCGTAAGTGGACTCTCGCATTGCGTCCGATCTGCGCGGTGGGCGAACACATGCTTCCGATTTTCTCCACGCAGGTGTGTGTATCGATTCTCATCGGTGGCTTGATCAGCGTGCGTCATCACGCAATCGACGATTACGCTACCGTTCTGGTCCTGCTCCAGATCGCCAGTGTGTTTCTGGCCGCCTGGGTGTTGAATCGCCGGCGGTTGGCGAATTCGATTGTCCCGAGTCCAGAACCGGCATAAGAACGCCGGGAACGCAAAATGTCCCTACGGTCGGTAGGGGACCGGCTCCCGACTTCGCAAAGCCTACGTCGCGGTTAGCTCTGTGATGTTTGCCTGCGTAAAGCCAGGGCGCGCCAAAGCGTAGCGACGGCGGCCCGTGGACACACACGAGCGCATCCCCACTGTTAAACCGGAAGTCGGAAGCGCATCTCTACCGGTATTTGAAATTTTACTGGTCACTACGGCAATGCGTCCGTAGGTTTGCCCCTTTACTCATGTCTTGGAAACGAGCTCAGAACCATGCCGAACTGATGTTGCAGAACCTCGGCTTCGGTAAAGCGATAAAAGGCCGAAAGGATCTGCGCGACAAGCGCGTGGTATTCGTCGATGACGGCACAAACGAATACCGGACGATGTGTTTCACGATCGCCGCCAAGATCGTGCGAAAACGCGGCGCCGAAGTGGAAAATGTAAAGCCAGAGCCGGGCGAAGCACCCCACGCTAAAGTGGTCGACGTAGGTAAACCCGAACGGCCGAAGCCCGGTCGATCACCGGGAGCGTTGCGACGATCGCTGCGTGAATAGCCAGCGCTGCGCGAATGGCAGTTAGCAGATTTGGTTAAGAGCTACTGAACCGGTTGTTCGTTCCCAACCGGCGGAACGTTCGAAGACGAAAACTTTTGCAGGTCGCTGACCGTATCGAGATCCATCGCGCCATTCGGCCAAGGGACGGAGATCAGATTATTTGCACGTTTGATTAGTCGGCGAGCGCCCTGATCGCCACTCAGGCAAAGAAGTTCCTGGAACCAGCTGGATCCAAACAATACCGGAGTACCCAGGACCTCCGAGTAAGCAGCGGCGATTACGCGATCAGTCTCCCCATTAAATTCTGCGGCGAGCGTTTGCAGGATCTTCGTATCAATCCGGTACTGATCTACTACCATGAGTAGGACCGCTTGAGCGCCGGCTTCATCGCTCTTTTTGACTCCGAGCCGGATCGAAGAAGCAATCCCCTCCTGCCAATTTGGGTTCTGCAGGAGCGCGAGATCCAGTCCAGCAAGCGCTGCTCGACACTCCTCGCTCTTGTACCCAAGGATCACCGTCAGCGGAAAAACTTCGAGCGCGATGCGAGCGGTTCGCCGGATAAGCGGCTCTTTGCCAATCTGAATGAGCTGCTTGGGGAAGCCCATCCGTTCCGATGATCCGGCTGCTAAAAGCACTCCACTCACGCTGGCCATCGCCTTTACTCCCCTATCCTAGGAAATGTTCAGGTCGAATCGGCAGCTGACGGATTCGTTTACCAGTTGCGTGAAAAACCGCATTGGCAATCGCCGCCGGCGTTCCACTAATACCGATTTCGCCGATGCCGCGAGCGCCGATAGAATTGAATTCGAAATCCGGATGGTTGAGAAACTCCACCTCGACGGCCGGAATGTCTGCGTTGGTCGGAACTAGGTACTCCGCGATGTTTCGGTTAGCGATCCAGCCACTTCGGATGTCATACCGGGTCTCCTCCAAAAGAGCCATCCCGATGCCAAACACGATACCTCCGACGATTTGGCTGCGGGCCGTCTTCCCGCTCACCACGGTTCCAATATCCATGACACTCGAAATACGGTTCACCCGCACCTCGCCAGTCAGGTCGTGCACCTTCACCTCGCAGAATTGCGCGCCAAAAGAGTCGAAAGCATATTTCTCCTCGTCCTCGTCGCTTAGGGCAGCCGAGCCGGTCGCCTCGATCGCACTTCGATCAAGCGTGGCGAGCAACTGTTCGAAGGACAACGATTTACCGTTACCATGAATTTCGCCACCGGCGTACGAGAGTTCCGCTAGCTTAGCGCCATGAAAGGGAGACTTCTTCTCCTTCATCGCCACGTCGATCAACTTCTTTTTGATCGAGTCAGCGGCAGCAACAACTGCTGGACCGACGCTGGCCGTGGACTGAGAACCTCCGGCACCAGGGGCGGGCGGCAAGCCAGAATCGCCAAGCACTGCGCGAACCCGCTCGTAAGGGATTCCGAGTGATTGCGCTCCGACAATTGCCAGCACGGTATACATGCCGGTTCCAAGATCATGGGTCGCGCTCGAGACCGTGACATTTCCGTCGGCCTGCAATCGTATTTTCGCCGAAGCATTACTGCGATGCGCTGGATAAAGGGCAGTCGCCATTCCCTGTCCAATCCACCAATCGTCATCCTTGGTCATTCGCGGCATCGGATTACGCTGAGCCCAGCCAAACCTTTCCGCGCCTCTCTCATAGCATTCCAGCAGATGCTTGGACGACCATCGCACATTCCTTCCCGGATAGATTCCCGCATGGTTCTTTAGTCGCAGTTGAATCGGATCGATCCCCAGCTCTGCTGCCAACTCGTCCATGGCCGATTCCAAACCATACATCCCGGGAGCGACCCCCGGGGCTCGGGTGAAAGTGCCGGGCGCAATATCAAGTGGTATCAGGTGATGGCTGACTAAGATATTCGGCGACTGGTACAGATAGCGCGAAGTACGATGAGCCGCTGCCTCGACGAATTCTCGAACCGCTGAGGTCGACGAAATTACTTCATGTTTCAGCGCACGAAGCAGACCATCCCGAGTCGCTCCGAGTTCGATTTTTTGAACCACCATGGGACGATGACCGGTCGCGGTATACATCTGCTCTCGAGCGAGGATCGTCTTCACGGGACGGTTTAACGTCCTGGCGACTGCCGCGGTAAGCGGCGAGTGCATCCACATCGCACCCTTGCAGCCAAACGCACCGCCAACAAAAGGGCAAAGGACGCGCACGTGATCTTCATCCACGCCAAGCACCGCCGCCAGATTTCGACGCTGGCCGCCTACCGATTGGGTAGCGTCGTAGATGGTCAGTCGATCTGCTTCCCAGACCGCTACCGTCGCGTGCGGCTCCATCGGGTTATGGTGCTCTACCGGAGTCGTGTACTCTTGGGCGATCGACACCTCCGCATGTCGAAGGGCATCGTCGATCGACGATACTCCCGATTCTAAGATGCTCACGGTAGCCGGCATTCCCCTGACACTTTGCGGCTGATAAGCTTTCGCCATTCCCGCGGCCAATGTAACGGTCGGCGGTTTCGGTTCATAGATTACCTTGACCAGAGCGGCGGCATCCCGTGCTTGCTCGAAGCTTTCGGCTACAACCAGTCCGATAATCTGACCGAAATAATTTACCTGCGTATCCTGAAGCAGAGCGATCACATCGCCGCTATTAGCTCCTTCATCGAAACTGAGCGGACGGTAGAGCTTAAGAGAATCAAACGGAGTGAAAATTCGAATTAGCCCAGGGCTTTCTTGGGCAGCACTCAGATCGAAAGCACGAATTTCTCCGCGGCTGATACTGCTCTGGATGAGATAGGCAAAGGCCAGGTCAGGCAGATCGTGATCACCGGCATACATTGCTTGGCCAGTGACTTTCAACCTCGCGTCGAAACGGTCTCGATTTAGTCCTTGGAAAACCGCGCTCATGCGAACCTTAATCGTTACGCCAGCAAATGCTCCGGACGAATCGGCAACTGCCGAACTCGCCTGCCGGTTGCGTGATAGATTGCATTAGCAATGGCGGCAGGAGTTCCGGTAATCCCGATTTCACCGATTCCGCGAGCACCGATCGAATTGAACTGCAGATCGGGACGGTTGAGAAACTCCACATCGATTGCGGGAACGTCCGCATTCGTTGCCACCAAATACTCCGCAATGTTCCGATTGGCGATCCAACCGGTTCGAGCATCGTACTGAGTTCCCTCCAGGAGCGCCATACCGATGCCAAACACAATTCCTCCCATGATCTGATTGCGGGCGGTCTTTTCGCTCACCACCGTTCCAACGTCCATGACGCTGGAAAAACGATTCACTCGTATCTCGTTAGTGAGCGCGTGTACCTTCACCTCACAAAATTGCGCACCAAAAGAGCTAAACCCATACTTATGCTCTTCGTCACCTGGAGCGGATGAACCAGTCGCTTCGATCGCGCTTCGCCCGAGTACACCGAGCAATTGATTGAAGGATAAGGATTTACCGTTACCGCGAATTTCGCCGCTAATATAAGAAAGCTCCTCTGGTTTAGCGCCCTGGAAAGGAGACTTTTGATCTTTCGCCGCGATTTCGATCAGCTTCTTTTTCGCTAAGTCGGCAGCGACCACTACCGCTGGACCGACACTTGCCGTGGATTGCGAACCTCCTGCTCCCGGCGCCGGCGGTAGAGCCGAATCGCCGAGCACGGCGCGAACTCGTTCATAGGGAAGGTCGAGTGACTGCGCTCCCACAATCGCCAGGACCGTATACATACCGGTTCCCAAATCCTCTGTCGCACTCGATACCGTAACGTAACCGTCCGCTTGGAGTCTGACCTTCGCGGAGGCTCCGGCGCGATGCGCCGGGTAAAGGGCCGTCGCCATTCCCTGGCCGATCCACCAGTCACCATCTTTGGTCATTCTCGGCTCCGGAACACGCCTCGCCCATCCGAACTTCTCCGCACCTCTCTGGTAGCACTCCAGCAGGTGTTTGGACGAGAACGGTATGTTCTTTCCCGGATAAATTTCCGCGTGGTTTTTTATCCGTAATTCAATCGGATCAATCCCAAGTTTTACCGCCAATTCATCCATCGCTGACTCCAGTGCGTACATTCCGGGAGCCTCGCCCGGTGCTCGCATGAAGGTGCCAGGCGCAATGTCTAGCGGAACCAAATGATGGCTCACTAAAATGTTCGGCGACTTGTACAGATAGCGAGATGTGCGATGCGCCGCTGCCTCGATAAATTCCTTGGTCGCTGCGGTTGACGAAAATACTTCATGCTTTACGGCGCGAAGCACTCCGTCGCGAGTCGCTCCCAACTCGATCTTCTGCAGCAAGGCGGGACGATGTCCAGTAGTCGTGTACATCTGCGCTCGCGTGAGAATCGTCTTTACCGGCCGATTCAAAACTCTCGCAGCGGCTGCGGTAAGCGGAGAGTGCATCCACATCGATCCCTTGCAGCCAAACGCACCGCCGACAAAAGGACAAATCACGCGCACTTGGTCATCATCGATGCCGAGCACCGCCGCTAAAGTCCTCTGTTGCCCACGCACCCCCTGCGTCGCGTCGTAGATAGTGAGACGATCCTCCTGCCAAACGGCAACCGTGGCATGCGGCTCCATCGGGTTGTGGTGCTCAATCGGATTTGTGTATTCCTGAGCAATAGACGCCTCCGCTTGTCGAAGAATATCGTCAATCGAAGATGCCCCCGACTCTAAGATGCTCCAAGTCGGAGGCTGTTGATCTACACTTTGCGGTTGATAGGCCTTGGCCATCCCCGATTCCAACGTAACTACTGCCGCTTTTGGTTCATAGTTCACTTTGACTAGCGCGGCCGCATCTCGTGCTTGTTCGAAGCTATCCGCCACAACCAATCCAATCGTCTGACCGAAATAATGTACCTGCGTATCCTGAAGAAGAGGAATCACATCTCCACTGGCACCCCCCTCCTCGCGACCAAGCGGATGGTAGAGCTTGAGAGAATTGAACGGCGTAAAAATCGCGATCACGCCCGAACTTTCTTGAGCAGCGCCCAGATCAAAGGACCGGATTTGTCCTCGGCTAATGCCGCTCTGGATGAGATAGCCGAAGGCCATGTTAGCGAGATCATGATCTCCCGCATACATTGCTCGGCCGGTTACCTTCAGCTTGGCGTCGAATCGGTCCCGATTGAGTCCTTGAAACGTGGTGCTCATGCCACACCTCCTACCTCGCTCAGAGCCCGCACAATGGTCTTTTTGACTAGCTGAACCTTAAACCCATTTTGACTCAGCGTCCGTGCTCCTTCTGTCGCGTGCTCCGCCGCAACCGCAAACACGTCGCGACTTGCCGTCTTTCCCTTGAGCGCTTCGGCTACAACCGGAAGAGACCACGGCTTGGTTCCAACTCCGCCTACCGCAATTCGGACATCCCGAATAGTCGAGCCATCAAGGTCAAGCGCGACCGCAGCTGAAGTCAGCGCGAATTCATAAGATTCGCGGTCTCGAATCTTCAGATAACCGGACCGACTGGTCCAAGCATTGCGCGGAACAAAGATTTCGGTGATCATCTCACCTTGCCGAATGTCGTGCTCTCTGTCTGGGGTATTCTCCGGTAACAGATAAAAGTCTTCCAACTTTACCTCGCGAACGCCTTGCGGACCTTGCAGCTTGAGAACCGACTCGAGCGCGACCAACGCGACAGCGAGATCGCTCGGATGAGTTGCGCAGCAGGAATCGCTTACTCCGAAAACTGCGTGCATCCGATTCTCGCCTTCCAGCGCCGGACAACCACTACCCGGCACCCGCTTGTTACAAGGGGAAACCGCATCTCGGAAGTAGCCACACCGCGTTCGCTGCATGAGATTTCCTCCCATGGTTGCCATATTACGGATCTGGGCCGAAGCGCTTTTCAACAGCGCTTGGGAAATGACCGGATATTCCTTTACTACGCGGGGATCTTCTGCCACTTCGGCCATTTTCTCGAGTGCTCCGATGTGAAGCCCATCGCCGTCAACTGTTATACCACGAAAGGACAATGGACCCAGGTCGACCAGCCTCGCAGGCGCAACGACATCCAATTTCATCAGGTCGATCAGGTTGGTTCCACCTGCGATAAATGCGGTGTCCGTTCCGCTATTCGCAGCGTCTCTTGGCGAACCAGCTGTCTTAAATTGAAAAGCGCGCATTAGCTTACCGCTCCTTTCATTTCGGTCGCAGCTTGTTTGATGGCTTGCACGATGTTGGGATACGCACCACAGCGACAAAGGTTGCCAGACATAAACTCTCTGATCTCGCTGTCCGAATGGGTGTGGCCTTCTCCAATGCAACCAACCGCAGACATGATTTGGCCAGGCGTGCAGTAACCGCACTGAAAGCCGTCACAAGTCACAAAGGCCGCTTGCACCGGGTGCAGCTGATCTCCATTGGCAAGCCCCTCGATCGTGGTGACTTCCTTGCCTTGAGCCATCACCGCTAGAGTTAAACAAGAAAGAACTCGCTTCCCGTCGACTAATACCGTGCAGGCGCCACAAGCACCATGGTCGCATCCCTTTTTGGTGCCGCTCAGGTTGAGGCGATCCCGAACGGTGTCCAGCAACGTCACCCCAGAACCGACCTTAAGCCGCTTTTCCTGACCGTTCACCTTGAGAACGATATCAATGAGGGATTCCGGTCGTTCCGGATCCGAAGCCTCGGGATTGGAGCGTTCTTTCGACGACGCGGCTCGTGCTCCCGGCACGGCGATCGTCAAACTGGCAGACAATGCGGCCAATTGACTTAGAAAATGTCGCCGGGAAGAGTGCGTCTCTTCCGGACACCTATTGGACTGCGACGCGCCGTCCTCGTCTCGGAAATGCATAAAACCTCCTGTTGAAAAATATGTCTTGCGGGAGGGTGAACCACTTGTTCACTTCGCCCGCAGTTCGCAATTAATCCTTTGCTAAGGAGTACGATAATCAAGAATTTGGAATCTGCATTGTGATTTCGATGCGAGATTAATTTGTTCCTTAAATTAAATTCGTTTGTTGGTCGATTTGGGCCGAGCTATCCGTTCTTCTATGAGCACTCCTTCCCGGGTCGGGGTTATCGGTCTCGGCATCATTGGCGCTCGTGTAGCCAAGAATCTGCGAAAAGCCGGATTTGACGTCTATGTTTGGAACCGGACGCCTAAAGATGAACCACAATTTGTTCAATCTCCGCGAATTCTGGCGGAAACGTGCCAAGTTCTCCAAATCTTTGTCGCTAATGATGCAGCGATTTTAGAAACGATCGAAAGCCTGCTTCCTGCGTTAACACCGCAGCACCTTTTGATCGCGCATTCGACGATTTCTCCAGAAACCATTAACGAAATTGCTGCGAGAATTGCTCCAAACGGAGGACATCTGATCGACGCACCATTTACCGGCAGCAAAGGGGCGGCCGAAAAAGGCCAACTAGTTTATTACGTGGCTGCTGACCCAGCCGATTTAGAGCGAACAAAACCAGTTCTGGAGGCAACCAGCAGGCATATTGTCTACTTTGACAACCTGGGAGACGCTAGCCTGGTAAAAATTGCGACGAATCTGATCACTGCCAGCATCGTGCAAAGCTTGTCCGAGGCGGTTGCGATCACCGAGAAAGCCGGAGTCGGTCTAAACAAATTGGCCGAAGCGATCGAGTACAACGCTTGCCGTTCCGGCGTCAGTGATATGAAGCTTCCAGCGATTATCAAACGAGACTTTGAACCAAACTTTTCTCTGACGAACATGCTCAAGGATTCTCGTCTGGCGCTGCAATTAGCGGAAATATTTAAGCTCGAACTCCCGGTTACCGAAACCGTGAATCAGATTTTAGCGCAAGCCGACGAAAAGGGCTGGGGTGCAAAAGACTTTGCGGTCATTTCAGAGTTGGTGCGGGGCGAGTAGGGTGGAATGCGGATAGCGGAGTTGGGTGTCGTTTGTGCCAATTGACGCCGTGCGACTGATCGGTCGGAGGGTGCGCCGCTTGCCGCGCCCGGGAACTACCCAACGCTCACCGAGGAATCGAGGCGAAAGATGTGTCTCCTCGTATACTGGAGTAAAAGAATCACCAACAACCTTTCGATCGATCGTGGCCGTTTCCGGGCGCCGCAAGCGGCGCACCCTCCGAGTTAGGGCACGCAACGCCTTTTGGTCAGCACGCCACTCCAACCCGCGACTTGTAAACGGGAACTCGCGACCTGTAACTCTTACCGGAACACGTACGCTTGTAACGTCACCAAAATTCCAACCAACGATGCCAAGGCGATACTATGGAAAAACACGAAGCGAAGAATATCGCCTTCGTGACCGTACCAACGGGTAGCGGTTGAAGCGACAACGATGCTCTGGGCGTCGATCATCTTGCCCATCACTCCGCCGCTACTGTTTGCGGCTGCCATCAAGATCGGGTCCAGCCCAATCTGCTGCGCCGTTATCTTCTGCAATCCGCCAAATAATACGTTGGACGCAGTATCGGATCCGGTGAGAGCAACACCTAGCCAGCCAAGCAACGTGCCGAAAAATGGATAAATAACTCCGGTCTGGGCAAAGGCGAGACCTAACGCCGCGTCAGTGCCGGAGTACCGAGTGACATAACCCAATGCGAGCATGCAGGCGATCGTCAGCAGTGAGAACCGGACCAGCTTGAGAGTCCGCCAATAGGTCCGCAACAGAGTGCCAAAAGAACAGCCTATGACCAGTCCTCCGACAATCGCCGCCACAAAGATTCCAGTGCCAGTTGCCGATAGTATACCGAACGCGTAGACGGCAGCGTCAGGAGTAGGTTTCGCGACGACCGGCGGCATCTTCTGCACCAACTTGTCGAGACCAAGAACTGGAAACTTCGGACCGAACAACCCGTCCATAGACGCCTTGAATTGCGGAATACCCCAGACGAAAACAAAAACACTGAGAAGGATCCAAGGAATCCACGCTTTGATCGTGTCGTCGGCGCTTGGCCGCAACGTCCCCTTTTCAGGTTCGGCTTGAGCCATTCTTGCTTCGACGTCAGGCACATCGATCGCGCTATTTCTACCGGGACGGTCGGTCGCCAACCAGAGTCGCTTCGGATGCCATATTTTGAGGAAAACGGTGAGTGCGGCCATCGAAACGACGGCGGAAACGATGTCGACTAACCAGGGTCCGTGGAAGTTAGAAATCAAGAACTGCGGCACGGCAAAGAAGACCCCCGCGACCAAGACGGCCGGCCAAATGGCAAGCATTCCACGAAGACCGGCAAATGCCCAAATCAGCCAGAACGGGACGATCAACGAAAACCACGGAAGTTGCTGACCGATCTTGGCCGAGAGTTGAAATAGATCGAGACCGGTAACTCCGGCGAGTGCAATCACAGGAGTACCAAGCGCGCCAAATGCGACGGGCGCGGTATTGGCGATCAGCGAAAGACCAGATGCCTCCAATGGCCGAAATCCGAGACCGATGAGAATCGCTCCGGTAACCGCCACTGGAGTTCCGAATCCGGCGGCTCCTTCAAAAAATGCGCCGAACGAGAAGGCGACCAAAAGAAGCTGCAATCGGCGGTCACGCGTAATTGCACCGATACTGTTTTGCAGGATATTGAAATACCCTTTGTCGACCGTTAGTTGGTAAAGAAAAATAAGATTCAAAATGATCCATCCGATTGGCATCAGGCCGTAAGCAGCGCCAAAAAGGGCTGACATGCCAGCCATCGGCAAAGGCATGCCAAAAACGAAGATCGCTACGGCTAAAGAAGCGATGAGGCCGAGTAAGGCTGCGATGTGAGCCTTCATGCGCAAAAAGGCGATCGCTCCCAGCAAAACCACTACCGGGATAGCCGCGACCAATGCGGAAAGCAATGTGCTGTGAAACGGATTATAGACTTGTGAGAACATGGTTGGGGAGGTTTGGGGGGGCGACGACTGAGCTGGGAAAAGCTAGTCTCGTAAGGAATTGGAAGAATGCATACCGGAAACTGACGCGGCAATCAGCAAAAAAATTCCGGAACTGAGACTCAGAATTCAGAAATGGGGATTGCGGAACGCGCTACAGCGAAATGCCACGGATGGAGGCGTCGAGCAACTCGATGAAGTGGCGAACCGGCAGCTTTCGCCCTGCGCGAGCCAGCGCCGACTGGAGCTGCAGCAGGCAGCCGGGGTTGGCGGACACAACGATGTCCGCCTCTAGCGCGGCGATGTGACTCGCTTTCCGATCGCCAAGCTCCGTCGCCGCTTCCGGTTGGACCAGGTTGTAGATTCCGGCGGAACCGCAGCAGATCGCGGCTTCGGGGATTTCCAGCAATTCGAGCTGCGGGATGCGTCCCAGCACTGTCCGCGGCTGCAAACGTACGCCCTGCGCATGCTGTAAGTGGCAGGCGTCGTGGTAGGCCACACGCAGCGGCAACGCATGGCGGGTGGCGCGCGGCTTGAGCTCGGAAAGGAATTCGGAGACGTCGCGACACTTCGCCGCAAACGCTTTCGCGCGCTCGGCATACTCCGGGTCATCGCGCAGGAGGTGGCCATACTCTTTCACATTCGAGCCACAACCCGCGGCATTGATGATCACCGCGTCAACCTGAGCCCTTTCGAACGCGTCAATGGTCTGACGCGCGAGCTGCACCGCCTGCTCCTCTTCTCCAGCATGCACCAGCAAGGCGCCACAGCAAGGTTGCGCCTTCGGAGCCACTACCTCGCATCCCTCCGCGGCAAGCACGCGCGCCGTAGCTGCATTGACCTGTGGGAAAAGCACGCGTTGCACACAACCCAGCAGCAATCCCACGCGCCGTCGCCGTTCGCCCTGCGCCGGGATCAACTCTGGGAGCGTTTCCTGCGCGGGCACCTGCGGCAACAACGCCTCCATGGCCCGAAACCGTGCTGGAAGCAATTTAGGAATGCCCGCGCGCCGCACCAAGGACTGGAGCCCGGCTTTCTGATACAGACGCAACGGCAGCAACAGCGCACGCAACCGGTCTGGGCGCGGGAAGATGCTGAACAGAAGCCGGCGAAACCGCTTTTCCGCAGCTGGTCGCGTATAGCGGCGCTCGATTTGCGCCCGGGTCGCTTCTATCAGCTTCCCATACTCTACGCCGGAAGGACACGCGGTCACGCAGGCCATGCAGCCAAGACATGCGTCAAAATGGTTCACCCAAGTCTCGTTGATGTTCGCGGTGCCATCGGCGACCATCTTCATCAGGTAGATGCGACCACGCGGCGAGTCCATTTCTTCGTTCCACAGGACATAGGTTGGACACACAGGCAGGCAAAAGCCGCAGTGCACGCATTTGTCGATTAGTTCGTCCGACGGCGGATGATGCGCGTCGTACCCGTTTGCGCCTACTGGAGTTTGTTGCTGGGCCATTAGATACCCCCGATGAACCGGCCGGGATTCAGCGTACCCCGCGGATCAAGCTGCTGTTTCACACTCAGCATCAACGGGAATGCATCGCCCCCGCTGCCCCACGCGTCAATCGCCGGCATTGCCGCGGGTCGATGGAGCACGACCAGCGAGCCTCCCACCTGTTCGAGCTCGGGCCGCAGCGTTTGTAGCACCTGGTGGATGGCAGGGGCGCTCGACGCCTCCAGACGCAGCCAGCCCAACCCTGTTCCCTGTACAACGGCACACCACTGTACGCCTAGAGAATCGGCCAAGAGGCGAATGCGGCCGCACGTCTCTGCGACCGACGCCGGAAGAACGCTGAATTTTGCGATCGCTGCCGCCTCCGCCGAACACCACAGTTCTTGTCGCGCCTGCCAGACCGCATCGCTGGTCGCGGCTTCAGCTGCCGGAGCCGCCAGTTTCCGCAACGTCTCTGTCTGGGCCGCAATTCCCGCATCGGTGCCCTCAAAACGAACGTCCACAGCGGGCGTCCTCCCTTCAGAGTATCGTGCCTGTAACCCGGTGTGCGCCAGTGTGGAGTCCTGCACCGCCAGCATGACGCGGGTGGCATCAGTCAGATCGCGTGTCTCAAATGTGAACGACCGTAGATTGTGCGGCAAAGGGTGCAGCCGGAAGACGGCGCGAGTGATGACGCCGAGCGTGCCCAGCGCTCCCGTGGCCAGTTTCGGCAGGTCGTATCCAGCGACGTTTTTTACCACTTTGCCGCCGCTCGAAGCCAGGGTGCCATCGGGCAGCGCGATCGTCATGCCGATAATCAGGTCGCGCAGCCCGCCATACCGAATACGGAGTGTACCGCTGTCGTTCGTTGAAAGGATTCCACCGATGGTGGCACGCTCGGGCCACAGTGGGTCGATGGCGATGCGCTGGCCATGCTGCGAGAGCGTATTCTGCAATTCCTGGAAAGTGCAGCCAGCTTCTACGCTCACGGTCAGATCGGCCCAGGCGTGTTCGATCACCCGGTTGAGTCGCGCCATCGAGAGGATCAGGTCGGCGCACATTGGCGGATTGCCCCAGCTGGTTTTCGTGCCGCCGCCGCGCGGCACAACGCTGAGCCCGGCGGCCTCCGCGCAGTGCAGCGCCGCAGCCAGCTCTTTTTCGCTACCTGGCTCGAAGACCGCTTCCGGCTGCACTCCAGCGACGCGGTCGCCCGGGCCCGCGGAGCGAACTTGTTCGGCACCAGCAATGGCCCGGAGATCGTCCCACGGGACTGCGGCCCCTTTTTCGGTAGCTATCCGCAGCGACGCCATTTCAAAAGCGTTCCGCAATTCCGGCGAGCTCCACAGGATGAGGTCGATACTCCCCCGGCTGTTCACCGCACAGCCGCGGCCGGGGAAAAACTTTCGTTGGATTTGAGAGCTGCTCCGGGTCGAATGCGCAGCGCACGCGCTGCATAGTTTCTAGATCGGGCTCCGCATACATCTTTGACATCATCATTTTCTTCTCTTCACCGACACCATGTTCACCCGTTATAGAGCCGCCGGCCTCGATGCATAGCTCAAGGATGCGGTTGGCCAGGAGCTCCGCAGCGTGCTCCTGCCCTTCAATTCGGCGATCATAAAGCACCAACGGATGCAGGTTGCCGTCCCCAGCGTGAAACACATTGGCTACTCTGATTCCCGCCTCCGCGCTGAGTCGCTCGATTTCGGTCATGACGCGCGGTAACGCCGTGCGCGGGATCACGCCGTCTTGCACGATGTAATTCGGCGAAATGCGGCCCACCGCGGCGAACGCTGCTTTCCGCCCCTTCCACACCACCGCGCGCTCCGCCTCCGTCTGCGCCACCCGGATTTCCCCGGCGCCGCACTTCCGGCAGATTTCGTGTACCTGACGCATCAGCACTTCGACTTCGGCAATGGGTCCGTCAAGCTCCACCAGCAACAGTGCTCCGCAGTCGGGATAGTTGGCGTGGACAGCCGCCTCAGCGGCTTGGATAGCCAGGTTGTCCATCATTTCGATCGCTGCCGGGAGCATACCGGCAGCAATGATCCCGCTCACCGCGGCACCGGCATCGCTGGTGGAACTAAACGCCGCGAGCAGTGTCTGGATGCATTCGGGCCGCTTCACGATGCGGAGAGTTATCTTAGTGGCAATGCCCAAGGTACCCTCAGAGCCCACGAACACGCCCGACAGGTCGTACCCCGGCGCGTCGAGGGTTTTGTTGCCCAGGTGCGCCAACGAACCGTCTGGCAGCACCACCTCAAGGCCCAGCACATGCGTAGTGGTAAATCCGTATTTCAGGCAGTGCGCACCGCCGGAGTTCTCCGCCACGTTTCCGCCAATGCTGCAAATCGATTGCGACGAGGGATCGGGCGCATAGAAAAAGCCTTGAGCCGCAACCCGCCCGGTCACCTCCAAATTGATCACGCCCGGCTCCACCACAACGAGCGCGTTCGCGAAGTCTATCTCGAGAATGCGGTTCATACGCGCCAGGCTGATCACCACCCCGTCTTTCACCGGCAGCGCGCCCCCGCTTAATCCCGTGCCTGAACCGCGCGCCACAAACGGAACGCGCTCCCGATGGCACACCCGCACGATCCTCTGGACCTGTTCCGTGGAGCGGGGCAACAGCACAGCCTGTGGAAGGACGCAGAAATTGGTCAGCCCGTCACACTCGTAGGTTTTCAATTCTTCCTGCGATGTGATCAGGCCGCGGTCTCCCACGATAGCGCGGAATTCCTGGAGGATGCGGGCGTCCACGAGTGTTCGGTTTGGCCCGCTGCCTTCCTGGGAGCGGGGCTCGCGGGAGAGTAGTGCTTCGCTGCACAAACGTCAAACCAGGCTCATTCTCGGCAGAGGCTTGAATGCAATAGCAAATAGGAGATAGCAAACGGTCGGGATGCGCTCCCGCGTGTGCGTTTTCCGCGCTCCCAGCGTTGTTGGTAGCGGCGACTAGCTTGTCCGACATAGTCGCGGATTCCAGATGCAGCCCTATCGCGCTGAGACGACGTCGGATCCGGTTAGGTCCTTGTCGTGCCCCAAACTCGAAGTGACCGACGAAGGAAACGGCTCGCCTGATCGTGAACCGCAGTCGCCATCGCGTTCAATCAGCCAAACGGTTTCGGTAGCGAACGCAAAAAAAGAAGAGACAGGAACAAAAGCGTCCCCGCCTCTCTTTCTCGCCGCTCGGTTTGATTTTATGCGGACTGCTTGTAGGAAACCGGAACGGTAAAGACTCCACTAACGGACGGTTTGAACTGCCATTGATTGTTCATCCATCGTTGCGCGGAATCGGCAAGAATGGATGAATGCGAAGCCGTAGTAGTTTCGACGACCTTGCCATTCTCGACACGGACCGTAACCAGGACGTCTCCGCTGATATGCAAGTTCAATGCAACCCGCGGATATTCCGGAGTTGGATGCTTGGTAGCAACGCTGTCTGCCGGGATTCCAACAACAACTAATGGACGCAGCTCGCTCGCCTGCGACTGCACAGGAACGGACCAGAGTGTGGCGGACATCGCACCTGCGACAAGACCGCGATAAAGCTGATTTCTTAACATGTGTATCTTTCTTGAACGAAGACCGGGGGTCTCGTCCGTTTGCCTTCGTTCGGTTCTATCCGTAGCCACTTTGCCAACTACCAGTAAGTCGCGGCGCAACTCCGGAATTGCGGAATTTTGACAGATCCGCCTTTACTGATTGAAGCTGATGAGCATCACCCATGTACTCCACCGCGAATATTCGCCGTTGGACGGCAGATCAGAAAACAGAAGAGGCAGGAACAAAAGCGTTCCCGCCTCTCTTCGCACCGTTCGGTTTTGATTTATGCGGACTGCTTGTATGAGATGGGAATAGTAAATACTCCACTAACCGAGGGCTTGAATTTCCATTGATTGGCCACCCAGCGTGTCGCCGAATCGGCCAGGAGCAGCGAGGAATGCGAAACTACCGTAGTTTCCATAATTACACCGTTCTCGACCTGGACCCGAAGCAGGACATCACCGCTGATATGCAAGTTCAAAGCATTGCGAGGATATTCCGGAGTTGGGTGCCTTAGGGCAACGCCATTGGCCGGGATTCCGACAACAACCATTGGATGCAGCTCGGCCGCCGGCAACATCACAGGCATAGACCAGAGTGTAGCGACCGTAACGATCGCGAGAAGACTTCGATTAATCGGATTCTTGAACATGGTTTTCCTTTGG
>Ga0208989_10000145_pt1 | contig 17065 bp, 14 predicted proteins | sample MedBloCAOM3_M1_FD_187852 | JGI IMG/M metagenome (GOLD analysis project Ga0208989, IMG submission 187852) | Forest soil microbial communities from El Dorado National Forest, California, USA - Mediterranean Blodgett CA OM3_M1 (SPAdes) (version 2) | ecosystem: Environmental > Terrestrial > Soil >...
CTCGCGGGACATCCATACACCGATGGTGCGCATCGGCTGGCCCGATGAATTCATCGAACATGGCAACGTCCCGGCGCTGCGCAAAAAACATGGCATCACTGCGGATGCGCTCGTTGAAAAAGTAGTGCCGCTGCTGCGCAAAAAACCCGCTGCGCAATCCTCGGTGGCTTAATCAAAGGATGAAGGATGAGGGATGACCGATGAAAAAGATGATTTGCGAAAGCGAACCAAGCGTTTCGCGCTACGCGTCATCAAAGTTTACCAAGCATTGCCCGGGTCTGGTTCTGCTCAAGTTTTAGGTCATCAGCTTCTCAGATCGGGGACTTCCGTCGGTGCGAATTTTCGGGAGGCGCATCGGGCACGATCTAACGCCGAGATTGTTTCAAAAGTCGGAGGTTCGCTAAAGGAACTGGAGGAAACCACTTATTGGCTTGAACTACTGGTCGAGTCAGGAGCGATTACCCAACAGAAACTTGAATCGCTGCTGGACGAGACCTCCCAGTTAATCGCAATCCTGGCGTCGATCGCAAAGAAGGTTCGAGCGCGTCTGTGACAATTTCATCCTTCATCGTTCATCCTTCATCCTTCATCCTTTCTATGTCTGCCATTGAAGCCCGCGACCTGACCAAGATTTACCGCACCTATCGTAAGGAAAGCGGTCTGCGCGGATCGATCAAGGGGCTTGTGCGGCGGCGCTACGATGAGACGCGCGCCGCCGATCACGTCTCGTTTCAGATCGAGACCGGAGAGTTCGTCGGGTTCCTCGGCCCGAACGGTGCAGGTAAGACCACCGTGCTCAAGATGCTTTCCGGTCTGCTCAATCCAACGTCGGGAGATGCGCGGGTTCTCGGCTTTGTTCCGTGGGAGCGGCGCAATGAAATGAAACGCCAGTTCGCTTTGCTCATGGGTCAAAAGAATGCGCTGTGGTGGGATTTGCCCGCGCAGGAATCGCTCGAGCTCAATCGCGCCATCTATGGAATCGATCGCGAGCGCTTCAAAAAAGTCGTCAACGGCCTGGCCGACCTTCTCGAGGTCCAGGACAAAATGAATGTGATGGTGCGCGAATTATCTTTGGGTGAGCGCATGAAAATGGAGCTCATCTCCGCGCTCATTCACGAGCCGCGGGTCTTGTTTCTCGACGAGCCCACCATTGGCCTCGACGTCGTCAGTCAAAAACGGGTCCGCGAATTTCTGCGCGTCTACAACGAGGAGCACCGCATTGTCACGATGCTGACCAGCCACTACATGCAGGATATCGAGGAGCTCTGTCATCGCGTCCTCATCATCGATCACGGCAAGATTTTCTTCGACGGCCCGCTCACCCAGATCATCGATCGTTTCTCCGTTCACAAAATTATTAGTCTTACTTTTGAGAGGGAAGCGACGCGCGATTTCTCAACCTTTGGAGAAATCGTGGAACAAACGCCGGTCTCGGTGCAATTGAAAGTGCCGCGCGCCAAAGTCACTGAAACCTGCCGCCAATTACTCGACGCTTGTGAGATTAGCGACATCAACGTGCAAGAATTGCCGGTCGAAGAAGTAATCCGTCAGCTCTTTGGCGAACGAACTTCGAAGAATGCTTTGCCACCGCGCGCGGAAACGGCCGCTTAACGCTGGATCGCGTGCTTTAGCTCGTGCACGAAAGCAGGATTGAGCTCGAAAGCCGTCACCGGCATTTCGGCCAGTTGCACTTCTTCGCAATACGGCACGCTCTCGACAAAGCCTGCCGCCATTAGACCATTCAAAGTGTCGGTCACGTCTTCCAATTCCATGTGAGTGAAATCCTGGATCTCCGCGCCGAGCATTGACTCGGTGAAACCAATCGCGCGAACAACCGTCGCTTCGCGGCCGGTGAGTTTGATGGAACGCATGCTGTCCAAAAAGCAGCTTCCAAGCCATTGATTTCGCGCCTAGAGGAGGCGATTTGGGTGCTTAACTGGTGAGAATTTGGGAGCTGGGCAAAACGCTTTTCTCCATCGCTTCGGCAAAGGTAGGATAACGTGGCGCCCAACCAAGGCGCCGTAATTTCGCGTTGCTCACGCGCTTATTGCTTCGACCGCGTTTTGGTTCCGACGTCGATCGTGCGAGGGGCGGAGCGAGACGGTTTAATCTCCCGGCCAGCCAGCGATAGCATTCGCTTTGCCGGATCGGTTCATCATCAACCACGTTGTAAATTTGGCCCGGGCCAACATTTCGATCGAGCAAGAGGAGCAACGCGGCCGCGATATCGTCACGATGCACCTGATTGACGAAGCGATCGTTTTCCGTGTCGATGGTTGCGTCGCCGTCCAAGAATCTCTTCAACAACGCGGATCGTCCCGGCCCGTAAATACCAGCGAAACGCGCGACAATGCCGCCGTGCGCCAATAGAAGATTCTCCGTTTTTCGCAGAATCTTTCCCGTTTCATGCTGAGGCTCGGCCGCGCTTTCCTCTGTCACCCATTCGCCGTTCTTCTGTGCGTAAACGCTCGTGCTACTCGCAAATACGATGGTCGATCTGGCAAACGCTTCGAGAAGATTGCGCGCTCCTTGCCGGTAAACACGCTCATAAAGATCGACACCGCCGCCCCGCGTGCTCGCGCAATGAATCACCGAGTGGAAATTTGTCGCGTGCGCGAAAACTTGATCGCGCTCTGCCATGTCCACCGCTGCAACGGGGTAAGATTTGCCGGAAAGTTTCGCCGCGGATTCCGCCGAAGCCGTCCATCCTTCCACTTCCCAGCCCGCATCATGAAAAAGTTGTGCCGTCGCTTCACCGACATAACCGCAACCCGCGATGAGGATGCGTTTCACGCCGCGGCTGCGATTTCGATCTCATCGAAAACATTTCGCTGGATGGCGCGGACTTGTTTCAACCGGATCAATTCCAAGAGCGCGAGAAATGTGACCACGATTTCGACGCGCGAGGCGATTGCGCCAAACAACTCGGTGAAGCGCACGGACGCGCCGTCCGCAACTCGTTTGAGGATGATGTCGATCTTGTCTGAGACGGTGAAATGTTCGCCGAACATTTCCTGCAGGTTCTCCCGGGCCTCTACCCGTTTGATGACATCTTGAAATGCGTGAATGAGCTGGAAGATGCCAACTTCGGCCAATCGCAGCGGCGCATCGGCAGTTGTCGTCGCGCCGCCATCACGAGTGAAGATGCGTTCCTGCTGAAGCGCACGCACATGCAGTTGTGCGGCCGCTTCCTTGAACTTTTTGTATTCGATTAACTGCCGAATCAAATCCCAGCGCGGATCGTCTTCGTCCGCCTCCTCGTCGGGAGGTTGTTGATCGATCGGAAGCAGACTGCGGCTTTTCAAATAAATCAGGTTCGCCGCCATCACCACAAATTCGCCCGCGATGTCGAGGTTCAGTTCCTTGAAGGCCTGGAGATACTCGAGGTACTGACGGGTAATGCGCTCAATCGAGATTTCGTAGATATCGATCTCGTCGCGCTTGATCAGGTAAAGCAGAAGATCGAGCGGGCCCTCAAAAATCTCGAGCCTGACCTTGTAATCGGTTTCCATGGCCGCGGCCAGTTTAGGCGACCGGACGAATAAGTAAACGCGCGGCCACTGGCAAATGGGAGATGTCGATCCGTTCGACCTCGCTCCCTGCCTCGCCCCGCTGAGCGGGGCTGCGGCGCGGCAAGCAGGATAAGCCTTACAAATCGATCGCGGATTTGCGATGGACCCAAACGCTGTTCACGATTCCAAGCGCGAACATGATCATGAGAGCGAACGAACCGCTATAGCTGACAAGTGGCAGGGGCACGCCGGTGATGGGCAAGATCGATATGGTCATACCGATGTTCTGGAAAATGTGCGTGAAAATGAGCGTGCTGATTCCGACCACGAGGAGCAGACCAAATTGGTCGCCGGCAAAGAACGCCACGAAAAGACACGTGAGCAAGAGCAGAGCAAACGCACCGATAAGAAACATTCCTCCGACAAAGCCCCATTGCTCGCCGATCGCGGAGAAAATGTAGTCGTTGTGCACGGCGGTGGCGGGGAGAAAGCCGAGTTCGATCTGCGTATTCGGCGCTTTGAAACCTTTGCCCGACCAGCCGCCCGAGCCGATGGCAATGAGTGATTGATTGATCGCCCACGACGCGCCTTGCTTATCGACATCGGGATGAAGAAACGCCGTGATACGTTCCTGTTGATAAGGCTTTAGCTCCACATAAGCGATCGGAAGTAACGCCACCGCGATCAAGAGAATGCAGACCAGATAGCGCAACGGGATCCCGCCCACGAAAAAAAGAGCGAACAATACCGGAACCCAAATGATGCATTCGCCCAGGTCCGGCTGCATCAAGATCAATAGGCACGGAGCGCCGACAATTGCGCCGCAAAGCAAGACGCGCAGCATGGGGTGCATCTGGCGAAATTGACTGAGAAACAAAGCCAGAACCATGATTCCGGCGACGACGGCGAGCTGGGCCGGTTGAAAATTGACAGGACCGATATGAAGCCAACTACGCGCGCCGTAAACGCGCTGGCCGATAAACTTTGTCAGGATCAAGAAGACGATGCCGGCGAGATACATCGGTAACGCGCCCCAGCGGATCCAATGGTAATCGATCAGACTCGTGATCATGAAGGCGAAGAAACCGACGACCACCCAGTTGGCTTGCTTATGCCAGAATTCCGCCGAGACCGGATCCTCGCGCATGTAAGTCGCGCTGTAGATTGCAATCACGCCAAAAATCGCGAGCGCCACCATGACCGCGACGAGCAGCCAGTTTTGGCCCAGTAATTTTCGAAGAAACGGAGTCATCTCGAACGCCGCCTTACCCTTGGAAAACCCGAACAAGGCCGCGATTCGCCCAATTATAATCACGTTTTCCACTTCGTAAATGGCTCTTGCGGGCCCGGTCGACTATCCGGGCAAGATCGACAATGGCCGCCTAAAATGCAGGGGCGGACAAGGTTAGGTTGTTCTGGTTTCGCTGACAGTTTGTCTGGACGTAAGTCGTTAATTAACAGACTTTTATGAATTCAGAATAAATAAATAAACGACCTCGCTTGTCAGGCCGTCTAAGCCAACTAAAATGCTCCTCCACACATTCAGACTGCCTGGGATTTAAAGTCATGGCCGCGAAAAAAACGAAACGCAAACTGGCTCATTTAAAACTGCCAATGCAGCGTCAGCTCAATTTGCGGCATGAAGGGAGATATTTTGATCTGCGCGCAATTTTCGAGCGGTTGAATCAACGCTATTTCCGTTGCCGCCTCCGCGGTTACAAAGTGATGTGGGGCCGCCGCCGCAAACATCGTCCAAAAAATTATTTTACTTTTGGGACCATTCAGGAAGAGGATCGCGTCATTCGCATCAATCCGTTGCTCGATCAACCATTCGTCCCGCTTTGGTTTCTGCAATACGTGCTCTATCACGAAATGTTGCACTCCGTCGTGCCCGATGAAGTTGCCTCCCGTGGTCGGCGACGCATTCATACCGACGAGTTCAATCGGCGCGAACGCAAGTTTCGCAGCTACCAGCGGGCGCGTCGCTGGGAAGACGAAAATCTCGCACGCTTTCTTCGCTAGAAAGATTTAGCGCTTTTCCGTCGCCACGGGGCTGGAGTTGCCCTCAGACGGCGAGGGGGTCGTCGCGACGTTTTTTTTGATCAGGTACCAGAGCGTTGTCGCGAGGAGCACGGAGATCAACTTCGCCCGCCAGTTTTTCAGGAGTAGTCTCTTCATAGTTGCCGTGGAGCAAGATTTCGGCGATCCGCTGCCGAAACGTCTCCGGCGTGAAATTGCGCTCAATTCGCCGACGATGACAAATGGAAATACTTCCGGTCTCTTCCGAAACAATCACCGCGACCGCGTCCGATTCTTCCGTAATGCCGAGGCCGGCGCGGTGACGCAGTCCAAGACTGCGGTCGAGTGTTTCGCGTTGACTCACCGGAAAGATGCAGGCCGCCGCCGCCATCCGGCCGTTGCGCACAACCACACCGCCGTCATGCAACGCCGCCTTTGGGTGAAAAATAGTGAGCATCAGTTCGACCGAAAAATCCGCATCCATGGCCACGCCGGTTTCCTCGTAAACACGAATGGACGTATCGCGCTCGATCGCAATAAGCGCGCCGAATTGTTTATTGGCCAGTTGCGTGACCGCTTCCGCCAGATCGTGAACGGTTTCGCGCTTTTCGCTGGTCAGCGAAAAAATTGGATGGCCGCCGAGCTCAGCCAGCGCCCGGCGCAGCTCCGGTTGAAAAATCACTACTAGCGCAACAGCCAGAAAGACGGAGAAACTTCGTACGATCCAGCCGATCACGACCAGGTTTAGCAAGGTCGAGATCAAGGTCAGGGTCAGGAAAACGATGGCCAGACCGGTCAAAACTTTGGCGCCACGCGTCCCGCGGAAATAGAGATAACCATAATAAATGACGACACTGAGCAGAATGATCTCGAAGATGCTGCGCCAGCTTTTCAGCCAAAGATAAAGAAGTTGTTGCAACATCTTACTGCTCCAGGATTGCGTCGGCTACGCGCAACGCCTCCACATTTTCTTTCACATCGTGCACGCGAAAAATGTCCGCGCCTCGACCGCGAAGCAATGAAGTGAACGCAACTGTCGGTGCGAGTCGATCGCCCATCTCGGCGGAGCCGACCAACTTTCCGAGAAAAGATTTGCGGGAAACGCCCACCACGAGAGGCCGATCGTGGACCCGAAGGCGTTCCATATTTCCGAGGAGCGCGAGATTGTGCGCCGGCGTTTTGCCGAAACCAATTCCCGGATCAAACGCCATAGCCATGGGATCAAGCCCGCAGTCTAGGGCGCGCTCGTATTGTTGTCTAAAAAAAACGGCCACTTCGCTGACAACATCGACATAGCGCGGCTCGTTCTGCATGGTGCGCGGATCTCCCTGCATGTGCATGATGATGAAACCGGCGTTTCGTTTTGCTACGAGCGACATCATATCTCTATCGCCTCGTCCGCCCGTCACGTCATTAACAATCGAAGCGCCCGCGTCGAGCGCCGCCGCGGCCACTTCGCATTTCGACGTGTCGATCGAAATGAATTTTTCACCCTCACCCGACGCTGAGGCGTCCGCCCCGGGGTCGCGACTGGGCGGAGCGTTGAGAGGATTGAGGTGAGGATGCTGGCCGATAAAGTTAGCGTTCCCGCGTAATCTTTCGATCACCGGAATCACGCGACGCAGCTCTTCATCAATCGAAACCGGCTCGGCGCCGGGTCGAGTCGATTCGCCGCCAACATCGACAATTTGTGCGCCCTCTGCCGCCATGCGCAGGCCGTGCTCGACCGCTTTTTCCACGGAAAAGAACTCGCCGCCGTCTGAAAAAGAATCCGGCGTGACGTTCAACACGCCCATGATCATGCCGCGCCGCGAAAGATCGACCACGCGGCCGCCGATTTTCCAGGGTCTCTCAACCATCAAGATTGAGACTATCGCAGACGCTCGATTATTCGAAAACGTTGTAGCGGCGTTTGTATCAAACTCCAACCGAATACACAGGCGCCTGGCACAAGCGCGCCTACAATTTATTTCTGCTTGGAATAACGGCCCATCAATTCGGCTTGCCCGACGATGTGTCCCTTCATGCGGCCATCAAGTTCGCCCCGGTTCGCTCCGGCCGATAAATTCAGTGTTTGATCGAGCGCGTAAACTCTAAAGTAGTAACGATGCGTGCCAGACGGCGGACACGGCCCGCCGTAGCCTGATTTGCCAAAGCCATTTTTACCCTGCACCGCATTTGGCGGCACGCCGTTCTCGGCAATCTCGGTTGTTTTCGGGTCGATGCCCCAAACAAGCCAGTGAATGAACAATCCACCGGGTGCATCCGGATCGTCCACAATCAGGGCGAGACTTTTTGCTTGCGCGGGAACCTGCTCTATATGGAGTGGCGGGTTCGCGTTCGCGCCGTCACAGGTAAATTTAGATGGAATGTTCCCGCCTTCTTGAAAAGCCGAGCTTCTGATTTTCATCTTTTCTCCTCCAGCAGCGAATGTGGATAAGGCGATTGCCATTGCCGTAATCGCGCAGCTGCGAATAATCGCTAGTTTCATCTCTGAACCTCCAATTCGATTTCGTTAGATCGACAATCGCATCTAACACTATGGTTTCGCTCACATGACAAAAGACGGACGTAAGATTCGAGAACAGATTCTCGAGCTGCTCGCGGCCCGCGATTATCGGCCGCTCGATCAGATCGAGATTGCGCGCAAGCTCAATTTGTCGAGGAGCGAGCGCGTCCTGCTCAGAAACACACTGCGCGAACTCGAGCATTCCGGCGAGATCGCGCGCATTCGCAAGAACCGCTACGTCCTCCCCGCCGAAGCCGATCTGGTTACCGGCACATTGTCGATCAACCAGGCGGGATTCGCGTTTCTGGACACGGACAAACCCGGGCAAACAAATGTCTTTGTCGCTGCGGAAAACATCGGCACTGGCATGCACGGCGATCGCGTGGTTGTGCGGATTTCGCGCGACAAACCTCCGCGACGCGGGAAAGATCGACATACACTTCCGGACGGACGCGTCATCCGAATCTTGGAGCGCGCCCGTGATACCATCGTCGGAACGCTCCAGGACTCGAAGAATTTTTACTACGTCGTGCCGGACGATCCGCGCTTCGTCCACAACGTTTACGTCCAAGTTCCGCCGCACACGAAATTGCCGAAAGCGCCGACACGCGGTGACAAAGTCGTGGTCCGTCTGGAACCGTGGGAATCGCGACACGTTAATCCGGAAGGCGACATCATCGAGGTGCTCGGGCCCGCCTCAGCCCCGGGTGTCGACATGCTGTCGATCATTCGGAAGTTCGATCTGCCCACTGAGTTTCCGCGAAGCGTGCTCGACGAAGTCAGCGGGATTCCCACGCGAGTCGAAGCGCGAATGCTCGAAGGCCGGGAAGACTTGCGCAACCAATTTATCGTCACGGTCGATCCCGATGACGCGCGCGATTTCGACGACGCCATCAACGTGGAGAGGATCGACAATCAAGGATGGCAGCTCGGCGTGCACATCGCGGACGTCGCGGCCTACGTGCAACCGGGCAACGCGCTGGATCGCGAGGCGCGCAAACGCGGCAATAGCGTTTACTTGCCGGATCGCGTCATTCCGATGTTGCCCGAGCAGTTGAGCAACGGGGTGTGCAGTCTCAATCCCGGCGTCGATCGGCTCACCCATTCGGTTTTCATCCAGTTCGACAAGAATGGCCGTTCCAAAAATGTGCGCTTTGCCCGCAGCGTCATTCGCAGCGCGCATCGACTGACCTACAAACAAGCCTACGAATTCCTGGAAAATCCTCCCAAAAATGAATTGGGGGAGCGATTGCATGAGGCGTGGAAACTGGCGTCGTTACTGCGCCGGAAACGTTTCGAGCACGGCTCGCTCGATCTCGATTTTCCCGAGGTGAAGGTACACGTCGATCTTAATGGTAAGCCGGTGAAACTGGAGCGCGTCGAGAACGACGAATCGCATCAACTCATCGAGGAATTCATGCTCGCCGCGAATGAAGCGGTTGCGCGCGAGATGCGGCACCGCGAAATCCCGACAGTTTATCGCGTCCATGAAAACCCCGACCCCGAGAAGCTCGCGGAATATCGCGAGCTCGTGCTTAGCCATAATTACAAAGTCGGCGACCTGACACACCGCGGCGAGTTACAGCGCTTTCTCGCTTCGCTTCGCGGCAAACCGGAAGAACAAGCGCTCAAAATCGGGTTGCTCAAAAGTCTCAAGCGCGCGCGCTACGCGCCGACTCCGCTCGGGCACTACGGATTGGCGAAAACAAATTACCTGCATTTCACCAGTCCGATCCGGCGGTATGCCGATCTCGTCGTGCACCGCGGACTGGCCGACCGAAACGAAAAACGGCGCGCTGGCACCGACATGGGCTCGATCTCTTCCATCGCCGAACACATTTCAAATACCGAGCGCAATGCGGCCGAAGCCGAGATCGACGCCGTGCGCATGAAGAAGCTCGAGTTTTTCCAACAACAGCTCGACGCGCGCGATCCGCAGGTATTTCGGGCGACGATTGTCGATGTTCGAAACTATGGATTAGTCGTCGAGTTGCCCGATGTTCTCACCAGCGGACTCGTTCACGTCTCATCACTCGCGGACGACTTTTACGTTTTCGAAGCTGCGCGCCACCGTCTGATCGGCCGGCGTTCGCGCAAACGCTTCGCGGTCGGCGACGAGGTTCGTGTCTTCGTTGCGCGAGTCGATCAATTCAAACGCCAGATCGATTTCGCTCTGGCCGATGCACCGCGAATCAAGAGTCGCCGGAGGCACAACTAGCTTTTAACGCAAAGCGCAGCAGAAGTCGGTCGAAAGAGCGATTTTGCACTTCCATTTTGGGCCGCGAGGCGCCTAGACTGCACGGTTTGCAGAAAATGGATAACATCATCGAGGCGCGGGAGCTGCAAATCGAGCGGAAGCATTTCCACGTCGAGTTCCGGGAGAACGATCGTGGGAAATTCCTGCGCATCACCGAGGAAGCCCATGGCCGACGCAACACGATCATTGTGCCGAGCACCGGAGTGGAAGAATTTACAGCGGCCATCGGTGAAGTTCTCGACGGCGCCGAGCGCCCTGATCGGGCGGTTGCGCAGTAACTAGACTCGCCACCTGCGATTTTCCGCAGGGACCGCCTGCGTTCGCGCGTTGACACCTCAAACGGCGGAACTAGCTTGCCCGCTTCGCATGGCTAAGAAGAAAATCGCCAAAAAGAAAGCTTCGGGAGCGAAATCGAAATCGCACAAGTACGTTTATTACTTCGGCGATGGTCACGCTGACGGCAACGGGAAGATGAAGCCGTTGCTCGGCGGCAAAGGCGCAAATCTGGCCGAGATGACGCGCATCGGTCTTCCGGTTCCGCCCGGTTTCACGCTCACGACCGAAGTCTGCACTTATTTTTACGAACACAAACGCACTTACCCGCCCCAGTTGAAAGGGGAGGTCGCGGCCGCTCTCGCCAAAGTCGAGAAATCGGTCGGGAAGAAATTCGGGGACAAAGAGCGGCCGCTGCTTGTTTCGGTTCGGTCAGGCGCGCGTGATTCGATGCCGGGAATGATGGACACGATCCTGAACCTCGGCATGAACGACGAAGTCGTTGAGATCGTGGCCAAGAAAACAAACAACGCGCGGTTTGCCTGGGATTCTTATCGCCGCTTTCTGCAAATGTACGGCGACGTGGTCATGGGTGTGCAAAAGCGGCCGGGCGAAGATCACGAACCGTTCGAAAGCGCAATCGAACATCTAAAAGATGAGCGTTACGGCAAACACGATTTCCCGGACGTGAAATTAAGCGTGCCCGATTTGAAGGAGCTGGTGAAACGCTTCAAAGCCTTGATCAAAGAGCGGACTGGAAAATCGTTTCCGCAAGATCCGCAGGAACAGCTTTGGGGCTCGATTAGCGCGGTTTTCGGTTCGTGGATGAACGACCGCGCAATTGTTTATCGCCGCAAGTACGGCATTCCCCACGATTGGGGCACGGCCGTGAACGTTCAGGTGATGGTTTTCGGCAACATGGGCGAGACAAGCGCAACCGGCGTGGCATTCACGCGCGATCCGGCCAGCGGCGAGAAAGTTTTTTACGGCGAATACCTCATCAACGCGCAAGGCGAAGATGTGGTCGCGGGCGTGCGCACGCCGCATCCAATTGCCGATCTGGCGAAAGAAATGCCTGCCGCGCACAAAGGCCTGATGAAAGTACGCGACATTCTCGAGAAACATTTCAAGGACATGCAGGACCTCGAGTTCACAGTCGAGGAAGGGCGGCTCTATATTTTGCAAACACGCAACGGCAAACGGACCGGCCACGCGGCCGTGCGTATCGCGGTCGACATGGTGGCTGAGAAATTAATTTCGAAGCGTGACGCCGTGAAGCGCATCCCGGCCGACTCGCTCGCGCATCTCCTCGCGCCAATCTTTGATCGACAGTCGGCCAGCAAAGCAAAAAAAATCGGAACCGGCTTGCCAGCCGGCCCTGGCGCGGCATCCGGTCACGTCGTTTTCAGCGCGGAGGAAGCCGTCGCGCGATCGGCGAAAGGCGAAAAGGTCGTGCTCGCGCGGGTCGAAACTTCTCCGGAGGATTTGCGCGGCATGATTGCGGCGGAAGGAATTCTGACCTCGCGCGGCGGCGTTTCATCGCATGCCGCATTGGTCGCGCGGCAAATGGGCAAGGTTTGCGTGTGCGGCGCTACCGGTATCCAGATAGATTATCAAAAGCGCACATTGACCGCCAGCGGCGTCACGCTGAAACAAGGCGACTACATTTCGATCGACGGAACAGCGGGCGAAGTTTTTGCCGGTGAAGTTCCGACCGCGCCTTCCGAGATTGTTCAGGTGCTGGTGGATCGTTCCCTCGATCCGAAAAAGAGCGCGACCTATCAGCGATACGCCAAGCTAATGAAATGGGCGGATGAAGTCCGCACGCTCGGCATTCGAACAAATGCCGATACGCCGGACCAGGTGGCAAACGCCATTGCCTTCGGCGCGGAAGGAATCGGTCTTTGCCGAACTGAGCATATGTTTTTCGAGGGCAACCGAATCGACGCGATGCGGGAGATGATTTTAGCGGGAAGCAAAGCAGACCGAGCTAACGCGTTGGCAAAACTGCTTCCCTATCAGCGCGAAGATTTCGTCGGGATTTTCACAGAGTTAAGTGGACTGCCGGCCACCATCCGTTTTCTCGATCCCCCGCTGCACGAATTTCTCCCGCACGATCACGCGGCGCAATCCGAGTTGGCGAACAAACTTGGCGTGCCGGTCGAACAAATTGCGCGCCGCGTCCACGAGCTGCACGAATTCAATCCGATGCTCGGGCATCGCGGCTGCCGGCTCGGCATTGTCTACCCGGAAATTTCTGAGATGCAGGCGCGCGCCATTTTCGAGGCCGCGGCTGAAGTGCAACGAAAAGGGATAAAGGTGCATCCGGAAATCATGATTCCGCTGGTCGGTTTTCCGCGCGAACTGAAGCTTCAGATCGACATTGTCAATCGCGTGGCCGAGGAAGTGGGCAAGCAGAAGAAAGCGAAGTTCAATTATCTGGTCGGAACAATGATCGAAATCCCGCGCGCCGCCCTCGTGGCGGACGAAATCGCGCGCGACGCACAATTTTTCAGCTTCGGCACGAACGATCTCACGCAAACGACACTGGGAATGAGTCGTGACGATTCCGCCAGTTTCCTCCCCGCTTACGCAGAGCTGGATATCGTCGATACGAATCCATTCGCTTCCATCGACCAAAAAGGCGTGGGCCGGCTCATGGAAATGACGCGCGATTTAGGACGCGAGACGCGACCGAAAATTAAATTGGGGATCTGCGGCGAGCACGGCGGCGAACCGGCCAGCGTAAAATTCTGTCATCGTCTCGGCTTGGATTATGTGAGCTGTAGTCCATTCCGAATTCCGATTGCGCGCCTGGCCGCGGCCCAAGCGGCTTTGGGAGGTTAACGCGGCTCTTCGTGGGGCGGCGGTGCGGTGTCGCGCAAACGATACAACCACACATCGGACGCAAAGGGCGAAGACGCGAACGCGATGAGCTGGAACTCTTCGGAGTTAATTTGCGCGCTGCTCCCTAAGTGCGGAAAAACCTGCGGCGGCAACGAGTCTTCGATTTTCGTGAAGACGAGATAGGTGACATGGTTCTCTTCCAAATACGATTCAAAAACGGCGGCATCTTGCCAGGCAGAAGCGGGCGCGAAAGCGGAACGAACAAAGCGATCCGCGGGAAGGCGCGACAAAACGCGCACGCCCACGTCGTCAGAAAAACAACGTTGCTCAACATTCGGGGATTGGCTGAAAGCGGCCCTGAGCGCGTGCGCGATCTGCTGATGCGCGCGAAAGTCGGCACGAACTTTCCAGACCGTGTCGACCTGGCCCTTAGTCTCGCGCAGGCAGAGACCAATAAGGATGAACGCGACCAATTTGACGGAGAGCGAACGCGGCCAGTGTTTGATCGACAATCCAATCAACCAGGTTAGCAGCGGCAGACCGAGCGGAAAAAGGATCAAGCCATAACGTGGAAGAATAACTGGTTGGCGCTTTGTTCCGTAAGCGAGACAGAGAAACCCGAAGAGCGCGGCCGCGTAGGCGAAAGGAGCGGTCCACGAGACAGGCATGAGCCGATGACAGCGCGCAGTTCGTAGGATCCACAACATGGCGGTTGCGATAATCGCCAGAACAACGATGCGATTGGCGCCCAACAAAAAATAGTCGACGTCCTGCCGAATGTCGGCGAGCGCGAAGCCGTGCCGGGTGGGATAAAAGTCGAGATAATTCGCGTGGTAACGCGCACGCGCTGCGAAATAGGCGAACGGATCGCCGGTGGCAAGATGCGAGATGGCCAGCCAGGCCAGCGGCGGAATGATCAAGATGATCAAAGCCGTAATGGAGATGCGTTTTTCGTAGGCAAATTGGACGAGCGGCAATAGAGGGATCAAGGCCCACGGCTCGATGCGAACACATCCCGCTAGTGCGGCGAAAATGGCGGCCAGCACCCAACGTCTTCGTAGAAGAGACCAAAGACTTGCCAGAACCAGAAAGCTGCTCGGAATATCGGTCATGCAAGCCGCCGAATACAAAAGATGGAGCGGATTGAGGACGATGAGAGCGAAAGCGAGATACCCGAGCGCGATGCTGCGCGAGATTCTCTGGGCGATGGCGAAAACAATTACGCAACTCCCCGCGCCACAAAGAGCAGACAAAACTTTTCCGGTGACGAGTGAATTGTCGATCCAAAAATTCGGTATGGCAGCCGTAAGCGGAAACAGGGGGAACCAAAAGCCAAAGAGATCAACCAATTGCAAGTGGCCCTCCGAGATTTGGGAACTCAGACGCGCGATAATTTCGGCGTAAGAGTATCCGTCCTGCTCAGGGTTAGGCAGAAGAAAAGCCGCAGTCAGACGGGTGCCGAGCGCAATCAGCCAAACAATAATCCAATGGCCCGCTCGCACTCGCATATCGTTCGGGCGCTTGATTACTTGCGGGCGGCGCCGCGAAACGCTTGCCACGCAGACCAGGCGCGTTCCCAATTTTCTTTCGCCGCCCAGCATTGTGCTTCGAGAAAATGAAAATAGGCCGGTGAATTCGGCCGCTCGCTGAAATGCCGTGCGGTCATGAGCGCATCGTCAATGAGTCCTCGTTGCACTTGCTCGCGATAGAGAGCGTACCCCACACCATAGCTATCCGGCGCCGCGTAATAACGTTTCTTAAGTTCTTCGAGTGAGGAACTGCCTGTCGTGCGCGGCAATGCGATCGCCTCGCCATGACGTTGCGTTAGTTCGTAGGCTGCGCGGAAATCTTTTTTCCTGGCGTGATAGGTGGCCATGCCCAACCAGGCAAAGCGAAGCCATTCCGGATGCTGCTCAATACCTTGGGCGAGCTGATCGAGGTCGCCGCGTTCCGACCAAAGTGAAAAAAACGCGAGCTTTTCTTCCTCGTTCAGCATCTTCAAGTTCGGATCCCGTTTTAGAAGTTCTCCCACTCCGTGGTTGAAGGGTTCGCCCGAAACGCGACCGAGAAAGGTCAATGCCAGATCGTGCTCGTTTACCCCGACCTGTTCCAGGATGCGGCTGACCTCCGAATTCTTCTGCATCGAGGCGTTCGAGAGCATGCTCGAATACACTTCCCCGCGTTGCTCCGGACCCGCCCGGCGCAACGCTTCCCGCCAGGCCGTGACCGCTTGCAGCGGATGCGATGATAACCAGAGATTGCCTTCCGCGAGCGGAACTTCGTAGGCGTTTGGCTCAAGAAACCGGGCGCGTCGAAAATCGTCGAGCGCTTTGGCCGGTTGCCGCGCCCCGATCTCGCCGAGAGCGCGTTGAAAATAAAGCTGCCAATCGAGCGGCGCCCATGTCAGAGCACGGCTGGTCAAAGTGATTGTCTCGGAAAAATTGCGGCCACGATTGGCGATGTTCGCCAACTTTTTCGCATTGGCCACTCCGATCGATCCCGGGATGAGGTTGGCGCCTCCAACCGCCAAGGCCCACCAAATTCCGGCAACAAACAAAACGAGTCCGATGAACCGAAAGGAATACGAAATCGATTGGCTCGTCTTGAACGGCAACGGGCGGTGCAGCGACAGTCCAAGTAAGAAAATCCCGGAGAAGGCAGTGCCAACGCGATGCGCGGAAATATCCACAAGTCCGTGAAGAGCGAACAGCAACGCAGCAATCAGCGCGGCCATGCGAAAGCGCTGGTTAGTTCCTTCTTTCAATGGAGCGACGTGGCGCATGAGAAGAACGGCGCCCGTTACAACCAACAGGACCGCAGGCCAACCCAGTTCCGCCCAGAGCCAAAGCCAGTCGCTTTCCGGATGGAGAGCACGTGTATCGCCAAGAGATGCGTCACGAAAAATTGCGAAGACCGGCTCGAAATTCCCCAGACCGATTCCGCACCAGGGCGAAGAGCGAATTAGTTGAAAGACGTCTTGAAATATGAGCCAGCGGAAATCCGTTGAAATACCTATGCCGTGAAATCCGCGAAGATGAAAACGCTCGAGCGTTTGTCCTCCCACGAGGAGCAAGATCGACAATAGAACGAGCACGAAGGAAGAACCAAGAGCCAGCCGCGCGGGAGAGCGTTGCCGCAACGCAACCGCGCCAATCCAGAGTGCGCTTCCAAACGCGAGGATAACGACCCCGGCGCGAGAGAAATTCAGAATGATCGCAGCAACAATGACTGCATAAGCAGCAAACCAAATGATCCAGCGCTTACGGTGGTAGCGAATATCATCCTGGCCGCTGGCCAAAAGTATGATCGCGGTGATGGCAAACAAGTCCGCGGTTTGATTACGATTTGGGAAAGGTCCGAATCCGCGCTGATTGATCCAAAACGGCGGCGCAACATGCATCCAATAAAACAAGATACTGATGACGGCCAGGGCCACGATTCCGGTTGCAAAAAGACGCAGCTGCAAACGCGCGGCGCGCAAATCGAGTTCCTGCGTAGATACCAGATACAACCAGCTCAGGCCCGCGATAAAACTCAACAGACAGCTTCCCGTGATCCACGGTTGTGGTGTGAGCGACGACGGAAGTTGAATACCGAAATCGCTCACGAGCGCCGTTCGCCACGACGGCACGAAAAACCATGAGTGCG
>Ga0208989_10000146_pt1 | contig 17012 bp, 34 predicted proteins | sample MedBloCAOM3_M1_FD_187852 | JGI IMG/M metagenome (GOLD analysis project Ga0208989, IMG submission 187852) | Forest soil microbial communities from El Dorado National Forest, California, USA - Mediterranean Blodgett CA OM3_M1 (SPAdes) (version 2) | ecosystem: Environmental > Terrestrial > Soil >...
GTAGGAGGGCATCGGGTTGCGTCAGGCGCTCAAGGCGCAAATGGTCTAGCATGGTGTTTCTCCTCGTCGTCGGGTGCCTATGCCTATATTATCGGTCGCGCACCAGACAAACATTAGGGCCTAAAGCCTTATCTTTTGTTAAGACACCTTTTAAAAGGCGAAAACCCCAGGGAGCGGATTTTTCGCTCTACAAGGGGTTTTCTAGCGGACCGCATTGTTACGGGCCTTCCACGTCCGGCTCACTGCGGCTAGTCAACACTCTTTCCTCTTCAACTTCTCGACGCAACGCTCGTTGGTAGGCGAGATAGTCTAGGTATTGCTCCTTAGTCGGCCCCGTGATCTTCTTGCCGTTAATCATTGCGCCCATGTTAATTCCTTGACATTTGAAAGCGCCAGTACCAATCCCCGTCCTCAGTTGTGCGTAACATTTCAGTACCAGGCCTTATCGTAGACTTTTTCGCCATTCGTCCAGCTTTCCCGGACGCCTGGGCCTTCGATCAAGACACTCTTGATAAGCTGAACCCACTTAACCGAATCTTCGGCAGCTTGTTTACGCGCGCGAATCAGTGTCGAACAACCCGACCACCGAGTTTCGGGGTACACGAATCCGTCAAACCCGATAGGAGTAAGACTGAATTTCATTTTGGGTGATTTCTCGGGACTTGCAAATGCCATTTTAGTTCTCCTGCTCACGTATCGCCATTCGCAGGGCGATACGTGCATCTTGGACGGCCTTTCCAAGGCGTCGATATTCTGAACTGGATTCGTTTTCTTCCCAAGCGGTTTGCGCCGCCCTTTTCGCTTCTCGGGCCTCTTTGATACTCATGTTAGACTCCTCAGATTGAACGTCTGCGGCCTTCTCTGTCATCCATTTCTCATATATCGCAGCATCTTCCCTCCTCTTAGCTTGTAAACTCTCTTCGCGCACTACGCTTTTGTCCCAAAGCGTGGCTGTCCTCATTGCCCACTCTTCTCTTGATTCTTGCATGATCGTCTCCTCGGATGATGTGCCTCTTGTTACACTGCGCCACGATTCGCGATAGCGCCGAGCAACAACACAACTGCTTTTCACTTTTGTCTCCTTACTCATATCATCGTCCTTCCCCATACAAATGTTTAGGGCTCAAAGACCCAATTCCAATAACTTTACAAATACCCCCGCGAACTAGCACCATAGCACGCTCCCCAGTCCTCCGCCCTAAATCCCTCAACCCAACCTCACGAGGCCTGCGGCCCTCGCTCGGAGTACATCGCCCCCCTCCCGCACGAATGCACCCCACAGCCCCGCAAACACATCTACAAGCTCGACCACGCCACCCCCTTACCCTATGTCAGCCCAACTACCCAAAAACGCATCCTAGGTCCCACATCCTACGCTTATAGGCAACGAAAAAACCCGCCGTAGCGGGTTGATTCGGGCCGGACTTAGCAGGTTAGAGCGGCTTACTTAACACCTTTTTGAGCGGCGGCCAACGATGTGTAGTCTTTGAGATAGGCTCCGGCACCAGGACTTTAATCATTCAGCCCAAGGGGTCATACCCAAACGATACAGGGAGAGGGAGTGTAGTGAGATTACGAGGAGATCGAGGACCCTTTTTTGTGCAGCCACAAACGCTGAACTATACCCGACCTCTAAGCGGTAAGCCTTTTTGAGGGCCAGTTGGTTCGCCCAAGAACCATCGTTTTCTTCTTTCGCCGATTCGAAGGACGCCACAGAAGCTAGTGTATCCGCGATATCCGAGAGGGTATCCGCGAGAGCGTTTTCGGGCGTACGACGCATTTTGGTTCTCCTTGTCTCCTAGCTGATACCACAGGTATCGGTTCTTCGCCTCCGAGACCTTAGCTCCTGTCAACCAACACCCCCATAGCGCAGCCTGGCCTATACGCTTTTGGCATCAGCAGACTGTCGTGCCCGTGCGTAGCGCGCGTATGCGAACAGAAGAGAACGCGATGCGGTCCGCTCCATGATCCCCTTCTAGGGAGATGTAGATACATAATGTAACTAACGTAACTAACGTAACTAATGTAGATACATTCCCCCATCATGCCCGTTCGCGCCCACGCTCAAGTGCCCTTCACAGCCCCAGGGATTCGCTGTGACAGCGATGAGTGAGGGGCCTTGGTCTAGGTAAGGCCGACTGGGTAAAAGCTCGCTGTAGGGCTTCGTTTGAACGCTTGCCTTGGTGGGCGCTCGTGCGGGAAGGGGTTGGCGCTTGGTTGGGTAGGGGAGTTGTTGATTGGCAGTAGGCGCTTGGTTGCGCCCAATGAACTACTAAGTAGTATCAAGGGAGGTGGGTAGGGGGTGGGGGCCACACATGCCCCGGCGGCTTGTTTTTTTATTTCAGTACCCTGTACTTTTTGTGTGCCCGTACAAATGTCTGGGGGTGTATCCTGTAAAGGAGATTGGATGTACTATGAGCAACAGAGGGAGATGAAAATGAACACCATAGCCAGTCTCATAGCTTTTACAACCCTGATAGCATGTTACGGGGGGCCTAGAGGCTTTAATGCGCTTGTCCCGCCTATGGACCCGCCGGGGTTATCGCTTAACTCGAACTACACACAGTCGGTAAGCAATCAGCAGTTGGCTGATAACTGCGCTCAGTCGATCTCGAACGGCCACCCGTTGCCAGCATGTGAGGGGTCTACTTTCTTCCCCGCTACAAGCGCGGGGGGCTTGAATAAGCACATCATTACGGACACTGAAACGGTTGATCCAAAGTCGGCGGCTATGATAGCGGATAACTTTGGGGTTAGCGGTGGGCCGAGTGATGATACGATAGGGTTACTGTTTCATAATGGGATTGGGCAGAGGTCTTACAGTTACGGCAGACCGCTGTATCTCGCAACGAATAGCGATCCGCTGGTGACCGTTCACTGCAACACTTTTTGTGGACCGTTTGGGTATAACATAAATGTGCGGGTGCCTGCGTTGGCGCTGCCGGAGGGTGGGACCGATGAGCATTTGTCGGTGGTGCAGCCGGGGAATATATTGGTGGAGTTTTGGCGCTGGCAGACCTCGCCGCCCTATGCGAACGGAAGCACAGCGAATGCAGGGAGTATGGCGCTGACGGAGTTTGACGGATCGAAGTATTCAAGCAACGATATTCAGCCAGGATGGATGGCTAATGCTGTGACGGCGGGGGGCATGGTCGGGTCGATGGGCGTCATAACGCTGGCCGAGTTACAGGCGCGTAGCATCAAGCACGAGTTGTATGGGGCGATATCCTGTACGGCAGCGAAGTTTTACTATCCGGCCACTCAGCCTGCACGCGTTTGTGGGGACGGCAGGACGGCTATCCCGGACGGGGCTCTAATGCACTACAAGCCGACGTGTGCGGACATAAACGCCAATGGCGCGCTATCGACCGACGAGAAGACAGTGGACTGCGCGATGCACGTGTATGGCGTGCGTATCTCGGACGACGGCATTTGCTCACCTTGCTCGGGGGGCGGCCTGTCGGTGCAGGTTGAGAACCAGGCGAGTTTTTGGGCGTATGGGTCAGGGAGCGATCCCTTCGTCGCGTATGCCATAGCCAATGGATGGAACCACATCGTGAATGGCGGGGCCTCGCCGCCGATTGATCGGTATGGAATGGAGTTCACGCACAGCGACTATCCGGCGAACATGGAGGTGATGGCAGCGGGCCAGTAGTTGACAGGTGTGGTAAGATCATAAAGTCGCAGGTCGCTCCTGCATCGGATGGCCTGGTTAGTCTCTTGGGAGGGAAGCCCAGTAGCCAAATAAGTGAGACACCCTAAGCAGAAGCGAAAGGGTGTCTCTTCTTTTTACAGGGTGATGCGGATTGACTCGATATCGAATGGCAGTAACTTAACTTCGGGGTTAGCGTCTAGCCAAAGCTTGAACCCTTTGCTTCCCCAACCGGGGCAGTTTAGGGGGCTGGTTGAGGGGCGCTTTCCGCGTGTCAATTCGAGGATAGTTAGCTCAAAGCAGAGTGAGTCGAAAACGTTATCGGAGACGGGGGAATCGCGCTCCCAGCGCAGGCCGGTTTCGTCGGGGAAATAGTAGGGTAGGGCGAGGCGCGGGATGGCTGCGTTTAGGTAGCGGAATCGCGCCAACTCGGGGGGAGTGAATTCGCGCCTCACTTGGGCTTACCGCGCCCCTGCGCGTGATCGGGGTTGCGTAAATCCCACAGAGTGGCTAGGCGGTCGAAGAACTCTTCGGCGCTCATTTCATCTTCAGGTTTTTGAAGGCAGCGTTGCGGAGCCAGCCGTTGAGTCCCTCGACGTACTCGCACGGGATCGGCGCGTCTGCGGGCTTGGCGTGGGGGGCGTTACGCAGGGCGGTCAGAGTGCGCGCTATCTTGGCCGCTTTGATCTCTTTGTCTGTGCGTTTCATGGGTTTATTATAGCGCCTTGCCCTAGACGAATGTAGGGGCGAAAGTCCCTATCATACGTATGGGGCATGTGATAGGCTTTGGGCATGAGAAACGATCCTATTGACGAGCATCTCGCCACGCTGTGGGAGATTTGCGTTTGCTTGGCATGCCATACCCGCGCGTATGAGTTAGAGAACAGTAGGGAGTTGTGAACAAGAAACGAAGCATCAGTTCGCCGCTGACGCCCCGTGACTGGGACGTGGTGCGGGCCACATGCACAGACCGCACCGTGGACGAGGTGTGCGCTTTTCTTGGCATGAACCGTGCGAGCTACTACGCTCACATGAGCTTCATTCAGGAGAAGTGGGGATGTAAGACACGCGCAGGCGTGGTTCTGGAAGCCACAGCGGGGGAGGCCCGGAATGCGCCTTAATTTCAGCCACACATGCCCTAGTCTAAGACAGACTATGCGGTTTGAGGAACTGTTTGAGAGCGGATTGCAGCTTAGCCAAGAAGAACGCATAAACCTCAACGAGCGGTGCCTGGACAGCAGTGCGTGGCTGTATGTGGACGGTTGCCTAGCAGGTGAGCAGGTTTTGGTGAATGCCACCGACTTTGCCCCCGAGGGTGTCGATCCCTGGGACCTGCCCGAGATCATCAAGACAGCGAAGCGTAGGTTACATACTGCGTATGTCTACAGCACCGCGCTGTTCCCTGAGTTTAGGGGAATGGGCATTGGCCTCATCCTTAGCACCTATGTTCTAGGGCACTTGAGAGGATATGGGCATTACAGGCTACTAACAGGGCACGCCACGACATCCGGCATGTGTGCCATTAGGAATAAGTTGGGAGCGGTTTGTAGCTCCACGCACGAGGACTGGTTCGGCTCAGGACGGAAGGCGGAGTACTATGTTATCACCATTTAAGCCTCAGACCAAAGATTATAACTGTGGGCCGACTGCCCTATGTTATTTCTTGCACATGCACGGAATCGAGGCTCAGCCTGATATACTTGAGGACCACCTCGGCACGACGCCCGAGGACGGCACCTCGCACGAAGGGATTGTACAGTACCTCCGACTCATAGGTTTCCCACTCATCGCGGGGGAGATACCGCTGCACCAGGTGCGGCTACCCATGCTGGTGAACTTTTGGGAAGGCACGGACGGGCATTACGCTGTGATCGAGGATATCTACATAACGACCAGCGGAACCCAGGGAAATCGCATTTATCTTAGGGACCCCGCAGATGGGCTCTTACACATCCACTCTTTCGAGGACTTTACCAAGAACTGGTACAGTCTGCGATACGGCAAGAATTGGGGGCTTTGTAAAGCATGAACGAGCGTAACTGGATTAAAGAGTTTATTGCCCGCCACAAGGCGGAGAGCGCAAGCATACCGCAGTTTATGCTGGACGCATACGCACCGACACAAGAAGAAAAAAAGGATAAGGCATGAAATACCAGACATTTTTTGGGCAGGGCATGAGCATTTGCACTGAGTGTAAGAAAGGGTTTTACCCCTCATCAGAAGACACTGCGTGGGCGATAGGGCGATGCGTCAAGTGCATCGAAGGCGCGCGGCAGCAAATGCTAAGTTTGTTGAAAAACAGCGCGATCATAGACGGGAAGCCAGTAGAGTGATTACAGCCCCGAAGAAGCTGAGGATGGCCTTCATAGACATCGAGACGGCCCCCTTGCTTATCTATGCCTGGAAGACGTATGACACGAACGCGCTTGCCATCCACCGGGACTGGTATATTATGAGCTTTGCGGTGAAGTGGCAGGGCGAGAAAACCACTAAGGTCTACACGCTGCCGGATTTCAAGGGCTACAAGAAAGACCCCGAGAACGACTTCGAGATAACGAAGGCCCTGCGGGATGTCCTTGACGAGGCCGACATAGTGTGCGCCCACAACGGTATGCGGTTTGACGTTCCCAAGATCAAGGCGAAGATATGGGAACACAAGCTTCCTCCGCCATCACCTTTCAAGCAGATTGACACCCTTCGCGTCGCTCGCAAGGAGTTTGCGTTCACCAAGAACAACCTAGACCACTTGTGCCAGCTTGCGGGCATTGGTAAGAAATTCAAGACCGGCGGGTTCGACCTTTGGCTTGACTGTATAGCCAACAAGGCGGCAGCGTGGAAGAAGATGGCGTACTACAACAAGTTCGATGTCATCTTGCTGGCGGAACTCTATGATCGTCTGCGGCCATGGGATAGCAACCATCCCAACGTAAACCTGGGAGCGCCAAAGGATAACCAGTGCCCCGCATGCGGATCGGCAGACACCATTCGCCGTGGGTGGAACACTTCCAAATCGTTCCGCACGGAGCGTTGGCTGTGCAAGGGCTGTGGAAAATGGAGCCAAGGTAAAAGGGAGAAGATTGATGCGCACCTGCTCACGTAAAGGAGACACACATGACAAAGCCTAAGCGTGGGGATATCGTTCAAGTCACCTGGGCGGATGCCGCCCAGGACGGTACGGACGTGGAAGCAACGAAGGCATTCGAACACTACACCCTGATAACGCGCAAGAGCGTGGGGTACTTCATGGGGCAGGACAAGAAAAAGATCGTCCTAGCCATGACCCACGACCCCGCACACGGCACAACCAAGTGCTACGTACAGGATGCGCTAGCGATACCTGTCCCCTGGGTGGTGGAGATCATTGCCGTAAAAAAGGGCGCTTGAAGCGCCCTTTCTCTTTGTTTGGCACCAGGACTCGGAATTGAACCGAGGAAGCCAGGTTTTGGAGGCCCGGCACCGCCCAGCGGCCCTGATATGGTGTAGGGAGTTGGATTCGAACCAACGTGATTTCTAACCGGGTTACAGCCGGTCCCCTTCGGCCTCTCGGGCATCCCTACAGGATTAGTTCCAGGTCCCCCACCATTCTGCATACGTGCCATAGTTCCCTTTGAATCCCCCCTCAAGCCACTCAGGCACCCATCGACCAACGATGCCAACTACAAGGGTGTAACCGCCGGGCTGCCTCTTAAGGACGGATGTGAATGTGCAGGGGAAAATTTTGATTTGCTCATCATAGACTGGGGGCCTGTACTCGTTCTCCCAGTTTGCATTTCCGCCGTTAAGGTAGCTGTTATCCATTGCATATTTCCTTCCAATGTGAACGCACAGCCTGAAAGTTCATCAGGAAATACGCCGATACGAGAACCACGTTACTCCAAATATGCGCAGCGATCAAGGGCGGCAACAGGAAGGCATCGGCGAATATGAAAATGACGAATCCGCGATATCGCCTCGTGGCAACCATTTGAGCGCCGAGGATGGTCAACACCATCCCCACGTATCCGCAAGCCCGGATCACACGTCGCCATTCTTGATAATCGCCGCGTCTTCATACGGACCGATCTTACGCCGGTAAAGTTCGAGCTTGGCGCACTCAAGTGCCCCTATCAGAAGGTTGTATGTTGCGTATGATTCACCCAAGTGCTGGACAACAGCACGCATGAGTTTCGTGATGAGGAAGTTTACAATACCAGCAGTTTTTTCCGGTGTGGCATGGACCAACGCTTCGGCGTAGGTATCGGAGGTTTTTGACAGCCAGACACGTTCTTCGTGTTTTATGTACGGCATTAAAATTTCCGTCCTTCCTGGGACCATTTTATGAAGTTTCTGCCTTGCACAAATGTTAGCCCTACGCCGATGAGTGTTAGACTCCAAACATGATGGGAAACACCGACATAAGTTGCACACAACTCGGCTATACACGTTATTGCAGGGCCCCGCAATTTTCCGTTTCCCATCTCCCACAGACCGTAAAATAGACCTCCGGCTGAAGCCCCTTGAACAAAAAAATCAACCATGTGTTGTATCCTTGTACCTATCATCTAGGTCGTCACGGCCATCAAGTTGGAAGCGAAGAAGGAACATCAATTCGCAGGTTGCGTGTGCCGCGTGCATTAGTCCCGTCTCGGGGTCTAGGTCTTCCCCGTCATTTATTGCAATGACGTGGCGAAGTGTGGCAGCGATAAGGCGTGAGTAGCTAAGACCTTTACGCCAGTTATGTGCTGCATACTTGTTAGCCCCAAAGTCCATAACACGAGCCGTCTCCTCAAGCGCATGGCGATCAAGGAGGTTAAGCCCCGGTTTTCCCCCATCGTTCTTTTTGCCTAAATTCTCAGACATTGTGTGCCTCGATTACGATCTCTAAACCGAGCCGCAGGCATTCGGCTAGCTCAATTTTTGCACCTTTTGAGTAGTTCCAGCCCGGTAGAAGTACGACACCCGTGCATTCTTGTATTTCCGCTAAGTCGATGCGTAGGCGTTCGTTGTAGTCAAAATCTACCGGCAGTTCGTTGTTCGAAAAATCATGGCCGGGGTAGTCGCGCCTGTCGAGCGCAGCCGGATTGACGGCATCCACACCTGCGGCGCGTAAACGCGCCTCCACGGCGTCGAATGCCTGGAAATTAAACCCGGGAAGGCCGGTCATCGGCCCTGCAATATAATACTTCATGGGGTCCTTTCATCGGGGAGTATCCAGGGGCCGCGCCGTTGCGCGGAGTAAACAGTTGTGCCCGGTCGAGGCTTGTCTACGACTATGTACCAGGGGGTCGGGTCGTATGCCTCGTCATAGTAGGGGCCTTCCAGCAAAGGCACTCTCTCGTACGTGCCCCTCCAGTAGACGCCTACATTTTTAGGCATGTATCTTCCCGCCACGCTGCCCCCTGTTTGAACCCACATAGGTACAGATCATAAAGGTATTCAGCCAAGGCGGGCGAATTTCCCGTGATCTCCATCAAGTGCTTCTGCGAGTCCCCCACCTGCATCATGTTTACCCAGGCGGCCCGCGCGGACATTTCAAGTTCCCAATTCAGTTTGCTCATGCCCTTATACTACGCATATAGAAGAGGTTTACCAAGGGACTTTAGGCCCTATTATCCTGCGTGCGAACGGTGTAGCATGGGGGCATGCCTAGACGCAAATCCCCCGTATCAGGCCCTCTTGAGGAACTCCGCGCTAAGGCGCGCGAGCTACAGTCTCAGCGTGTGAGCGAGCCCGTATGGATCGACTCAGACACGTACGAGCGCCTGGTGCAGTTCATTGGCGACGAGCGATGCAGCCTGGACGAGGCCCTGCGCCGCGCCGTCCGCATTGGCGTCCAAGTTCTGCTGACTGATCGTAGCGCGGCTACGACGGCCCCCGCTACTACAAATTTAGGGTTTAACCCGCCCGCGCCTGAACTCCCCCGATATGCGGAGTATCCCGCTACGCCGACTTACGAGCCTGCCCCAACAGTTTTCCCGGACGGCTCAACGAATTTCGCCGCCGTCCCGCCTCCAGGATTGTTTACCTGATGTACAAACCGTTAACAGCCGACCTAGTTTACTTCAGCCCCCGAAACATGGACGGGTTTTCCTCTTCGGGGATTTGGTGCCAATTGTCCGAGTACGTCCCGCAGGTCTGCGGCGACGTGACGAAGGTTCACCCCGACTGTAAGATCGTCCGCAAGGGCGACATAATTTTCTTCTACGAATATGCCTTTGAATCCACGGTATCGCGCGAGACAGTCCACTACAGCGTCCGCACGAACAGAATTTACATGATCGTGCGCGAAGACGCAGGCCCCAAGCCTATCGGCTTAGGATGGAAAGTATGAGCAACCTTGTCGGACCCGGAGGGCAACCGCTTGCCCCCGCGCCCCAATCGCCCTTCATCGACATGCCCGGCCCCGAAGGCGTCATTTTTCGCCTGCCGGTTACAGCCGTAGGAATCGTGACTCCCGACGTTCTCGACCAGTTAGTTCACGCACTAGCACCCATGGTCGCGCAAATTGTGGCCGACCTCCTCCAGGGCAAAGACCCCCTAAACGTGGTATCATCGGGGGATGAACTTGCATAAGCTTGACATAGCCTCCCTGCTCTCCACCCTGGTCGGCATATCAGCCCTGGCGACGGACGCCGCTTTCCAAACGGCTCTCGCGCCGCTACTCGGCGGCCAAGCGCACCAGGTACTGGCGATTCTTGGTCTTATAGGTGTCGTGGCGTCGCAGATACTCCGCACCATCGGCTCGCCCTCAACTACCCCCGTTGCCCTCGGAACGCTTGTGGTTCCCAGCGTAACGGGTTCCGCACTCATCGCCGCTCCCCCGGAGTCAAAGTGAACGTATTCTCCATCCTAACCCTCGCAGCAACCGCTGCCGAGGCCCTCGTTGCGTCGGGAGTAAAAGTTCCGGGCCCTCTTCTGGACGTAATTGTTAAGGTTCCCGCTGCGATCACCGCCGGGGAATCAATTGTGGCGGCCATACCCTCGGTCTCAAAACTCGTAACCACCGGCTCCTTTGCACTCCCTCAAGCGGCAGTTGACATTGCAGCGGCAGCGGCCCTGATCCCATCGACGGGCAACGCTCAGGCAGACGCGGCTGTTAAGAACATCATTGCGGCGGCGGGCACAGCCTCGGCTGACCTCACCAATTTGCTTGCAGGGCAAGCGGTATCCATTGCTTCGGACAAGGTTCACATCAACGGGCGCGAGCTGCATGTCCATGTAGTAGTTCTCGTCTCAGGCGGACCTGCCGCGACGGCGCTTGGTCTCTAAGATGGACGCGGAGCTACGCCTCGAACTTGAACATCGTCTTGGCATAAACGAGGGGGTGCGCCTCACCCCCTACCGCGACACGATGGGTATTTTAACCGTCGGTATCGGCTACAATCTCCAACAGGGCGGAGCTGTAGAGCATTTACATGCCGTGGGTGTTGATAACCCCGCGTCTGTGGTCCTAGGGAACGGGCGCATAACCCAAGAGCAAGCTTATGCCCTGTTCAACCTCATTCTTCCGGGCTATATCGACGTGGCTCGGGAGTCTCTGAGTTCGGGGATTTTCGATACCCTGGGTAATAGGCAAATCCCCGTGTGCGATTTGGTGTACAACCTGGGCCAAAGGGGCTGGCAGGGGTTCACAGGAACGCGGGCACTCATCAATGAGGCCCAGGCTGCCAAGAATGCCGGGAACGCCCACAAGGCCCATATCCTATTTGGTATCGCCGCAGACCACCTCCGCGCTTCCGCCTGGGACGGTCAAGTACACGACCGAGCAAAGCGGGACGAAGCTATACTGCGAACCTCCCTGCTATGTGACGCCTATGGAGACGGGAGCGACGTGCTGTAATGGATAGTATGGAGTCTTTCCTGGAGAAGGTTAAAAGCAAAGCGGCTCTTACCGAGCTTCTCCGCCAAACCGACGAGAACGCCACGATATTCGTTTGCACCCTGCCCGCCGATGGAACCAGTTCGAAGATACGCTGGCATTCCCCCGAGGGTTCATACCTCGCCCGTTTGGGGGCATACACCTATTTTGAGGGGTACTTCGCCGACCTTCGGAAAGACCTCCTCGGTCATTTGGAGGATTCCCACAATGCCTAAGAAAAAAGACGACGGCCCCCTGGGTCTGCAAAGCGGCCCTTGGTCGGCGTTCGCCAAGATCGTGAACCCTGCGTCTTACGGCAAGCCTGCCGGTAAGGCCAAGTTTGCTCAAGGGTATAAAGCGAACACCCAAGAAAAGCCAAAGCACACGGTTGCCGGGATGGGGTTTACGGCGAACAAGGATGGCACGTTCTCGAAAACGAAGCCTAAAAGTGGTAAGATGAAGCCTGACGCTAAACCCGCCGCCAAGAAGAAGGGGAAGTAATGCCGCTGCCGAAGGTCTCCAAGAAGGCCCCAAAGGCCAAGAAGAAGGCCGCCATGGGAGCGGCGATGCACGATTTGAAACATGGTCCCCATCATGGCGAGCGCACACATGCCCAGGAAGTGGCTATTGCCTTGAAGTCGAGCGGACAGTCTAAGGCCAAGTCTATGGCTAAACACAAGACGCAACCCAAGGGCTATCCAGCCAAGAAGAAAGGCGCAAAGTAATGCCGCCCAAAGGCGAGACAAAAGACCAGGCCACGAAGCGCCGGGCCAAGTTCTACCACGATCAACGCACCCGCGCCGAAGAGACGGGCGACCAGAAGACTACTGACCGCATTTACTCAAAACTAGGCAAGAAGTCCCACTCCGTCGATGCTAACGCCACGGACAAAGCATTTCTTGGCGCGGTAGCGTCTACCATGGGAACACGAGGCTTGGGTAAAATTGGGGGAGCGATGCGAACGGGTAGAGCGGCTGCATCTTTAGGCGAGTCTGCCGGGGCATCCAGCGGTCCAAAGGCACTGACCGGCGGCGTAGGGCGCGTGGCAACCAAGGTTCGCACACCGGCTAAACCCGGCGGAACGAAGTCGCTGGCAGGCGGAGCGGCGAGAAAGGCTCTTCCAAACACCAAACTGTCCTCCATGAACGAGCCTGTGTATGAGAAGGCGTTGCGTAAGGGGGGCCCAATCACCTCCAAGATGCGTTCTGCCGCTGGCAGAACATCAAAGCCCACACCCAAAGTGACGGCACCGAAGAAGAAGGCCGCCTAGTGGGCTTCATAAACAAGGCCCAGGACGAGCTTACGGACGAAATCTTCATCATCGAAGAAGACGCCCCTATCCCGGGATACGTTGAACTTACCCACGTCGAAGGCCCCCATGACACCCCCGTATCGTTTCATGTGACTCAACCCCTTTTCGCCAAAGTTATAAGGCATTATGCCCAAAACGCCCAAGCGCGCAAAGGTAAAACCTAGCGACGGGAGGCCCGAGCCTCTCAACCCCGAGTGGTCGATGGCCGAGAAGAAGATACACCTTCTCTCGGCTTTTCGTAATTTTGCCTGCCATTCAGGTATGGTTCCCAAATACCGCGCGCGCCCCCACAATGAGATGTGCGATGAGCTTCAAAGCTGCGTTCCAAATCCTTTCGACTCCGGCACCCTGGATGAGGCGCTTGCCACGGCTAATTTCCCCCTATCAGTCGAGGTCGGTAAGGCCCTCCTCAAAAGCTTTTGGACGCTTGATATTCGTAACGAACTCTACATGTGTCCGCGCGGAGCGTTCAAAACCTCTCTCGTAAAGGCATTCCTGCTCTATTGCTTACTCCTGTTCCGGGAAATGTACGGCTTGGAGATATCCACCCTGTACATGCGCGACTCACATCAGGCAGCGAAAGAGTTCTTGGGGGAAATGAAGGATGACATAACGCGCTGCCCGATCCTCTTGGAACTTTTCGGCGATCTCAAAGAAGAAGCCGACGTGTGGAGCAGCTCGCAAATCAACTGGAGCGGGCAGCGGGATGCGTCGGTATCGACGGCAGGCGCAAAGATGGGGCGCACGGGCACACATCCCCGGCTCATTATTTGCGATGACCTTGTAAATGACAACAATTACACTTCCCCGCTCAAGTTGTCCAATGCCTGGGGCGCTATCACGCAGTTTCAAGGTACCATGGGGCCGGGATCGGTACGCCTCGTGGTCGGCACGCCATTTACCAAGAATGATTGCTACGCTAAGCTTCGGAAACTAAATGCAGATGCGCGGATAAAACAGAGAGAATTACAGGAAAAGGGGGAATGGCAGGCCGCAAAGGAGGCCCGCCCCCTGTGGAAAGAGTTTATACGCTCTGCGTGGTGTGAAGATGGCTCTCTGTTCTTCCCTGACATGATCTCTGAAGAGTTCCTTCGCATGAAGAAGAGGTCCCTCGAAGAAGAGGGGCGTCAAAAGATGTACTCATCGTGGTTCCTAATGACCCCCACGGTAGAAGGAGAGGAACTATTCCTGCCCGAATATGAGCAATGGGGGACGTTCTTCTACCAGGCACTCCCTAAACCGGAGATAAGAGTTGCCGACGCATTTGGCACCCTGGGACCCCCCATTCCTGTGAATACGTACATGCGCGTGGACCCCGCGCTTACCGCTAAAAGCGGTTCGCATAAGCACGGCGTGGTTGTAATGTGTACGGATGCGGACAACAACAAATACGTCCTTTTCGCGAAGGGCTATCGCCTTGCGCCCTCGCAGGTGTCCATCGAACTCTGCAAGATTATCCACCGTTTCTTGCCCCCTGTCGTCATCATCGAGAACGAAATGAGTGATGCGGGCATGGTCGCGCGCCTAATGGAGTACATCAAGGACAACAACCTAGCGGTCAAGATCAATCCGTCCGATATCGGAGCCACGCGCACGAACAAGGCTCTACGCATCCGTGCCCTTCAGCCGTGGTATTTCCAACGTAAAGTGTGGTGGCAGCGCGGCGGGGCCGTGGACGACCTGAAGGCCCAGTACGAGATATGGCCCGACATCGAAGACGGGCACGCCGACGTTCTCGACGCCCATGCGGGCATGGTCGGGTGGGCTGTGCCCTATACAGGCGACCCTATGCGCGAGGAGAAGTTGTCCCATCAGAAACGTTTAGAATACTTAATGAAGGAAGTCACAGAAGAGGAGGAGTTTGGAGATTTGGTCTATAAATGGGCAAGTAATACTCCAAGAACAACTAAGACAGGGGTTCGGTAGTGGCTAAGGACTGGAAAGAACGACGCAAGGGGCGCAAGCTTCCGGGTCAATCGACCTCAAAAACAGGTCTATTGAACCGTTTTCGTCGTTTCTTCGAAGAAGCGTCGGAAGATGGCCTACTGCGGAAAATCAAAAAGTCCAACACCTTCACGTACTCCCCCTCCGACGCTTTATCCCTCGGCGGCAAGGCTCGACGCCTGACGGTTGAAGATAAAGCCGAGATGGAGTTGAATGTCTATTCGTCCATCACAGCCTCCCTGAGTCAGACGGAGACCCTATATGCCAACGTCGAAACGTACTTTGCTGCGTACGGTCTGGAACACTTCAATGGTGGCGAAACCCCCGACGGCCATACAAATATGCCATGGCCTAATGCCTCTGATATCACCCTACCAACTGTCTTCACAGAAATCACACAGTTACAAGCCAACCTCATACAAGCTGTGTTCGTCCCTCGGTTGGTGGTGGTCACCGGAAATACTAAGGAGGCCGCGCAAAACGCTTGGCTGGTTGAGAATTTCCTAAACGCGGAAATGCGCCGTCCCCGCTCGGACGGTAAAAGCTGGCACCAACACCTTATGGGAGCGCCCCTCTTAGGGCTCATCCAGGGTGTTGCGCCGTATGACGTGCGCGTGGAAGAAACGGAAGTTAAGGAGCCTACCACAGTTCCGAAGATCGGCGACCTGTCCCTCGATGAGGACAGCGTGGAGACGGATGTCACAGTCAACACGAAGAAGCTGCGCGAAATCCTCATCAAGCCGCGATACCTGCGCGATATCGTACTCGTGCCTCCCACGGCGCGTAATGTGAATGAGTGCGTCGGGATTGGCTACTCCGAGTTGTTCTACGAACAACAACTGCTTAAGATGGTCACGGCGGGCACTCTGGACGCGGATGCGGTAGATCACGTTCTCCTCATGTACCCCAACGGCTCGGGCAGCGTCGAAGGCGACCGCCAAGGCAACTGGGATAAAACCACGAACAGCCAGGTTAGCCCGGGCGAGAACCAAGGCACGGTTCAAGGGCGCATGTTCCGCAATCGCGGGCCGTTCAAGGTTTGGGTGTACCTCACCAATCAGTTCGACATAGACGATGACGGCGCGACTGAATGGAATTGGGTTTACTTGTTCGACGATTCCCCGACGTACCTTGGGTATGAGCCATTTCGCTACATCGTGGGGCGTCCGCCGAGCGCCTTCTTCGCGCCGATCCCTAATCCCGACCGTATCATCGGCCACAGTGCGGCCACGCATCTTATGGACCTCACAGGTGAGATTTCGAGCATTGTAAACGACATAAACAACTACCTCGCTCAGATCATCAATCCGACCGGCCTGCAAGACGTAGCTTCAATCCTCGAAGAAGAAGGTGAATACACCGCGTATCCAGGGCGTGTCAACCTCGTGCAAATACCGCCGGGCGGCGATATAAACAAGGTGTTCGCGTGGTTCAAGCCGCCGCCGTTGCCACAAGAGGTTATGGCGTTCGTGGCGTTCCTTCAAGGCGAAATCGCGAAGGTGACCGGAATCAACGCGTCGCTACCTGGCGCTCAGAGCAAGGGGGGCAACACCGCCAAGGCTGCCGCCATGAAGGCTCAGGCCACGTCGATGCGTGTTAACCTGATGGCTCTTCAGTACCGTTTCTTCTTGCGCGAAGTTATAAACTACGCCTACAAGCTTTACCTGCAATACCCGCCCTTGGATAAGGCTTCCTACACATTTGCCCACGACGGGCAAACCCTCGTACTCGATCCCAAAATCCTCGCTCTCGATTACACAATTGACATATCAGGCATTTCTGACCCGTCCGACGTGAACACCCGCCGTCAGGAACTCATAATGCTCGCCGGGGTGGTCATGAAGTTCCCCGAGGTTTCAGGTTCTGCGGTCCACCGCCGCAATTTCCTTAAGAAGATATTCGAGGCGTGGCAGTGGGCCGACATCGACGATATGGTCGGCACCGACGAGGAAGCCAAACAGCTTCAACAACAGGAACAACAGCAAGCACAGATGCGGGCCGTAACAGGCGAAAAGCCCCCCGCACAACCAGGAGGATAGCTTGAGACTCCCCGATCAAGAATTGAAACACCCAGTAGCGCGGAGAGTTTGGACAGAAGTGCAGATTCTCCTGAAAAAAGATGTTCCTTTGGACGAGCGGAACCCCCTAAGCGGTAGGGTTTGGTTAGAAGGCTGGTTCAACACCAAATACGGAGCCCAAACTTTATGAACACCGAAGAAACACTTGACGAAGCCGAGGCGCTCGCCACCCTCTTGGTTGAAGAGTCC
>Ga0208989_10000147_pt1 | contig 16982 bp, 15 predicted proteins | sample MedBloCAOM3_M1_FD_187852 | JGI IMG/M metagenome (GOLD analysis project Ga0208989, IMG submission 187852) | Forest soil microbial communities from El Dorado National Forest, California, USA - Mediterranean Blodgett CA OM3_M1 (SPAdes) (version 2) | ecosystem: Environmental > Terrestrial > Soil >...
GCCCGTCTTCAAGGAGTTCGCAGCCGCGATCGTGCCCACCGAGTTCCTGCCCGGCCGGGTGTTCGGCACCGGCACCATGCAGCCGATCGACTATTGCGTGGCGATGGCAGAGGGGCGGATCGAACCGCCCTCCAATCTCGGTCTCGCCACCATCCAGCAGCAGGAGCTGGCGATGGCGTTCCGGTTCCACATTTCGCAATACCTTACGCGCCGCTCCGCGGACTGGAAGGATCAGGGCTTCACTGAGACGCTGGCAGACTGGGCGGCGCTCAATGCGCGATCAAAATTCTGGGGCGACGATCAGCGCGCGGCCTTCAAGAACTGGGAGGAAGTCGCCGATCTGCGCAATCCACTTGTTGGTCGCCAAGGCGTCAATGAGCGAATCATGCTGCGCGAACTCTTACGCCGGGTCGACATGATGGTGATCCTGGAGAACAAGCTGAATGCGCTGGTGCGCCTGCACACACCGTGGCCGCCCGGTCTGATCGGCCACCCTCACCAGTATGACATCCCCAGTAATCTGGCGCCCGAGTCGCTTAGCGGGCCGAATGCGGGACTCACGGAAGTACTGATCCCCGCGGGCTATGTGACGACCGTCTACGATCCGGTGTTCGCGCTCTCGGCGGACGGAAAGAGCTATGTATCGGCTCCGTCGCGCACGCCGACCACAATTCCGGAGCCTGGCCTGCCGTTCTCGCTGGTCTTCCGCGCCGAGCCCGGCAAGGAGGATATTCTTTTGGAAATCGCTTCGGCGTATGAGGCGGCCTCGAAGCGCCGCATCCCTCCCCCGGACTTCGGCCCGCTATGCCGTCCGCATTGAGGCAAGGAAAATCAATGCGTTATGAACCGCCAGCCATCAACTTCCATCTCGAGGAAACGGCACCCCGACAACCACAAGGGGGAGGGGAACACACCGAGTGGGCGGCAACTGTCTTGCGTCGAGCCGAACGCGCTACGCTTTAATGCGTCCCCTTGATGGCGTCGCCGTCCAGCTTGGTGAACGGGACGAAGGGCACGGGCCTGCCGTTGTAGATATCGGAACGCCTGACGGCGACCTGGCCGCCCGTCGCGGTTTCCTTGACGACCTTGAGGATACGCTGCGCTCCCGGAGGCCCGACCGGGATCACCATGATCCCGTCGGGCTTGAGCTGCTGCAGCAGCGGCGGAGGAATGTGGTCGATGCCGCAGGTGACGATGACCTTGTCGAACGGGGCCGCATCCTCCCAGCCGTAGTAGCCGTCGGCATATTTCGAATTGATCGCCTTGTATTCGGTGTAGCCGCGCTGGATGAGGGCGTCGTAGAGGCCGCGGGTACGCTCGGCCAACGGCTTGATGATCTCGATCGTCCACACCTTGTCGGTCAGGTTCGAGAGATAGGCCGACTGATAGCCGGAACCGGTGCCGATCTCGAGCACTTTCTCGCCCATCTTGACGTCGATCGAGCTTGTCATGCGCCCTACGACGCGCGGCCCGGTGATGGTCACGCCGAAACCGATATCGTGGTAATTGACGTCGTAGATCACCGCCCGGTCGGAGGGTCGGCAGAACTCCTCGCGCGGCGTCATCAGAAAAGCGCGCTTGTTGCGCGCTTCCCAAAGGTCGACGTGTCCGGCCATGTTCTGAAAACGCTCGAAGCGCGCACGAAGATATCTCGGATCCTCGCCGCGGTTCTCCTGCATCCACCGGACGAACGCCGCGGTGTCATTCATCGGCGGCGAGGCTTCCCAGCTGTAAGGCTTGGGCACCGTTGCGCGCGCCTTGAGCGGAAAGGCCGCGCTGGCCGCCGCTGCCGCCGACAACGTCAAGAACGTGCGTCGCTGCATCTAAGGACCCTCACCTCAACCGATGCGGCTGGAAGAAGCGGCGGCTTATACGCCCCAATCACTCTGCCGGAATCGTTCCCACACGAAAGATAGGCTGGGCCATGCTGGCGGAGCAACACGGAAAGGCTCGGGGGGCCAGGTCAAGACCCGCAGCGGACAGTTGGATTTCAGTGTTGCCGAGCAAGCCGCTCATATTCGGTCCGGACGAGGTCCTCGCCATACGCTCGTTCGAGCCGGCGAACCGTAAAATGACCCCGCGCCACATCCTGGAAATGCTCGATAAACGCGTAGTTCACGGCGGCCCCACCGAGCGCGCCGACGACCGGAATGGCCTGAGCGGCGACCTTCTGCGTCACCACCAATCCGAAGCGAGATGCCACCTGTGCGAGGAAGCGGACCAGGACCGGGCCCCCCTCCTCGATCACACCGCGCTCTGCGATGAACCGTGCGGCTTGCGTTACGCTTTTTGCAAGGATGCCGCGCACGGCAAAATATCCGCTTTCGGATGCATCGACCGAGCCGGGCCGCCCACCCAATGCAAAGACTTGCACACATGAGAGCGCCGTCTCTGAGTCTGACAGATCCTCGCCTTCACTTCGTGCAATCTCCGCGATCGACCTCAGCATGATGATCGTCGACACCGGCAGCTCTATGGGGAGAGAAATCAACCCGAAGGCGCCGCCCGCGGCACCCGATGCCGTGGCCAAGGCCTTGTGAAAGCGCCGCGATCCCGCATGGGGGGCCCGTTGAATGGTCCCAAGCGCCACCTTGAGGGCGATATCGAGAGCCTTGGAGGTGGCTCTCGCGATCGCATCCGAAGCCGAAGCGGGAAGCGCGCACCCGATAAGCTCGATCGGCTTGCCGACCATATTGGTGAGACGCGCAGCAAGGCCGGGGTGTTCAAGCGACTGAACGGCTCTTTGAAGTGATGCCAGGTCGTCTGGTGTCATACCTGCCACGGCGATGTCGTCTGGTGTCATACCTGCCAAGGGCCAACTCCCAACGACATTGAGCCATGCTGCCATACCACGGCGGTGCAATTTTGGCCCGCCAGGCAAACAACAAGTCGCCCCAGAGGAATTCCCGTTCCGGCAAATTGTTCCTGGTCAGAACGAAGGCCCGGCGGATGCCGAGGCCTTCGGAGAAAGGACGATGGGACTGTCTCGAGGGGCGAGCGCGTCAGCCCGCCGGTCGCGGTGGTGGTCAACGGGCGCCGGATGCCGCGACGACACAGAGTTGCATAAGTCCCAATGTGGCCTACAGACCAGACAACGACCCGGTTCACGACCGCCAGGCCGCGCTCGCTTGGCCGTCGAGGTCCGAGATTCAATCCATGAGCACTTCGAGTATGCCCCGTTGATCCATCATCTCGCTCCACTGATCTCCGTTTACGGCAGCTGGCTGGTCGCTGCGATCATCGCGCTTGAGTGCATTGGCGTTCCGCTGCCGGGCGAGGCCACACTTATTGCGGCAGCCCTCTACGCAGGTTCGACGCACGAGCTGAGTATTTGGTCCGTCTTTGTCGCGGGCGTCCTCGGCGGGACCATCGGAAATTTCATCGCGTTTTGGGTGGGCCGAGAGTTCGGATACAGGCTGCTGCTGCGATACGGCCGCTACCTTCATTTGAGCGAGTCTCGGATCAAGATCGGGCAATATCTGTTCATGCGCCACGGCAGCAAAGTGATTTTCTTTGCCCGTTTCGTCCCGCTGCTTCGCAGCGTTGTCGGCTTCCTGGCCGGCGCCAATTACATGCCTTGGCGCGATTTCTGGATTGCAAACATCGCCGGCGCCATTGTGTGGGTCGCTATCGATGCTTTCGGCGCGTATTACCTGGGTGCAGAGATAAAGCGATTGGCAGCGCCTGTCGGAGTAGCGATAGGGATTGTGGTCCTCGTAATCATCGTCTTGATTGCTGTCGTCCTGGCCCGGCATGAAAAGCGATTGGCAATCGAGGCCGAACGCGCATTCCCTGGTCCGTTGCGGCCGGTTCGGACCCGACGTCGAAAATGAAAGGCTTGGCCAACTGCGCACCGAAGCCGTTTTCGATGCTTCGCGGCGCACCGTATGGCTGGACATGCTGTTGACTTGGAGCCTGGCGAAAATTATGCACGAGGCCGCATGATGGCCGTGGCGGACGCATTCCGATGAATCCTTCCATTCGCTCCATCGTGCATCCCACTGATTTTTCCGATCTGAGTGCCGCCGCGTTCGCCCATGCCTTGCGTATCGCCTTGGCAACCAGGAGCAAATTGCACCTTGTTCACGTGTCGCAATACGACGCACACGAAGCGTTGGCTTTCCCGCAGGCACGACGCCTCCTCGTTCAATGGGGCCTCTCGGAAGAGGACGATCCGCCCTCGGTGGTTGCCGACAAGCTCGGTATCGAAGTCGACAATATCCGCCTTGCCCTGCAGGAGCCGACGCGCGCGATCGTCGACTTTCTGAGCCAGCATGAGAGCGATCTCGTCGTGCTTGCGACCCACGGTCGAGACGGCATGGAGCATTGGCTCAAGGGATCGGTGGCAGAAGCGGTCTTCCGCCGTTCGGCAGTTCCGACGCTGTTCATTGCGCCAGGGGCGCGCGGTTTCGTCGGTCCGGTGAATGGCGATATCCAGCTCCGGCGCGTGCTCATTCCGGTCGATTTTTCGCCGCGACCGGGGGGAGCGCTGGTGGCCATTCACCGGTTCTGCGCGCTGATGAGCGGCGCGAAAACCGCCGTACACCTCCTGCACGTCGGCGACGAGCCGCCGCCGCTGCACATCCGATCAACAAATTCGCACGCCCTGCCGCCCGTCATGCTGCGATCCGGCAACGTCGTGAACACGATCGTGGACACCGCCATCGAGCTCGACGTTGATCTCATCGGAATGCCGACGGCGGGACATCACGGCGTGCTCGATGTGTTCCGCGGCAGCACCACCGAGCGCGTGATCCGTCATGCGCCTTGTCCGGTCTTCGCGCTGTCGGTCGCCTAGGCAGCGAATGCGCGCCCGCTATCTCCGCTGGGCCACCGGTTGTCTGCGCTTGGCGATGTACAAGGCGAACCAATAAATCGTGCCAGCTCCGAACAGGAGCGCGCCACACAGGGACCGCGCGTCCCAGCCGGCCGATGTGAGCAAAGGCTGCAAGGCAATGAGCGCGAACAGCGCCAACGAGAGCGATCCGAAAAACAGCATGTAGCCGCGCGAGAACACCGCAATCTGGGTGTTGAGCACATCGCTCTGAGTTATCCGTTGGGTCGTCGGCGGGAGGCCTGCGATGAGGGGCCGGATCGTCCGGTACAGGCACGCATTGGCGATGAATCCTGCCAGAAGTCCCAAGAGTGCGGCCGTCGCGAGCGTTGCAACGGCATGCTGGTCATCGAATCCCCCAAGTGTCATGGGCACCCCCGCCGCTGATATCACAAGAATTGCCAAGAGCAGAAACAGCCACATCCGGCGATGATGGCCGGCGACTTCGGACTTTTGTTTCTCGTTCAACAGATAATACCGGCCACGACCGAAGAGCCACGGGTTGGGTGCACGGTAGACCCAGCCCTCCGGCACGCGCTTGAACGACATTTCCTCCATTCCATCGAATGGAAACCACCAGCGACTGCTCATATCGGCCTCCTTGCGGCGCACAGGCGCGCGCGAACGCGCCCAGGCGGTGACGATCAGCTTTTTGGCCGAGCCGTCCCATCCGACTGTGAGGCAGATCACAGATGGTCGATTTTCCGATCGCTGATTGGTGGCCGAGTGCGGAGCGCCCGGAACTATACGCCGAGCTTGACGGGCAATCTACAAAGCCGCGAGGCAACCGATTGCAGTGCGTGGCAGTTAAGGGCGCTGGCCGGTTCGCTCTCACGCGACGATCCGCGCAGGCAGGCCAAGCACGCTTCATCTGCGCGAGCGTAGCCGACCCGGAAGCGGGATCTAGCGCCTAGCGGCCGCGCCCTCGACGGAGAAGCGCATTATCGCGAGTGCCGCGCGCCTCTGCCCAGAAGGAAATCGACGAACCCCCCGGCGAATTCCTGTTGGGAGCTGCCGATCCGCTCGAACTGGCCGCGTAACTGGGCCGGCACGATCAGATACTTGCTGCGCTCTCCCGAAGATCGGCGATGCCTGTTCGTGCCGGTGATGGCCGGTCTGCTAGAGCGATTCAGGCGAGCGGCTTGTCCCCATGAGATTGCAGTCATTGAGCCCCCCTATGGTCTAGATCAGTGAGATGTCGTCCCCTTTGACATCCCAGCTTCGAACGCACGGTGAGACGAATTCCTACCTGACGAACCTATCATCCAAGACAACGCCCAAATCAGTCATTTTTCCGTTTACAAACTCGCGCCACCCCCGATTTGGAAGGGGTGTGGTTTTTCAGCATCATGGGCTCCCCCGCCCGGTCCGGGCGCGGAAGAGCGGGTTATTGCGGCGGGATCTTCATGCATATCGCGACCACGGGGCTGTTGGCCGGCACCGGGCTGCGGCAGGTGGCCGAGCGTTCGGCGGGCATGACGGCAGCGTTGCGCCGGGCTCCGCAATAGGCGGTCAAGAGCAGTTCATCGTCGCTGCATTGCACCGCGCAGTTGGTCGCGTCGCAGTTCGACCGAACCATTCGAACGCCCAGCGGCGCGCCGGGCGGACCGGGATCACCCTTGGCACCCGGCGGACCGGGCGGCCCCGGGTCCCCCTTCGGGCCCGGCTGGCCTTGACCGCAGCCCAGCAGCGGAGCGGCGAGCGCAATCGCAATGAGCGTCCGGACGACATGCATGGCGTTCCCCTCCGACGGTGGAATGGCAGCATGTGCAATTTTGCGGTCAGGAAAAAGGCCGGCGATTGCCGGCGGCCGAACGCGGTTCGGTTGATCACCCCTCCGTCGGCAGCCGCGAAAATGGGCAGCCCGGTGCAAACGCCGAGCATCGAAACCCACCACGGACCGTCGTCCGCGTGGTATGGTCCGCCAAATCCGCAGTGGAGACCGGAATGTCGACCAAGATGCTGACGGGCTCGTTCGTTGCACTCATCACCCCCTTCAACCGAGACGGCTCGGTGGATTTCGCCGCGTTCCGGACCTTGCTCAAGTTTCAGGAGGATCAGGGCACGTCCGCGGTACTGATCATGGGCTCGACCGGCGAGACCTCGATGCTCTCGCCTGAGGAGAAAAAGCAGATCATCGTCGAGACCGCGAAGATGAAGACGGGGCACATGCCGGTCTTCTTCGGCTGTACCGGCAACAACACCGAGGCGACGGTCGCTAATGTCCGGTTCGCCAGGGACAACGGCGCGGACGGCGCGATCCTGGCTGCTCCCGCCTATATCTGCGCGCCTGAAAGCGATATCGAGCGCTTCTTCCTCGACGTGGCGGACGCGACCGACCTGCCGCTCGGCATCTACAACAACCCGCCCCGGGTGAAAAGCGACCTGCATTGGGACCATCTCCTTCGCATCTTCAAACATCCGAACTACGTCGTGCACAAGGAATCGACCGCACGCGTTGGTCAGGTCGCGCAGGTGCTGGCCGGAAAACCCAGCGTGTCGGTCATGTGCTGTGACAGCCCAAACCTCGGGCTGGTGGTGCCGACCATGTCTCTGGGCGGCCACGGCACCGCCAATATGACGGGCAATATCGCACCCGCCGAGCTCGCGACCATCTCGACGCCGTGGGCCAGCTACGTCGAGGCGGACAATTTCAAGACCGCCTATTTGAAGCTCTTGCCGCTCCTGCACTTCACCTATTCGGCGATCAACCCGGTGGCGGTGAAATCGCTGATGAAAGCGCTCGGCTTGCCCTCCGGCGATCTACGCAAGCCCTTGAGCAACCTCGACGGCGAGGCGCTCGCCACGGGCATCCGGATCGTGAAGGAACTTGGTCTCGACAAGCAGTACGGCTACAAGGTCGCTCCGATCTCGGCCGTCGCGGCATGAGGGAGCCGCTGTGTCCGGGCGCACGCGTTTCAGGCGCGAGCGCCGGGACAGAGTCCCGCCGGCGCAGGAGCGGTCATACTCGCCCGGGATGCGCTTGGGGTAGCTGATCAGTGGACCTCGGAATCCGCGGCAGAAAGGCCCTCCTGAGCGGCGCGAGCAGAGGTCTCGGCAAGGCTTGCGCCGTTGCGCTCGCGCGAGAAGGCGTTGACCTGACCATCGTCGCTCGCACGCGCGATGTGCTTGAACAGGCCAGCACGGAAATCGCCGCAGCCACCGGCGTCAAGGTGACAGCAGTCGCAGGCGACATTACCACCAGCGAAGGACGCTCTGCCGCACTTGCGGCTTGTCCCGAGCCGGATATCCTCCTCAACAACGCAGACGGTCCGCTGCCGGGCGATTTCCGCGACTGGTCGCGGGACCATTGGATCGCTGCGCTCGACGCGATGATGCTGGCGCCGATTGAAATGATGCGACTTACCGTGGACGGCATGATGTCGCGCGGATTCGGCCGGATCGTCAACATTGTCTCGCGCAGCGTGAAGATTCCGCAGCATGAGCTCGGCCTGTCGAACGGCGCCCGCTCCGGCCTCGTCGGCTTCGTCGCCGGCCTGGCACGCCAGACCGTTGCCCGTAACGTCACGATCAACAATCTGCTGCCGGGAATCTTCGACAGCGGTGCACAGCGGGCGCATATCAACGGGATGCTGCCGGCAACCGGCAAGAGCTTCGACGAACTCTGGCGCGCGCGCGCGGAGGCCAATCCGGCAAGACGCTATGGCCGGCCGCCGGAGCTCGGGGCTTATTTCGCGTTTCTCTGTTCCGAACATGCCGGTTTCATCACCGGCCAAAATCTGCTGATCGACGGGGGAAGCTATCCGGGGACCTACTGAACAGTGGCTCGAAAGGACCTTCCCATGCGATTCATGACCGTGTCCGCGCTCGCGATGGGCCTCGCCGGGCTGATTCCGGCGCCCGTTGCGGCCCAAACCTATCCTTCGCGTACAGTCACCGTGATCGTGCCATTCCCGGCCGGCGGATCGGTCGACGGCGTCGCACGTATCCTGGTGCAGAAGCTCAACGAGACGGTCGGACAGCATTTCATCGTCGAGAATCGAGCCGGCGGCGCGTCCGGAACGGTTGGCGCCAACGCCGTCGCCAAGGCTGCCCCCGACGGCTACACGTTGATGGTGTCGGCCTCGGTGCACGTGATCAATCCGTTCCTGTACAAGAGCGTGCCCTATGACGTGGTAAGCGACTTCACGCCGGTGTCGTTGATTGCGGACGGGCCGCTGATCGTCAGCACCACGCCGAGCGTGCCCGCCAATAATCTCAAGGATTTCTTTGCGCTCGTTCGCAAGGATCCGCAGAAATACACGTTCGGGACCACCAGCGTCGGCTCAGCCAGCCACCTCGCCATCGAACTCCTGAAGAGCGACGCCGGCCTTGATACGCTGGTCGTGGCGTACAAGGGAACTGCGCCGGCGCTGACCGACCTCATGAGTGGGCAGATCCATCTGCTCGCCGACCCCATGCTCTCGTCGTTGCCGCTTGCACAAGGGGGGAAGATCAAAGCCCTTGGCCTCACCAGTCTCAAGCGGGCGGTTGCGGCCCCGGAGATCCCCACCGTCGAGGAGTCCGGTGTGAAGGGGTTCCATTTTGTCTCATGGTACGGACTGTGGGGACCGAAGAACCTGCCATCTGATATCTCCAGCAAGCTGCAGACGGACGTCGCCAAGGTGCTTGCACTTCCGGACGTCAAGCAGCGATTGAACACGCTCGGCTTCGACCCAATCGGGATGGGTGGCGAACAGTTCGCGACCTACATCCGCGACGACATGGCGAGATCCGAGAAAATCATCAAGGACGCCAAGATCAGGGTCGAGTGAGCGCAACAGAGTCGCGCCATGCGGGTGATGGTGCTGGGCGCGGGCGTGATTGGAACGAGCTGCGCCTATTATCTCCTCAAGGCTGGTCACGACGTGGTCGTGCTCGACCGCCAAAGCGGCCCGGCATTGGAAACGAGCTTTGCGAATGCCGGCGGCATCTGCCCGGGATTTGCGGGCCCGTGGGCTGCGCCGGGAATGGCGGCGAAAGTCGCGCGCTGGCTGTTCGCCTGTCACGCGCCGATCGTCTGGCGTCCGCGGCTCGATCCCTATCAATGGCGATGGCTCTTCCAATTCCTGCGCAACTGCACTCCCGAGCGCTTCGCCCGCAACAAGGCGCGCATGCAGCGCATCGCCCATTACAGCAAGGCGTGTCTCAAGGACCTGAGGGCGGACACCGGCATCACCTTCGATCACGGCACGAGCGGCGTGCTGCAAGTCTTTCGCACCGAGGAAGAGCTCGCCGCGGCGGAAAGCTCCGCGCGCGTGCTCGCTGAGTTTGGCGTCGCGCACAGCATTGTCGACGCCCAGGAGGTGATCGCGATCGAGCCAGCATTGCGCGCCGCGACTGTCAAGCTGGCGGGCGGCCTGCATCTACCCGATGACGAGACCGGAGACTGCCATAAGTTCACCGCCGCGCTCGCCGACCTTCTGTCGCGACGCGGTGTCGTATTCAGATTCAACACGAACGTGCAACGATTGCTGTTCGAAGGCGATCGCATGACCGGCGTCGTCACCAATCAGGGCACGCTCGATGCGGATGCCTATGTCGTCGCGCTCGGCAGCGAAGCCGTCCGCCTGCTGCGGTCGCTTGGAGTCGATCTCCCGATCTATCCGGTGAAGGGATACTCGATCACCATCGACATCGATGAGAGCACGCCGGCGCCGCGATCCTCGGTCATGGACGAGCATTCCAAGGTCATGATGACCCGGCTCGGCAACCGCCTGCGCGCCGCGGGTCTGGCCGAGATCGCCGGCTACGATACTGCAATCCGTCCGTCAGGTCCGGCGACCGTGCTGCGCACCCTGGGGGAGTTTTTCCCGCGGGCGGCGGGCGGTCGCGACGCCGGTGCGCACGGCGTCAACGCGTGGACGGGACTGCGTCCGATGACGCCGGACGGGCCGCCCTATCTCGGGGCCACGACATTCAGCAACGTGTTTCTCAACCTGGGCCAGGGGTCCAACGGCTGGACGCAAGCCTGCGGTTGCGGGCGGGTGGTGGCCGACATCGTGTCCGGGCGCCGTCCGGACATCGATCTCGAAGGCCTCGGCGTCGATCGATAGGAAACACGAGCGGTACATGCCAGCCGAGGCGACCCTCCCAGGGACGTGCCGGCTAAACGGTGAGCCAAGCCAGCCAAAAGCCGGCGGCTAGGGCGGTGATCCCGAGCACGCCCTGCCAATATCGCGTCATCAATTCCATCTGTGCGACCCCAAGCGCTCCAAGTCGGGCCGTCCACTGATAGGCAGCCACGAGCGTCAGGATGACTGCGACAGTCAGAAGCGTTGCGCTGGACATCGACATTTTCCGCCGGCCGATGGTGCCCGGGTTGGGGCCATTCGGCGGGATCAGCAAGATCTAAACTGTAACCTACTCTCTTCCTGCCAGAGGGGGAGCCCACCGGCGGCGTCACTTGGTCGCCTGCGCGATCAATTGCGCGCGCAGCACCTTGCCGTAATGCGAGCGCGGCAGGCTCGCCACGAACCGGATCGAGCGCGGCTTCTTATAGCCGGCGAGCCTGGCGCGGCAGTGCTCCACCAGATCGCGCTCGGCGACCGACATGCCGGGCTTGGTGACCACAAAGGCGGTCACCGCCTCACCCCATTCGACGTCGGGCAAACCGATCACGGCCACCTCGGCGACCGCCGGATGCAGCACGATGACGTCCTCCACCTCCTTGGGGATGATGGTGGTGCTACCCGAGCGGATCACGTCCTTGAGCCGGCCGACAATATGAAGATTGCCGCCGCCGTCGAACTCCCCGACGTCGCCGGTATGGAGCCAGCCGTCGCGGAGCGACGCCCCGGTGGCGGCTTCGTCCTGCCAATATCCTGCCATCACGTTACCGCCCCGGATCAGAACCTCGCCCGATCGGCAGGAGCCGGCTGACGGCGTTTCATCGGACTCCAGGAGTCTCACCTCATAGTCACCCAGCACGCGTCCGATGGAATGGATGATATCTGCTCGTGCGCCTTGCGCCCTGTCGAGTGCGTGCGGGGGCAGGTAACAGGTGATGGGAGCCTCGGTCAGCCCGTAAAGCACCCCGATCCTGGGGCCCACGATCTCGAGCGTGCGCTCGAACACCACGGGCGGAATGCGCGAGCCGCCGACATGGATCGCCTGCAGCAGCTTGAGCCGCTCGTCACCCGGGCGCAGGTGATCGAGGCAACGCAGCAGCTGGGTCGGCACCAGCGAAGTCCGGGTCGCACCGGCTTGCTGCACGAGCAGCGCAAACTTCTCCGGATCGAACCGACGCAGCACCACCGTTGCCCCGGCGAACAGGTGAGACATCAGGATCACCTGCGCGATCGGCCAGAGCGGCCGGACGTTGAGAAAGACGCTGTCGCCACCGATGTCGAAACCGCGGATGGTATTGCGCGCAACGGTCAGCAGATTTCGGTGCCGCAACATCGCCGCCTTGGGCGCGCCGGTGGTGCCGCCGGTGAAATTGAGGGTCGCGAGATCGTCGCCGTCGCGTGGCGGCAGAGGCTGGTCGGAGGCCCGCTCCAGCAGCGTCTCGTAATCGTGGCCCGGACCATCGCCGGAGCCGTCGCCGCCGATCCAAACAATGTGCCTGAGGCTCTCGATCTCGCCGTTGAGCCCAGCCACCGTCGGCGCGAACGAGACGTGCGTGATCAATGCCGTGGCGCCCGCGTAGCGCAGCAACGCCGTCAATTCCACACCGGTCAAACGCGGATCGAGCGGCACCCGCACGAAGCCTGCCGACATGATGGCATAGTCCGCCTCGAGATATTCGCGGATGTCGGGAACGAGCAGCGCGATGCGATCGCCCTTGCTCAGCCCAAGGCTGGCCAGCGCATTTCCGAACCGCGCGATGCGGGCGTTGAGATCGCGGTAGGACCATCTCCCGTGGTCGTCGATGATCGCGACATGATCGCCGCGCCGCTCTGCAAGCTCGCGCCATTTCGCACCGATGTGCATGTCACCAGCCTGCCAGTACGACACGACCGGTGACCGCACGCCGCTCCATCAGCGCGTGGCCTTCCGCCGCTTGCGGGAACGGCAGGACACGACCGATGAACGCCTTGACCGCGCCGGTGGCGAGGAGATGCAGCGCCACATGCACGTCCTTGAACGTCGCATTGCCGGAACCGGCGATGCGGATCCGCCGCATGATGACGAGGCCCGGGTCGAACTCGACCGGCCGCGCGCCGATATTGCCGAGCACGACTACGGTCGCGTGTTGCGCGCACGAGCGAAGACTTTCGCGGAAAGTCCCGGTCACGACGTTTTCCAGCACCACGTCGGCTCCTTGCTTGGCCGTCAATCCCCACACTTCGGCGCTGAATTTCAGCTCGGGGCTGACAATGACCTCGTCGGCGCCGGCGGCGCGCACGATCTCGGCCTTGTCTTGCGAGCTCGTTACCGCGATCACCCGCCCCTGCACGCTCTTTGCAACCTGGATCTGATGAAGACCAAGTCCGCCGCCCGCACCGGTGATCAGCACGGTTTGTCCCGGCTCGAGCCGCGCCACACCGAGCGCCGCCCGCACGCTGGTGCCGATGGGACAGACCGCAAGGGCGGCCGCCGTCATATCGACCCCCGCGGGGATCCGGATGGCATTGCGCGCGGGCACGCAGGCGAATTCGGCATACCCGCCTCCGCCCTGCTCGCCCAGCACGCGGCTGTTCCGGCAGAGGTCCTGGCGACCGCTCAGACAGTGACGGCAGGTGCCGCAGAACAGACGCTGATAGACCACGACGCGCTCGCCCACGCGCCCGCGGTCAACATGTTCCCCGACCGCGGCGATCTCACCGGCGATCTCATGGCCGAGGATGGCGCCGGGACGACCGCCCGGGATCTTGCCGCCGCGGGAGAGCACATCGTGATAGCAGATGCCTGCGGCATGAACGCGAACCAGCACGTCGTCTGCGCCGGGTTTGGGGCGATCGACCTCGGCGAGCTCGAGCACTTCCGGACCACCGAAGTCACGGAACGTCACGGCCTTCATCGACGCCATGGTCATCGGCGGCCAGAAAATGCGGCCGCGCCTTCCTTGTAATCGTCGCGCGCCTCAACCATCGCTCGCACGGCCTCGATTTCGAAACGCTCCGCTTCCGACGTGCGGCGCGAAAACATCGCCAGGCGCTTGGTGGCCTGTACGGCCGCCGGCGAATAGCTGGCGATCCTGGCGGCCCACCGTTCCGCCTCGGCGGCGACATCGTCCACCACCGCATTGACGAGGCCCCAGCGCCAGGCCTCCTCGGCGGGAATATTGCGTCCGATGAGCAACATCTCAAGCGCCTGGGCGCTCGGAATGACCTGCGGCAGGTGGAGCGCGCTCACCGCCGATATCATTCCATGCTTCACCTCGGGATAACCCAGCACGGCATCCTTGGCAGCAAGGCGCAGGTCACAGTGCAGCGCCAGGGTCATGCCCATGCCGATGCAATAGCCGTGCAGCGCCGCGATGACGGGCTTGACGAGAGGAATACCCACGCCGGGAATGGCGCGCATCAGGATGTCGGTGGTGACCATCCGCCCCGTGCGGTTGATCTCCTTGATGTCGGAGCCGGCACAGAACGCTTTGTCACCGGCGCCGGTGAGGACGGCGACCCGGACACCGGGATCATCGGCGATCTCCTGCCAGATCGACCCGAGCCGCTCCTTGGCAGGGACGTCGAGCGCGTTGAGCACCTGCGGCCGGTTGAGCGTAATGACTGCAACCCCGTTCGCACGCTTCTCCAGAAGAACCGACATGTCGTTTCACCACTTGCGACGCGATCCGATGCTTGTAGCAGGATGAGTCGAGCCCGTCGCGAGCGGCCCGTCTCCGTATCGCCCTGCGTGTACCCGGCGTGGCCTGCAAGACAGCCGCATTGCTGCGACAATTGATTTTTCCGATCGGACGCGGGATCATCGTCGGCCAGGTCGGACAGCGCCGTCCGACCTCAAAAGAATGCCACCGTGCATGACCGAATTTGCCGCCGCGGCAATGGCAAGCGGAGCCCAGCTTCGGCTTCGCCAACTTACGAAAGCCTTCGGCGCAGCCAAAGCGGTCGATCAAATCTCACTCGACGTTCCGGCCGGCGCCTTTGTCTCCCTTTTAGGTCCCAGCGGGTCCGGCAAGACGACCACGCTCAATCTCATTGCCGGTTTTCTCACGCCGGATTCCGGCGACATCCTGCTGGACGAACGCTCCATCGCCGATGTTCCGCCGCACAAGCGCAATATCGGCATGGTGTTCCAGTCCTACTCGCTCTTTCCGCACATGACCGTGGCCGACAATGTGGGCTTTCCGCTTCGCATGCGCACGCAGCTGTCGCGCCAAGATGCCCGCCGGCGGATCGACGAGATGCTCGCCTTGGTCCAACTCGGGCATCTCGGCACCCGCTACCCGCGGCAACTGTCCGGCGGGCAACAGCAGCGGGTCGCCATGGCCCGGGCCCTGGTCTCGCATCCTCGCCTGCTGCTGATGGACGAACCGCTGGGCGCTCTCGACAAGAAGCTGCGCGAGCAGATGCAAGTCGAGATCAAACGCATTCACCGCAGCGTGGGCACCACCGTGATCTACGTCACCCATGACCAGACCGAGGCATTGACCATGTCCGATGTGGTCGTGGTGATGCACCAGGCCCGCGTGTCCCAGGTCGGCAGCCCGCGTGTGCTCTACGAGGCGCCTGCCAACCTGTTCGTGGCCGATTTCCTGGGCGATTCGAATCTCCTGAACGCGACGGTGGCACAAATCTGCGGCGATGAATTTGCGGTGAAGATCGGGAGCGGCGAGACGATCCGCGTCGCACGGGGTACGTCGGCGGCGACGCAGGGAGGCCGCGCCGTCCTCCTGATCCGTCCGGAGGACATATCGGTCACGACCACAGCTGAACGGGCGGAAAGTCAGGATGTCCTCGCCGGGACAATCAGGGACATCAGCTACCACGGCGATACCTTCAGGCTCGACGTCGCCGTCGGCACGGACGTGCTGAAGGTCAAGGTTGCCCGCGAGCGCGGCGCCGGCATGGAGCGAGGCGACAGGGTCTTCCTGACGTGGCGATCGGGCGTGGTCAGGCTGCTGCCGGCCCCCGATGGGATGAACGATGCCGACAACGGGGACAAGCGATGACCGCCGTGGCCGAACCACGAGCGGCGCCTCTGCTGCGCCCGACGCTCTCGTTGAACGCCCGACTGCTGCCCGCACTCCTGCTTCTGCCGTGCCTGACCTGGATCGCCTTCTTCTTCCTGGCTCCGCTCATCCTGATGTGCTGGCGCAGCCTTGCGAGCGAAGGGTTCTCGCTCGAGGCCTACAGCGTGCTCTTCACCTCTCCGCTGTTCACCAAGGTCATGGTCACGACGGTGAAGACCGCCGCGATCGCCACCGTCTTCGCGCTGCTGCTGGCCTATCCGCTCGCCTACGCTCTCACCATCAGCGGCAGCAAAGTACGCGCGCTGATCCTGGTGTTCGTCCTGATCCCGTATTGGGTCGACATCATCGTGCGGAGTTTTTCCTGGCTGATCCTGCTGGGCGACAACGGCATGGTGAACAAGGCGCTCATGGGGCTGGGCATCGTCAGCGCGCCGCTGCAGCTGCTCTACAATCCGTTCAGCGTGCTGCTGGCGATGGTCCAGATCCTGCTGCCGCTGACGACAGTGACCTTGTTCGGCGGCATGTTGCGGATCGACCGCACGCTCGTCACGGCGGCGAAAATCCACGGTGCGAGCGAATGGCACGCCTTCCGCACCGTCTTCTTCCCGCTGAGCCTGCCGGGAGTCTACGGCGCGGGCTTGCTCCTCTTCGTGCTTGCGCTCGGCTTCTACGTGACGCCGGCGCTGCTGGGGAGCCCGCGCGAGACCATGATCGCGCAGACCATCATGGTGGAAGCGAGCCAGCTGCTCGACTGGTCGCAGGCGAGCGCCGCAGGCGCCGTGCTGCTCGCGACGGAAAACGCGCCGCCGGGGAAGCAGGCGTGGTATGGGAGCTTCCCGCAACTCGGCGCACCGCTCGGATTTTTGTGTTCCACCGGCGTGTTTTTGCTGATGAGCAATGGACTGACCGAGCCGCAGTTGCTCAGCTGGGGTTGGCGTGTGCCGTTCTTGTCCAGCGCCGTGCTGGTGTTGGTGGGCCTCTATGTTCGATTGCAGCTCGTCGAAACGCCCGCGTTCAAGCGCAGCCTGGCGCAGGGCGAGCGAGTGCGCG